>Ga0302271_10002168_pt1 | contig 18013 bp, 11 predicted proteins | sample III_Bog_N1_1_FD_198767 | JGI IMG/M metagenome (GOLD analysis project Ga0302271, IMG submission 198767) | Peat permafrost microbial communities from Stordalen Mire near Abisko, Sweden - III_Bog_N1_1 | ecosystem: Environmental > Terrestrial > Soil > Wetlands > Peat | place: Sweden: Abisko...
TATTATCCACCTCTGTATGATACACCATCTTTTGGAAAGGTGAGTTTGATAATATCTTTCCCAACTTGCTCTGCAGACACCTCCCGTTTTAAATTCTTGAACTTGCGTGCCTGGTAGTATCTGTGTTAATTAACGAAGCAACAAACATTAAGTTTATGGTGGAATTTAAATCAATTTTATTTGTTTTAAAAATAATAAAAAATAATCCCTTCAAGTTGGTAATTATCTTTATTAATTTAAAGAAGAAAAAAGAGGCAGCTTTCCTTAGCTTTTTGTAGGGGAAAGTTGGGGGGATATTTGTTATTGAAAACAAGGAAAAATTTAAAATAAAAGAAGGAATGTGTTATCATGAAAAGTTCATTAAAATATTCTTTAGTTTTTTTATTTCTACCTGAAGCATAGATCAAGGAAATAGTAAGCGACTCCAATCACTCCAATGATTACACCGTGAATAATTGATAATGCTAGTGCAGCTATTATCAATATCCAATGGATTTTCATGAAGAATTCCCAGAAATGTCGGCGAATTGGTTTCAGAGAAAACACTATGAAGGCAGCTATTATTCCTAGCAAAATATATCCAGATCCATTAGAATCAGAACATATTAGGTGATTTATCCCACATGCCAGTGTTGCATAAGCTAGATATTGATGCCATAGTAATGCTCTTTCAACACTTAAACTGAAAATTAAACTAAGTACACCATTTCTACAACCAAAGATCATAGTAATTCCTAAACAAGAAAAAAGAAGAAAAAAAATAAATTTTAATACTATTTCAATCATATCTAATTGATTTACCAATAACAATCTCAGCCATAACTCCAGAGTTGGATTGATCAGTCATGAAAACGAAACAGAATATCACAAAAGCCAAGGGTATTAAAAATATCAGCACATCTCCTACTTGAAGTGCAAATGGTCCACAAGATGATATTCTCCTGTTGAATATCGCCTGCCAGTACTCAATAAATCTATTATTAAACCGACTCCTCCAATCGATATTCTTCTTAGCTGGTGACTTAAGTTGTTCCATCTTCTAGTTTTACTCTAGAATTATTGCAGTCGTAGCAGCAGTTGTATTCTTTTTCCAATCAGATTTTGGAGACTGTTCCTGCTGCTGTTGCTGCCCAGAGGCCATTTGTATATTTTGTTTCATGTCAGCAGGGTGAATTTTATTAGATCCTTCACTATTTTGATTTTCAATCATGTAATTTGTTTCTTTTTACTTACTTTTTAATTCCTCTGAAGATTAATCCCACAGGTTTTAATATGAAAAACGTAAAATAGAAAAGCCAAATTACTGTGAAAAGTTACACTGTTTGTTGGAAAAATGTGTAATAATTTTTAGATTATTAAGTAAATTTACTCCCCATAATAATAGAAGAACTCATTCAGATCACAAGATCGCAGAATGGATTATTTCTCGAGTTACTTCAGACATAATCTATTTTAGTTTAAACTGAGCTAGTTAAAGATAAACTTTGCATTTCTTTTTCAAGTTTTAAAACATTTTATCATAGAATTCTTGAGAATTCATTGTTTTCTTGAGATAAAAGCAAAATACAAAAAAATACTTTAAATTTTTTATCCTTCCTTTCTGGAACATCGTTTACATAAACAAACCCTTAATTCAGGTAAACCACTTCTTAGGTTTTGTAAGGACTAATTCATTCTAATTTAAGGTTATTGTGATTTTCCCCAAATCAGGTTAATTTATCAAAGTTATCCAATTAAATCTTCTTGTGATTCCATTTAAAACTGTTGCTTTCTCATAATTAATTTAAAAAAACAAAAGGATCAATCAACGGACAGCAAAACTGAATGAAAAACATGACTCCAATATTGGGAAGACATTTTCTCTTCGAAATCAAAATATATATTTGATGTATTTAAACCAAATTTTATCATAATTCAACAGAATGGATGAAAGAGAAAAATAATATTTGAAAAAATATGGCTATTTCAATAATATTATTTATCTAGAAGTATCTAGAAACTAAAATAAATGAAATTCAAAGACAAGATAAATTAATAAAATAATAATCTTGCTTGTTGAAGGTTAAGCAAAAAAAAGAATTTATGATGAGAAAATTAAGATAATAAATAATTTTAAAATCGATTGCCAAGTAGCTAAACTATTGTTGTTTTTTAGGAATCGTTTTTTTTAATGCTTGCGATTGTGAATGAGTTTTATTAATTAATTGTTTTTAATTCAGAACACATAAAATTCCTATTTTTTTAATTCCTATTCATTTGTTCATCAATAATGTCCTTAAGAGACTACTAGCAAGAAAATAGACTCAATCTTTCTTTGTAAATTTATTTTAAGTTAAATAATAGTAATATATATTACTTATTCATTACTTAATTCATTGTTAAACTTTTTTTTATTAACAGTCTCTGTAGAATTCGTCAATTCTTTTTTGAAGAATGACTAAAAACAACATATGCTTTTTCATGAAGCTAACTAATAAAAATGAGCATAATTCAGTTATCTTAAAGAAATAGCTAATAAAAATTCAAGCTTTGAAAAAAATAAGGGGAGGGGAGGGGGGAGAGGGGAAGATCAGCTTTTTAATAGAAAACAAAATAAATTATTAAGGTTCTCAATAAGAAAGGTAGAGATCATAAACAGAAAACACTAAAAATTGAGCCAGTTAAGTTTCTTAGATTAATTTCACTAAAAAGAGATTAGAGTCTAAATTGCTAAAGCAACAAAGAACACCAATAATTGTATTGCAAGTTTTGCCTTTGGCTGGTGCATATTTACTCAATTTAAATGGAACATGGTTCTGCTATAACACCTACAGCAGAAGGCAGTGAAAACAGCAGCGATTCTCATTTTCGTATTTGCAAACGATTCTAGAGAATTGGCAAGCCGTTCTATAATTTTGACTAGGACAAAGCCATAATTTACTTGAAACTACGCTCAGAAGGATGCGATAAAAAGAAAGCTGTTATATTTTGTGCCAAAGAAATGTGTAGAGCAGACACAACGGTTAAACACGATGGACCAGCTTCATGTAGAATTCTCAAACCATCTTTCGATTCGAAATATCAAAACATAAATGGCTGGTAGAGCTAACTGCGCTATAAATATGATATGGGTTCGAAGTTCTACACGTCCGTCAAAGATTTCCTTCGTAAGTGAGAGGGTTTGTTTTCAAGAGTTTTTTGATTTATTTCTTTTATGAAAAAATCCTTCTCCTTTTTATTATTATTTTTTCAGCCATTTTTTTGAATATTCTTGAGATTAATGCTGTCTATGAAAACTTACATTAATAAAAGTTTAGATTTTTTTTTATTTATTTGGGCTACCTTGATTTGTATGTTCATTTAACTTTATTAACCAATAGATGATGGCGACACAAATAACTAACTTGAAGAGAGACTCACAGCTAATGAAAACAAAGTTAAAGACGATTTCAAGATGAAAATAAATCGATTAACACATTTCTATGAGGAACTTAACTAAAAATTCAATTATTCTAGTTTTTCTGTACCTGAATTGCTCAAAAAACTGAAAGAAATTGAAATCGAAGCGAGGAAATTCAAGACATTGCCTAGGAAGTATCTTCAAGTTGGCAACAAACTGAAGTTATTTGAATTAGTGGAGGACTTTGAAATCGCGAGGAGCAGAGCTAATTCGTTAATAGATAAAATGCAAGCTTTTCCTTCTTTTTTAGACGACGAAGATATATCGATTAGATATAAATCACCACTGTAGCTGTTCGAGTGCAGGAAGAAAGAATAAGAGGAGATATTTTTGAATAGAAATCCTATGATACCTAGAATAGGAGATGAATAAGTTGCCAGTAGAACTGCAGCAATCGGTAGATTAGTCAAGGAAAGCAAGTATGTTATTAACATTGCTTAAGTGGAAGAGCATACTCCAACGCACTCTGAAAATAGCAGAAGAGGCAGTGTGGACAGTTAAAGAAGAAACAGTTTTTAAGCTTTTCATGAGAATTTTACTGAGAAGATTTAAATGGCTGAGGAATTTAACAAATCAAATTATGTGTCTCCGAATAGAAAACGAAAGGGATCAAATTATCAAGCTCTCAAACTGACATTACCGAGTAATTAATTCAGCAGTCGACCGTAGTCACCTTCTAATGCTAATTTCTCTCCTTCACCTTCAATAACAAAAGTAAACAATATTGATTCTAAAGTTGCTTATTTGAGTATCTTTTGTTTTGTTTTGAAAGAATGGTGGATCTTTATTCAAGCCAACTTCCCCTGAAGTAACACCTGTTGCAAACGCCAATGCGAATAGAAGAACTTACGTAAGATTTGCTACATTTTTCACAAAAAAAGTTGTTTTAATGGATAATTTTGATATGTGTTTTTCTTTAGCTAAACAAGAGCATGAGTGGATTTTAAAAAGATTCTATTGCTGAATCTTAACAGAGTATAAAGAGCAAAGATAATTGGGATGCTTTTAGAGAAAATATCAATACTTATGCTGAATAATAAATGAATAAAATCAATGGAAATTAACGGCAATTCGACAATTAACAAATTAACACTGAAAACTATGAAATACTCACTAGTAGCTATTCGAATTTGAAAGCTAAAGTCCTTTCAAGATGTACTTCTCGTAGGGTATAAACTACAAGAAATCACAGCGAACATAACTTGCTCTTCAGTAGGACGGGTTCGACATTTTGTCCTTCTTAAATGAATTCCTCAAGATTAAGAGCAAATGACGCAGTGATGTCTGAGAAAAATTCTTTAGCTGAGAAAAGTCGACGTTCCTCAATAACAGGGAAATCTCGAACTTAGAATAATTCACCTTCAGCTGAAAAACTCTCAATAATAATCTTCCCTAAACATGAATTCAAATTAGATAAAGAGCTCAGAATGATGAATTAGAAAAAAGTTATTTATCCTGCAGCATTGAAAAAATGAGCAGAAAAATATTTGAAAAAGTGATTTTCTTTAATCATTTGTTAAAAAAAAGAAAGAGAATAGTAAATATTTTGATTAATTACATTGGAGTTTCATGTTAATTCAATGGTAAAGTTGGTAATAATCCCAAACTCTTTTGGATTTCAAAATTATCTTTTTAATGTTAATAATTGTTAATCAAAAAAGAAGCAAATATATTGTCTTCATTTGATAATTTATCAGTTCAATCCCACTAGAAATCATACTCAATTGAATTAAAGTACAAAGTATTAAGTAATTTATTGCTTTTTGGGGGAAAAGAAATCAATCTTTTTAAGAAAACATTTCTAAAATAGCTGATTTCAGTGATAATCTTAGACAATTTAATTATTTTTTTCTACAGTATTTTGAGATTACCTCTGCCAAAAAAGGTTAATAATGCATAGAGATACCAATTTGCGTTTAAATAAGCGCATTTACGGCTTAGGAAAGCCATCTATAATTTAAATCGATGAAGAGTTACATTCAGTGACAACTTCCTAACGACTCTCAGAAAAGAAAAGAATCCTACTAGAAGCTCGTAGAACCTATTTAAAAGAAGAAGAAATGAAAGATAAAGATCTATTCAATCAAATAATTGAAAGCAGACAATAGCCATTGAAACAACTTTTAAAAGAAGCTGAAGTTAATCTCAATAAAGTTAGGAAATCTTTAATTACGCCTAAGGACGAACAAGAGCCTTAGAGCACCGTGAACATTGAACCACTTCTTCCTGAAGGTCTTCTTCGAAAAGCTCATGTGATTTGATAGAAAAATAATGAATAAAAACACAACCAAACAAAATATAAATTTAATTATTGCTTCTTTTTATTAAATGAAATAACAATTTTGTAGATAATTGTTTTCTGTAAACTCATCATTTTTTACTCTTTTTCTAGGAATCCCGCAGATAAGTCTAACAGAGCATACAATCTAAGATGTCATTTGCTTTACATTTAAATGAAAATCCTAATGATGGGAATTAGAACAGTTTAATAAGCAAACAAAATAGTTTAAATAATCGTTGGTATTTATAGAATCGATTAAGTGGAAGCTAAAGTTAGAATTAGTTTGCTTTAAGTAGAGAGCAATAAAGCTTATCTAAAATATCTGATACGTTCGATTAAAGTAAAATAAGTTAAATGGTGACAAATGAAAGTTAACTCAGTGAATAACCAGCAAAAAAAACTGAATTTATTGGCTCAGCTGTTAAACAATTAACCTAAATATCTGCAACTCCAGTTGGAATTGCAGGTATGGTTAATTCAGATGAATAATAATACCAAAATACTGTGACTTTAAAGGATAAAAAAGCAAAAGAAGAAAAGAGCCTCACTCGTTTGAGGTAACAACTTACATTTAGATACTCTGTGCAAGCTGAGTTAGCAAATTAAGAAATAACTAAATTATACAAAGAAACATCGATGCTACATTCTCAAAATCTTATGAAAAAGATAAAGAAGCATAAGAGGACAAATAGCAATTAAAGTAGAGAATTAGAGGAAGGGAAATCTTAGTCATTTTCGTAATCGAAATCATAATCTTAATGTCAAGAGGAACTAAAAGAACAACAGAATTCTAATGAATCAATGTCAGAATCATAATCGTAATCTGTATGTCCATCGTAAAACCGCTCCAGACAGCAATCAAACAATACACTATCTAAGCCAGAAGATCAATCAAAAGATTCTTTAAACAAAGATGATATTAAATCACCAATTAACAGAAGTATGCATAATTGAAAATCAAAGTGTTCCTGAAGAATAAATAACAACTAATTATTATTTTTGTTTCTCCTTTCAGATCTTCAAAAGAGCTAGCTAAGACTGAAGAATCCAATTACCTTTGAAGATAAGCATCCTAAACGATTTGGTCATATTCCGAGCCTTCTAAATTTACAGGAAATATCTCCGAAATTAAATAATAAAAATATTTCTAGTGTTACGACTCTGCATAACCCTTCAACAACAAGCATACCGTTGATAAGACGACAACTCGAAGCTAGACAGAAACATGTTGAAGATGCTTTGAAAGAAAATCATAAATCATTATTTGATGCGGTTATGAAAGTCAAAGAATCAAATTAATTAGATGATAAATATAAAGATATCAAAGTTTTCTAGAAAAACTCAGCTTATTATCTACCATTTATGCATTCACTTTCATATTTTGATGTGGCAACAGGATAGCACATGAAACTTTATGGAAGATCTAATGGAAAAGTAAAACAACATACAGTTTATTAATTTTATTAATCTTAAAATCCTGAGAAAAAAATAACTTTTTTGAAAATAATATAATATTTTGAATAAAAAAGGGTAAAGACAATGAATCACAAGGCGACTCTGAATATCAAAACACATCCTTAATATCTCCCCATTTACTTTAGATTTGATAGGAACCCTAGAATTCTCAAAAGTTTAATAGAAAAAATAACAAGTAGTTCTCTTTGTATTAGTTATTTTTAGTTAAAAAAGAGTGTTAACTTCAGTTTTAATTAGATATTTATAAATATTTATGAAATTCAACACAAATACATCTTCAAAGCATAAATAATTAATTATCAAAATTAATCAGTTTGTCTAGGGAGCATTTGAAGGTGTGAATGCTTTCGAAATGTCGAGTATTTGACTATTGAGAAGTATAGACGTATTGCACAATCCTCCAGCGACTTTAGAGTTTCGTTTGTCTCCTTTGCTCACGATTCTACTTAATTCGAGTCCATGTGTCACTGTCAGCTCTTACTTCATGTTCATCAGCCACTATGCATACCTTTTTAAATAGGATATTTTGAGTTATTTAAAGGAATTTAGATATTCATTTTTCTTAATTTTTTATATTAAAAGACCAAAGAAATGTAATGCTGTTTGTCTAAATATCTTTTATTTACTTATCCATTTCACTTTTTCTAGCTCTTATTTTGAGTTACAGTTAGTTCTCCAATTTGCTTTACAACGCTTGTAGTTCTTATCTCTGCTTTTGCAGCAGTAAAACTCGTTAAGCTGCAACCTTTTGATTCTAAGTGTCTTCCCATTTCTATTCATCTCTAACTTCAAGTTCTAAAATGCGCTTCTTCACTTCGAATGATTCTAAATATCTTCAAGAACATTAAATGCACTTTTGATGAGTTTAGTGCTCTTTCTAATTATCAATATTTTGTGTACCTTTTATTTTTATTGAGTTTTTCAAGAAGACTGCGCAGTTAAAGGACTTCAGGGGAATATTTTGTCTTCGGGAATTCAAGATGTCTTGCATTTTCATCGAATTCAGCAAGTTAACCTTCATGTTATGCAAGCAATTCAGTTTCTTTGATGGAGAGCTCGACTTTGAAATCTTCAATTGATTTTTCCCATATTTCATTGAATTCTTAGAATTATTGCAGATTCATTTCCTCCAACTCAGACATCTAAAAAACCAAAAATACAAAGAACATGCCTTAATAATAGGAATTTTCAATCTAAGAAAATTTAAAAACTGTTGCTCCTTCAGTTTTATTTCAAAAACAAAAAGGAAGCCCTTGCGAAATATCACATGAATAAAGAGTGTTAGTTTTCAAAATTGCTATTTTTAAGTATTTTTCTCTCAAAAAATATGTTTTCTTAGTTATCACCATTCTTATCAAAGCTATAATTCAAATTCTACCTCACTTTTATTGACTTATTTGGTGGTTCGTTCAGTAAATTTGACTTCTTTTTTCTACAATTATTCAATTTTTTTAACACATTTATCTGCTTCGAAGAATTAATCATTCTTCACACAATATTCCTCATACTATCTAAGCTCCTCACTTTTTAAACATTCAAATAAAACAATATGTTTCCTTTGTTTTACCATTAATGCCTATCTTACATAACCTGAGGAATGCGATCAGCTGGGATATTTTCATCGAAAGATTGAAGGGATGTATTATCACTCAGCTAGTTTTTCCCTGCTACAGAATTATTGAGGAATTCTTAGACTCTCCCTGATGGTTTTTCAGCTAGGTAAGTGATACAAGATGTAGATAGATTGAGACGACTCATAGGAATCTAAAATTTTTGTGACAATTAGAGATAAAAAAGACTTCGAAAATTAAATTATTGTTTTGATTTTTTTTTAATTATTGCTGGCAATTAAATTGTTATCACAAACTTTTATTCAATTAAAAACACATAATTCATAGCCAGAATGTATCTGAATTATGACTGCTCGTTTCTTTTTTTTTGAAAGAAGAAAATATCAAATCAATCAATCTTCTTTTTAGAAGCTCTTCAATCCTCTAATACAAAAGTTAATTTTCATAAATCACACAATTTACAAGAGACAATCCAATAAAAAAAAAGGAGTAGGGACTAGTTGTTAATATGAAATTAATAGGAATTATAAGAATTGTTGAAAATATAATAATTAAACAAAAGATCTGCAAAGATTATGGATTCATCAAGAAGGAGAAAAGTTGCTTGCTAAGCCTATCCTTTCTGTTGATGAAAAATGTAACAAAATTATTTTAGCATGCAAAACTTCAACTTTAATCATGATACTTACTACTTTTTGGAGGTTTGGCACCCTGAAATTCTAGCGAATTAGCTGTTCCAAATAGTGAATTTTATGCCTTTTTTGTCAATCTCTTTGTCTCATTAAATTCATCATTTAAATCTTATTTTCTTGAAGGATTCTAAAGTGATTTCCTTGCTACAACACTTCTAAACGTACTGTTCATTGTAGTCATAACAGTTTTATGACTGATTATCTTAGAATTATCAGTAGAAGAGGTCATTCCTTTGTGTCTTAAACCATTACCTGTTCTATTCATAGTATCTCCATGATTGTGAGTAGAATGCCTGTTGAGATTTATTGCTTAAATGGATCTTGGAGAGGATTATCTCAATGCCGTTAAATTCGAAGAATTAAGCTTTCTAATTGAATATCCCATATGGAAATAAATAATTAATCACAATTTTTTTAGAAGGCAGTGATGATTAATAATAATTCTTACTGACTCTTCCAAATTTAATGGTTTCGTTAAGATTCAGCTGAAGCAGTAGATGCTCGTTTTGGAATAGTTCCGTTCAGGGATTTAGGGTGTAATCCTACTTTGTGAAATTTCTCTGAAGGTTTTGAAGTATTTGGTCTCTTAGATATTATATCAGGTAAATCACTGGAATAGTCTCTCGAACGAGTATTTCCTTTGTGATTATTTTGTGAATACATTTCGGAACTTCTCACATCAGGAGGAGATGCAGCCTAGATAACAAATAGTTAAGATAAATTGCCTTGATTGTGAATTAATTAGCAAATTTACTTAGAGATCCCAGTAAATCGGTCGTTTTGGATTTAATTAATCAGGTTATTTCATCTTTCCCATGTAAATATTGTTTTCGAACAATCCTTGTTTAGGTAATTCACCAGACATGCACATCTCTCCTTCACCATGCTGAATCCCTCTCTGTTGAAGTATCCAAAAGATAAAATCATTTGAGAAAAACTGAAATTTGTGAGTTTTAGTGCATATTTCTCCTTACTTCCCAAGTTCCTTTGTAATATGAGTTATCAATCCAAACCATTTCTCCATATCCATGTCTGAGATCTTCAAAGTAATTTCCCTTGTAGACATTTCCTGAAGCCCATGTGAACACTCCATATCCACATTTTTTATCATTTACATACTCTCCTTCATAACTGTCTGCATTTACTGGACCTCTTTTCCATAAACCATGGCCATCTCTTAATCCATTTCTTTGATCCAAAAAAATAAAATAAAAGAAAACGTTATTGCCTGTGTTGTTGATTGTTTCTCAGAATCTTCAAAACTTACTTGAAATACCCTTTGAAGAATGACTAATTTTACCAATAGTACTCACCATAACCTTCAGGCTTTCCATTCACATAATTCCCTATGTAAATATCGCCATTTGAAAACTTCTCAGTGCCTTCACCATGCTTCAAGCTTCCCTTGAATTAACCTTCATATCTATCTCCTATAATACACCAAAAAGTGATATTTCTCATATTTTAAGTCAAGGTATCTCTGATTTAATTTACCATTTACCCATGTATGCACTCCATATCCATCAGGTTTCCCGAATTTCCATTCCCCAATGTATGAATCATTTTTTGAACCTCTCCAAATACCACTACCATGCTTCATGCCATTAACCCACTAGCCATCATATATTTCTCCAATGTGATAGGTGTACACTCCAACTCCTTCAGGTTTGTTATTCACAAACTAACCTTCGTAAGTGCTTCCATTTTAGAATTTCTCAAATCCTCTGTTGTGAATCATTCCACATAACATCAGAATACAGTAAAATCTTTCAAATATTTAGTTACCTTCCATGCTTTAGGTCATTCTCCCATTGACCTTCATATAATCTCCCATTTGTGTAGATCATAAGCCCTGTAAAATACCAGCATATGGTTTTGATATTTATCCTCAAATAATCAATTATGTTTGCATTTTTTGTTTACCTTTTCCATGTCTCTTGGTGTTAAGATATTACCCAAAATAAAAGCTTTGCTTGAATCTCTTGAGCTTGAGGTTCGGATCAACGAGTAATAGCTAAACATTGAACATATCCAAGTTATGTGGTATGTACGAGTGCTCTAAGTACTCTATTTATTCTCTCGGTTCCATGGAGACAACTCTTTCGAAAATTCCATTACCCTACTAAAAGAAAATCACTCAAATAATTTCAAAATAACAACTATTTTCCTCCTTGTTCTCAGCTTAAATCCCACATATTGCTAGTACTAAAAGCCAAGCTAGCCATTTGATATATTTTATTAGTAAAAAGCCAATTAATATCCTTGTACTTGAGAGTCATTTTTTGAATTAATCGCATATGTGTTCTTTCTGCTCTGCAAACTAGAGGAATTGAGAAGCATCTATGTAGATCCACTCGATTCGCTTACTTGATCACTTTCCACATAGCCTCCTTATCCATTTCTGTTAACACAAATATCTTCGTACGCTTGTTCTTAATATGCTAATTCAATTACTTTATGTTGTTTAAATTATTTGAGTCCAGATGTTGAAGCCCCTTTTGGATGGCATGAGTCAATGACTGTCATCACAAAAAATGATAAATCAATGAAAGGATCAATGGCTGTTGAAGAAGTTACATTTGACATGCGTAGATTTGTTACTTTTGAGGCTAACAAAAAAAAGAACAAGCAGCTCAATCAGTAACAGAGTTGATTTTGAATTATTAATTAACTTTCTTTTTTAATTTTTGGATGTCTTCTGCTATGAAAAAGCACTAAATTCTTTCACTGGAATTTAATCAAAATATTTAAGCCATTCTTTTTGGTAACTGGAGGATAATTTTATAGCCTCGCTTCATAGATATTATTGCTTCTTGCTAATCCCATGAGATCATATTTTATCATGTTCAAAATGCAAATCATTAAGTTCAAGAAATATTAAACAATGTCTTGATAATTTTTTATTGATTTGAGCGATTTTAAATATGCCTCAAATGATTAGGGAAAGTGATTAGCTTTCATTTTGAAATAACATTGATTTTCGAAATATCCTAGTTTCTTCAAGTCTAAATGAAAACCAAGTATTATTGACTGTTTAGATTTAGAAAATGGATTGGGTAAGAATGATAAGGCTTTTAAAAGGAAAACAAAGAGGCGTTAGAATGATTGAAGTCTTTTTTGTTTAATTTTGAAAGAATAAACTGACAAATCAAATCAAAAAAATCAAAAACGTGAAGACCTTTCAAGGAGTAGGTTGTTGGAAGGAAAAAGTTTAAGGAGAAGAGGAAGATTTACTTCGAGATAAGATATGTCAGCAACTACCTAAAACGTAGTAAATTTCTCTGAGTTGAGTGCAGAGGAGCAAAGTAAATATGTCGATTTCCTGGTTTAAAATGACTTCGTTTTCAATAACGATGGGAAAGAAGAAGCATTCATGGCAACCATCAAGATTAATGCTAAAAAGGGAATCTCAAAGATTGAGCAAACAACTGCATAGACTTCGCAAGATAAGGAAAATACAACTGTAATGAATAATCAGCTCGGAAGTAAGGAAATCAATGACTTATGTGGTAAAACTGAGAAAACAATGAAAAAGATGAATAAAATAGGTAATAATTTAAATTAGAATACAATGAAGGTCTAAAGTAAAACAATTAAAACAACTAAACCTCTTTAAAACATAACAAACTCCAAGAATAACCTAAATCTAAGTCAACATAGCAAGCAATAACCTAATGGAGTTGCTGCTATATGTTAGCCTGCTGTCACTTAAGGGGAGAGCTCATAGCAGATCGAACAAAAGAAGTAGTAAATTCTTGAAAAACTCTCATAAAAACTCAAGGAAGCGAATCAACTTGCAGAGATAGAAGAAGCAAGTCAATAAGAATACGAATCAGGATAGTAACAGGCATAAGAATAAGAATCAAGTTGTTCTGAGCATGAAACATTCTAACCTTCTCCATAATAGCATCACAAGATGTAAATAAATATTAAAAAGAGCTGGAAAGAAGCTAGTAAGATCAAAAGAAATGAAAAAAGCAGTAATAACAATGCTGTCTCAAGTACCAATCCTAGGAGCAATTAAGATAATTGTGCCAATCATAACGCTAAATCGCAAACAGCAAATGTTCGAAATAGAAGTAAAAATGCCCACAGCAAAGATGCAAAAAGGAGAGCTTGCAGGATATCTTAAGATTTAATGAAGAAGAACATGAAATATATCACAAGCTTGCAAGAAAAGCAGAAGGAAAGTACAAGCAAAGAGAGAAAACGTAGTGTGTCACCAGGAATATAAATTACACCTAGATTATCCTAGAATTTGTAAGCTCCTAGAAGCTCCTCGAGTACTCCATAAGCTAACAAATAGCCTTCAAAATAGTTGATTCAACATGTTCCCTCTACTTTCGAAGAAGTTATGAAACGACAGAGTCATCTCATTAATTCAGTTTGCTAGTAAATGCAGAATAAAACCAATAAACGAAATATCAATGGAAGTAATAGCAATAACATTGGCAGTATTTCATAACCTGAACAATGTGTTGAGTTCAATAGCTTTGGAAGCCCAAACAGCTGTTAGAATAATGTGCCTAATAATTACTAAGGGAATCAATCTTCTAATCATTCCAAGTGGACAGCGTTTCCTTAAGCCGATGAAGATAAATATTAACGTTAGAATATTAAAACCAAAGACATTCCTTAAGGTCAAGGTAAACGTTTTGTTCATGAAAATCGTGAGGGAAGAGGTAATATCAGTTTTCATAACAGCAGACATCTTGAGGATAGCGAAGAAAATGAATAGATTTACAGACAAACTGGAGATAACAGGATTTAAACATCAAGATAGAATATGAGATCTTAAGAATACCTTTAATAAGTTGAAGATAAAGAATAAACAAGAATCTAACTGAAAAGTAATAACAAGAAAGGTGTAATTCTAACCGAATTAAGGTAACTAGTTGATAATAATCTAGGGCTTAATCCATAGAAAGTACCACTTGCTTCTATTCTGTGTATGATTGATGAACTTTACCAAGCGAAATTCTACGAAAATACACTAATCATGAGAATGAATTCCTAGCGTTCTCACGGCTAAGGAATATCCAAATCGAATTAGAAGTCAAACGATCACAGCAACAACGATCAACGTGTTAATAGTTATTCATCGAATTAAGTGGACAGTGAGTAATATGAAATACAATTCAGTGAGTTCATATATGAGTATTTCAACGAGAAATATGGTTTTTCCTAGAAACAAAGCTGCTAGCAGTTTATCAATCTTATTTTTAACGTTGAGATGTTTCTGCAGGAAGGTTCTAGCGATGATTGTTATTCCCCCAATCTCATCCTTGGTTTAAGGATGTTTGCTGATTTTGTGTAGGACATACGCACAAAAGAAGAGCTAGTGTTTTATCTATTTGTTCGAGAAATGCTACTGAAATGCACTCTACCTGAATTAAGATTGGAGAATGTAAGAAGAATTCATGAGAGACAAATTAAGATAAAAAATATATTGAAATTTTTTGGTTTGTGTTTTGCAGAATATTTAGGAAACAATGAACATCTAGCTGAGTTTGGAGCAGTGTTAATAAGTACTGGAGTAAGTCTATGGAAAGAAAGAGCAGAAGATCATTGATAGGTTCATGTAACGATTAGGAAATTGTGTGTTACAGCATTCCAATAATGATATGAACATAGGAGCACATTTCTTTTTAGATATTGCTTTGGAGGATTACATTGAAGGCAAGAGCAATAAGATCTATGAATCTAGTGAATATCAGTAATAACAAGCTAGGGAATATCAAGGAGGAGGATAAGGAAAACAAGGATACAACGATAATCATAATACTTTTAGAAATTAAACTAATCAAGAAGAAAATGAAGAATACAATACTCATGAAGAACAACAAGAGCAATAAAACGAAGATGAAGATGATTACAATCAGTTATCTTCTTTTGAGAAATTAGAGTACACTTTTGAGTAATCCTTTGGAGATGCTGATCATTATCAATCAAGGAAGTAGTAGTAATAGTTGTAATCAGAATCATAGCAGCAACCTTTTTAACAGCTTCAAAAACAATAGCTATTCATTTCGAAGAAATATGATTGTTTTACACCCTAAACTGAGTTAGAATAGCGTATTTGGTCTAAAATGATACACAAAATACATGCATTCTTAGAATTAGTAATCTAAGACAATTAAGATTCAGTGAATTAATGTTAGTTGAAGTTTGTAGCAGTCGAACAAATAGTCACTAAAAAAATTAATAAAATACTTCAGTGTCTTATGATAGGTTGCAGAGAACAATGGTTAGCGTTACTGTGCATTACGAACCCATAGATTAATCATATAAATCATTTGAATACTCTTTTAGGACAGCTATCTTCACTAAGAACTAAACAGCCTACTGAAATCACAAGTAGCTAGCTTTCAAACTTTTGTAAAACAGTGCTTTAAACAAAGGAGCTCAGCAAAGCGATTGGGAAATTATTACTGTGTATTATCATGCCAGATTCACAGCAGTAGATTAGCAGCAATAACACTCAATGAAGGAGGAGATCTTGAACATACATGGCATTTCTTTTTCTGAAAGATAAGATAATCACAATTCATGTATTAACAACAATATTCTTCTTTTTTATGAGCACTGTTCGATGCTTTTTTTGTACATGCATTTTTGAAGATATTTTTTTCAAAAATATTATGATTTGCATCATACTTAGCTAGAAGATTCTAAGAAGAGTTGAAATAGCAGCAGATGAAACTAGAAAGTATTTATTAGTTTAGGTATTCAATCTTGGGGAGGGAGAGAGGAATTGAATAAAAAAGAAAATATTTAATTTAAACAAAAACACAAATTAACAACAACAAAAAGAAACATCTTTTTGCTATTGTGCGAGGTAAAATAAACTTTTGCACTTTTTGTATGTTAAAAAAATGAGAAAAATCAAAACCACCGCTTTGTTCGCTTAGATCTTTTGAGATTAATCTCGCTAGTTCTCCTAAAATGAAGCCAGAATAGATTTGTTTATCGAACATTGAGCAGCATTTCATTGTTGCTTAATTTTGCAATTCACATACATCTAACAAATAAATATGGACTTTTTATATCTTTTATCTCTCTTATTCTCTTTTTCAATATATTTCCTTTGACTATTTAGATCACAAACGCAGAAAGGAACCATTCTACTCCATGATCACATTAAACTACCTTTCAAAATCCTTATGGTAATTATTTTATCCTTATTTTTTCCATTTTTTATAAAACGCTTTTCATGGCTGGCAGTTTCATTTGATATGAATGCTGCTAGTAGTCTTAGTGACAGAAAGCAAGATTATAATGAGTTTAGTTAAAGCAATTAATGGCATTCCATTGTCATCAGTTTTCGCACTATTCTCACATCTTTTTTTTTACAAATATTTTTTATTTTAGTTCTATTCAATTTCAGCTTCATCCAAATATTTATTAATTTGCTTCCTATTTTTAGGTGAAAAGATCCAAAGTGCTTTATTACTGCCTTAATTATTCAATCAACAGACGATGAACTATCCCTCCTGTGCTACTTCCTACTTAACTTTTAAATTAAATCATATTCAAACTACTTCTTTTTTCAAATCTTTAGTAAAATCTTCCTATTTTTATCTTCAGTTTCAATACATTTCAATAAATTATTCATAATGAATTTTCTCTTTTTCAATTTTTATCAAAATATTCTTTGAAATTTTGTCTCAAATAATAATAATAGCATTATTACAATTATTTGTTATGCTTTTTATTTCACTAAGAATTTATCATTTTGTGTATTGATATCCTTAGATAAGTTGTTAGCATTGAGGACTATGTTATTTTTTTACTTACTAATACAATGAGCTGAACCAAAGAAATCAAAGTTTAATAATCTAATCACTAACCACAGCAATCAATCTCTCTCTCTTTGTAATCGATGCTCAATTAGTATTTTATCAAATTTATCTCATAATTTGACAATCAAACACCTTACACAAGCAAACAAACTAACATTATCATTTCTAATAATTATTTAAATAATTCCTGATAACCTTTAAATATTCTTGTTCTTAAACCCCTTGTGCTTTGTTGAATATATCTTAAATCCCACAGTTTCTAGCAGAATAGCTAAAGGATAATTTTGTCTTCTCATTTCGAGCAGAATTACAGAATAAACGTCGATGAGTGTTTAGTTCATCGCATAAACTAGGTCTGCTAAACTGAAGAAGAATTAAAACTGTTTGGAGTATCTCTCCCTTGCTGATTTGAGGGAACAAGCTGATGCTACCTGGTGAATGACGAAGGAGGAGGGCTAATTATGATCTTAGGGGATTAAACTGAAACCTAAGGAATGTTATTATTATCATTATCTTTAAGACTATTTTGCGTTCTATTCTTTTCTACAAACGCATGGTACGTGGGGAGGAATATCTTCGAAGGTGGTGAGTAGAAGATATTATGCTTTATCAAAGATTTCCCTGAAGGCTACCATTCTTGTTATTATGTTATCTGCTCTGGTTGTTGTTGCTTGAAGGAGTGAGAAGGTGAGAAGAATTAATTCCGAGATAATTCTAATGGGGTATTCTATTAAGAAGGTCTAATCTATTAT
>Ga0302271_10002169_pt1 | contig 18010 bp, 8 predicted proteins | sample III_Bog_N1_1_FD_198767 | JGI IMG/M metagenome (GOLD analysis project Ga0302271, IMG submission 198767) | Peat permafrost microbial communities from Stordalen Mire near Abisko, Sweden - III_Bog_N1_1 | ecosystem: Environmental > Terrestrial > Soil > Wetlands > Peat | place: Sweden: Abisko...
TCTTGGTTTCTTTTTCCTTCAATCCAAGCACAAGATCAATATCTTCATTCTGATCTCTCTTTCGCTTCTTATCCAGCTTTGTTGTTGTTTTTGATATTTCTGACAAAAGATTAAAATTCTTGTTTCGGTATGGGGGTTGTTATTTATCAGTATCAAAATCTATTATGGGTGCTTTTTTGTACTTTTTTAATAATTTTTGTCCCCATCACAACCAATATTATTTTAGAGTAGCTGAATCAATTCTTCATTTTTGTAATAAATTTCTTACTTATTATCCTACTAATAAATAAATTGAAATAACTAAGAATTCACTGTATAATTTGAAATGATTGATATTAAAGTTAACGAAGAGAAAATATAAACACCTTAATTCTTTTGAGAAAGAGTCAATATTTAACAATATTAAAGACTTAATTAATCTCAATCAGATACCAAAAATAATCTATTTAAATTTTTCAATACTAAGGGGTGTAAAAAAAGCTGAACGTTCTAGTTGTATCGCTTGTTTACAGTGAGAGAAAAAATAAACCTATCAAAACAACTTTTATTAACACTATTGATTCTGTTTAATGAATGATGATCTGGGATGTTGATATTTTTCTGTTTTGACTAATATTAATTTTATGCGGCTATTCTGTGTATGTTAGGAAATGATGATTATACAATTAAAATTCAGAAGAGAAAAACAATAATTAGATTGCGATGGCTGAGAGGTTTAATATGAACTCAGAGCAATTTGAAGCTGCCATTCAGATCATTGAAAGTAGATCTTTTCTACAAAAAAATGACAATAAGAGTACGCTAATTAGTTCTCTGTGCTAGATGGACTATTTCAAATCCTTAATGAGAGACCCTTAACTTGAACATTATCTAACGCCTTACATGGAGGAATTCATACAGATCGTAGATTATAAGCATATTCCAAGAGGGACAATATTATTCTACGAAGGAGAAACAATAGACAAAATATTTTTTGTTATGAATGGTTCGTTGGCAGAGTTTAGCCCAAAATCACAAGAGGATGAGTCGCAAGAACTCTACTGGGATAGCTAAGTAGTTTTGTTTTAGGAAGAGTAAAAACAAGCAGAAAAAGAATAGCTTCTTGTGTAAGAAAAGAAAAAACGTGATCTGCTAGCTTTCGAAAGACTTTAAGGAATGAGTGCTTCCACGAAGGCTGGTTCTGTAACTACTTCAAGATCTTAATCTTAAATATTTCATTCTCGCTCTCCTTCAAATGCTAAAAAGAATCGAAATAATACAAAAACCCAGCTTGAAGAAGCCTTTTTCTCTGATGAATACAAACAAAAATCGACTTAGTTAAAAGCTAAGATAGCTATTTGCGTTGATGCATCTAAATTACACTCAGGGCAATAATCAGAAGAACTTTTAAAGCTTAATAATCCACGCTAGGAGCGGCACTTTAAAATGGGAAAATGCTAATTCAAAATATAAAAGATTCATTCAGCTGGACAGTGCTTAGGATAAATAAAGCGTTCAGAGGATAGGTAATAAACTTAAAAAGAAGGAAATAATAGCATCATAGCCTGCAGTTCGGATTCATTTGTGTTAACAATTTCTCAGAAAGATTTTCAAAGAATATTTGAAAATTTAACGGAGCGTCTGAACTTTGTCTTCAATGTTCTTTCGAATGCATTCCCTACTGCGAAGAAGCTGATTCTTTATGATTTCTCTTTTTAGTTTACAGAGCAACACTTTGATTTAAATCAAATAGTCTTTCATGAAAGTGAAGCACCAACTTGTGTTTACATAATGAAAACAGGCGAATTAGATTACAGGAAGAATCTCAATCTCCGAGGGGAAACAGTCGATAAGAGAATATGTATGATAATTGAAGGGGAGATATTTGGTCATGAAGATATGTTCAGCACTGAGCACACACATACAGTTGCAGGTTGCCTTAACAACACAATAATATATTCAATACCGAAAGAAAAATTACTTCTTTATTAGTTCACGGCTATCTTAAAAAAAGCATCATAAGTTAAAGCTGAGTTTCTGCAGAAAAAAGTTTTAGAAATTTGCTCAAAAAATAGTGAGTTTTCACCAGTTTCATCACTATTACACTAAAAGCATAAAAGTCTATCAGGCTTATTTTCACTGAATAGCCAATCATAATCATCTAATACTTCCAATAAATCACCTGTATCTCCTCTTAAAAGGGACAGAACTACCTCTTAACTTAGAATCAAAAGCAAAGAAATATTATTTCATTCTAACCCGCCTTCATTTTCTCATATCTTATCATCAGACTCATCTTTAACCCGAAATTCCTTGAATTATTTTTCAGGCTTCAAAAATCTAAATCTTGGTGAGAATGACAGTGATTTGTTTTTCCAAACAGATCTCAAATCTGAGCCAATCTCAAAACATTTTCTAGAGAAAGGTAGTTTAACTTCAAAAAATCGAGAAACATTAAAAGAAGAAGATGAAGATTAAAGACACTCAAATCGAATTTAAAAATTTGGTATTCAGTAATTCGCTACAGCAGGAAGTGGATTAAAAGGATTGAATCGTCATCTGGTTACTGTAATTCAAACTGACAGAGCTTAACCATAGAGTGTGTATTCTCGTATTGCGTAATCTGAAATTGACGATAAAACCATTTCTGAAAAAATATGTCAAAATTCAAGAGAAACTAATACTCGTTCTCCTTCAATTCACAATAGATCTCCTTTAAATAAACCAGAATTCAAACTCAATAAGTTACCAAAAGATTTGTTTGCGTTATAGGTGCAAATTAATTCTGACTTTAAGTCAAAGGAAAAGTAAAATTTATTATTACACAACATCAATGCAAAAATCAAGGCATCTGATAATAATAATATTTAATAATCTGTCTCAAACCCATCTCTAAACCATTATAAAGAACAGACAATGGATTATTTTGTAAAAGAAAATAATGCGTTGAGTTCTAATAATCACGAGTAATTTGACAATATCTTCGATGCTTTACAAAAAAATAGCAATATTTCTCTGAAAACAACAGCTGAGTAATTACAAACATCTTCCAGAGCATCTTCGAAAGGTTCATTTTCAGAGTTGATTTCCCCTGAACTTAAAGCTGTTCGAGCAAGAGATAGTTCTAAAGAAATAGCATCTCCTTCTAAAACTTCGAACTCAAGTCCTTCAAGACATATTTTTCACAACCCAATAGAATAACTAATCTCCAGGGAGTCTACTCCTTCAAGACTCTAAGATAACACTTACTACGTTAGGAATAAAGATTTTCAAAGAAGAATAAGTAGCTCAGATAGGAGCTAACCAGGATCGAGTGTTAAAGACCCAGAAATATAAATAATTCCTTTAAATTAATTCAATAATTTTTTGTCTACTCGTAAAACACCCTAACATAGCAACAATAGCAGCTCTTGTTCAAGGATGAGTAGTTAATAAGAAACATAGAAGAAATTGGAGTCTTCTCAAACTAGTTCTAGAGATTCAAGTAGTTTATTGCTTAAGAAAAGATCGTCTTTTATTTAGAATTCCCCATAAGATAACTAAAATGTAAGTTTCAAACTGAGAGATGAAGATTTTTTGAAAAAGCATGTGTAATCTATGGAGGGAATAAGTGATAATAGTAAGAACAATGATACATTAAAAACTTAGACTAAAAGAAACCCTCTTGTGATTTAAGACTTTATGACTGAAAAATAGTAATAATCTTGCTTCTAAAATATATTAAATTTTAGTAATATCCGTTCATCAAGCAATCTCCGTCTTGGAACGAAAACTAGCTTTATTAGGAGTATTCGTAATCTGAAATGAGTTAAAGAGATTGATTTTTTGTAAATGAAAGAAAATCAAATGAAAATTAATTATCATTTTGTAAAACAATTTTGTATTTTTATTATCACAGTTTTTTAAGTTATTTATCTGTTAAAAGAGAAACAAATTTGAACAATTCAAGTAAATAATTATCCAGTAGATTAATAATAAACTGATTAATTGATGTTCCTTCTTTCAAATTGTAATTTCTTTCTTAAGAAAAAACAAACTGGTATTTATTTGAGTTGTCTGAGATCAGATTTCTCTTTGAGATGCATTATCCTCATCTTGATCATCATAGTTAGGCATACCGATATTCGCAACCAACTAGCGATATATTTTAGAAGAATCAAATTTACCTTACTCAAATTCAGCAAACTCTTCAGGGTTAGATTTTGATTTGATGATTTCCATTTTCTCATCGAGTCTTGCTAAGATCGCTTCTTCTTAAAATTCAATTGTACTACGGATATCAGTTCCTTGATTAATGTCAAATTTCTTTTAGATTGTGGAAATAGTCATCGATGCAGAAAGTCTCGTTTACTGTTATTTAGAGTATTGTCGTTGTTTTTCTTCTAATTTATTTTTTAGTTATTCAATGCGAGAATGAATATCATCGTCAGTATTTGCGATATCTGGTACTGCTGTTGCTGATGAAACAACGTGTTCTTAAGGTTAAGCAGGTTATTCACTTTAAGGTACTTCTAGCTTTTCTTCAGAATCCTCTTTGCTGAAGGTAGGATATGCTTTTTTAACTGTCTCAAGATAACTTTGCCTCTCTTAAAGTTTCGCTTAAAGACTTGAAATTTAGTCTTATCTTTACAGCACAATGCAAGTAAGATCTTCTCTTTTTTCTCGAGCTGCTAAAAGCAACAAAAATCTCTCAGACGATGCATAATTCGAGTCAGAAATGTCAATGACTTCTTTGAGTTTATTGTATTAAACTTCTGCCTTTTCAAGTTGTTCTTAAATCTGCTTGGAGTTTTTTTCAAGTTAATTTTATTTTTCTCTAAGTTTCTTGCGGTTATCTAAGCCCTTTTGATCTTACTTCATCTTCTCAACTTAGCCCACTGCACTCTACTCGATGAGATCATCCGTTTTGTTGAATTTGGAGTCAAAATGTTCTTTGCTTTTAATCGATGTATTAATCTAAGAAATTAATATTCTCTGCGTGTCCATTTTCTCCTAGAATACTTTCACATAGTCCTTGTTAATCTTCTACAGCTAGGAGCATTCTTCTCTTGCTATTTTCATGTCTTCCTACTCCCATCGAATCATTTTGCGGAAATTCGTGAGTAAATAATTTAAATTTCGTATCCAATCTTCATTTTATTGTTTGTTATCTTCACAGATCTTTAAGATGCTCTTTAATCGCAGTATCTACATCTAACTGAGAAGGTAATTCTCTTTAGTTTCGGCTATCTTTGTCTCCAAATTTTATGTCTAATTTAAGAAAGAATTCCGTTTCAAAAATAAGTAAAAATAATTCAAATATTTATCCTTTTTTGATTACTTTTGCTTGCGCATTTTCAATTCTCTCCGGATTGATACCATACTTGAGTTAGTTCTATTCTGCGATTTTGAGCGCTTTATACTACTTTGCGAGACATCGATTAGTGTGAATAAGATAATCAAGCTCCTTTTTCATTTCTAACGCTTATTGCTCTAATAAAGAGAGTTCTCTGCTGGAATGCGTGATAATATTCCCTTTTAGTCTTGGAAGAATCGTCGAGAGATTCTAGGAATCTTGAATGCTAGCTATTGGGTCAAAGAACTTACTTTTTTCTTTGAAAACCTTGCTTTTCTCTAGAACTTTTGTAGTATTTTATCCAACATTGTAGCTTGATGTGTTAATACTAACTGATTAAGCTGGAGGAAGTCCTTGATTTTAGCCTTGTTGCGTTTCTTATTTTACTGTTTAACTGAGCTCTTTGTTGAGAATGCTCTAATTGAGAAACTCATCAGTGATAAAGAAAGATTATTGAACGTTTTGTGATTTTGAAGCAGCTTTTTTTCCTGGGTAAACTGCACTTGTGATTGTATTATTATTGCTCATGGTATTGTCCATGCCATCTCCTCCTGCTAATCCCTTATTATTATTAAATAAGCTTTTGGTTTTTCTCGTTGAGTTTATCCCTGGCAATGCAGTCAAACTTGCACTAGTTTTGATCATAATCGAGTCACTCCCTCCAACTGGTTTGATGATTGATTAAGAGTCACTCATGCTCGATCTCTTGTACATCATTTGCTTTTTGAGTTTAGCTTCGATTGCAATTTTCAGAGCCTATTTCGTGAACTCTTTTTCTTTCTTCACGCTCATATACTCAATTGGAGATGAGAAGCATTCCTTCAATTTCGCTGAATAATCGCATTTCAAGGATAAGCAAGCCCAAGGGAACTACACCCACAACCATCGCTTGTAGTAATAATCAGTCGGTAATCTTTCCTTCAAGTTGTAAGATTCTCTTAGTAGCGATAAAGTAATAATCTCAGGCTAAGGTTTCTTCTTTTTCGAGTTATTTTTTTCTTTCTCCATGAAGCTAGGTTAACTGTTTCGACTAAAAAAGGGAAATATCAAAAGTTATGATAAATCAATGAGGTTTTAGTGTATTTTTTTCGCAAAATTATTAAAAAATAAAACTAAATCAATTCTTATTTTTCCTTAATTCTCTTATTTTAATTTGATCATAATTCTTAACGCCAATATGTCTTGTTACCTCTACTAAGTATCTTCTTCTTCATCATCTGAAAAAGATGCGCCTTCATAGTTTAAGTTCCCTTCTTATTCATCTGAATGATTTTAATTATTCTATTTGATAATCTCTTTGATCTCATTTTCATAGAAGTTTCTGAACTAGTCTCTGTTACTTGGGATATCCACATTAAGAGATTCGATGCTAGATAAAATAAAGAATCTCTTTTGTCTCTTTTCCTTTTTATCTTCTTCATTCTATCCTGGCTTTGCAAACGTAGGAGCTGAGCTGTACATATCATTGTCGTTATTTTTTTTCTTGAGCGTTGATTCTTTTTTGTTTCGATACTTCATTTTTTCTTTTTTGTCTTCGATTTTCTCTTCCGGAGTACGAGCGAACTTATCTAAATCAGGCTTATCGTTTTCTTCAGCTTCAGTAGGTTAAAATATCTGAAGTCCAAGTAACTCTCGAAGAAGTCCAATATCGTCCAGTTCTTCGTAAGTTCCTTTCACAGGTGGATGTCTAAATTCAGGGGTGAAGTAAGTCTCAAAATCAGAGAATTCTTTGAGGAAACGAGATATCTAAACAATTATCCTAAAAACATCCTAACTTGATGGATGATAGTGCATCTCAAACCCCTCGATTGCTTTATTATATTCAATCACAGGATCAAACCCTTATTCCTCTAGAATCTACCAGTATCTGCACAAATCATACTTGTTGTTCGGATTAAATAGCAGCAAGAAATTCTCGATTGTTGAGATGATTTCCTTGAGTTTAAAATGATCCTTCGACATAAACAAATGGTATGTCTACTCTTCTAACTTTCTAATAGAATTCGGGGTAATCTTTCCTAAGACTTAAGCAATGTCTTAGTGTTGCTGCTTGAGCTGCTCATGATCAACTTTGTATTTTTCATTGACAACTCTTTTCATCACATCGTTGTTCATAATCCAAAGTCCTTTAAACCCTAACACAAATACCTTAAAGCATGCAAGGAATAATTTCCATTCTTCATCTGTAATGCCTGTTAAGCTATTGACTTCATCAATAGTCAAACCTTTCTAAGTCAATGAGAAGACTCGCATCAGCTTAACAAACTTCTCTTTGTTCATAAGTTGGTGTGAATAAAATTCTAGAATAAATTCCATTAAATGCGAGCTGTCTTACACCTTTTTTAAGCCCTCATAGTCCAAAGATTAGTACATCTTTTCGAATGTGCCATGTGCTACTTCATTCAATTAGATAATATCTTCTGATGGATATGGCAAGAAAGCGCACATAAATACCTTGTAGAAACTCTAAGTTTTGAACTTTTCATCGTAGCTGTTGAGGATATCTAAATGCTTAATTCTAATTTCTTCATTCACAAAGAGAGGTCTGTGAGCATGTCTTTCAACCATTGTGTGGACAACACTTAAATCCACAGGTATTTTCATCATGTCGCAGCCAATACTTTAGGGATAAATACAACAAACATCAAAATAAATGTAGGTTCTATAGAACAAAAAAAGCTACCTTTTGAGATAATTATTAGCTTGAGAATCCTTTTCACAGCTAACGATGAGTTTAATGTGCTTTGGGAAGAACTTAGGCAGCCAAAAAGCAACATTTGCTTCTTTGTTGTATTACTAATCGATGAAAAGGTCGATTCCTTCAATTATCAAAATGACTTTATCATAATAAACCTTTTCTCCATATTTTAGCTATTTTTCTAGCTTATCACTGCAATGATTCAACCAATATGAGAAATACTTCCTTAGTTTTTCCTCCAGAAGCTCAACTTTCTATTAGATATCAAGTGCTTCCTAGTTAATTACGAAAATAACAACAACATTGAAAAACCACCAAATCATAATGAGCAATTACTCTAAGTTTATTGAGAATCCGATAGATAGCAAAGAAATAGTTTGCGTTGTTTCCACCAGCAGAAGCGAAATGCGACAATATGATATCAGGGTATTTCTGCTAATATCCAAGGAAAAAAAGTAAAAAACAATTATTATGCAACTTCATTAAAAAAATGACATTCAAATGTTTTTAAATTCTTAGAAAAAAATCTATTTTTTGCCTTTGTTTTTTTTGTCTGATGATACTCCATCCATTTCACAAGCAAAGTCTTCTTGCCAACTCCTTATTCCGCTTCAAGGATATATGGTTTATTATCTTCTTAGCTATTCAGAGGTTTCTCAAGCCATTCTTCAATATTTAGGAAGTATTTCTCTAATCCAAGAGCAGAAGAGTTCTTGTATGTTTGAATTACCACATCAGAAGAGTCAATGTAATTGGAATATTCCTGCTCTTAATATTTATCATTGCCAGCAGGATTAATCTATCTACTTGTGTTATGAAGGATGCTCTGTGTAACGTTCTATGACATATGTTGACTTTCTAGCTGATCCTACACAAAATCTTTCTTGCTTTTCAAACGTTTTTCTTTTTTTCAATTAAATCAACTTTTTTTTTGTTCTTGAAAAATCCTCAAATTGAAAAATTAATAATTATAAAACAAATAAAACCTCCCATTCTACGGTGTTAATAGTTATATTTTTCTATCTAAAGACTTTCTAGTTAGTTTCACATTCCTACGTACATTCTTCTTACTAAGATACACTCTAGTAGCTATTTTCAATTGATATTATTTTAGAGTTTTAATTAGTATCTTTTTAATACAATTTCCTTGACAAAAATACTAATAATACAATAGTTTTTTCATTTTTCGTTGCTTTTTAAAATCAAACAAAAATAGCAATTCAAGATATACTTAGCTAAACGATTGGTGCTAATATCTTTCCTTGATCTAAATTGATAAGCCCATCATGGAATTGCTTCGCTATTTTACAGATTTCAAAGAAAAAAGCAATTAGCCATTTGTTATTTATTTTACAGAATTCGCTTCTATTTATGTTTACTCGATGTTCCTGATTAAAGTGATGTTCTCTCCTTTGAGAAGTATCTTCCCTATTTCCTTCTTTTATCCAGTTTTAGCATCCCTAAAGTTATAAATAAATAAAATATCTTATTCTCTTTTCATTTTTTAGTTTTTAGACACATCTATTTTATAATTCATTTTCAAATTCCAATGATATTTTACACTTCTTATGCATCATCCAGCACCATATTCATGTATTCGTCAAATCCCTTGTAAAAATAACATCAAATTAATGAAATAAACTGAAACGGCATGAGGAATGAGTTTATGTCTGTGAGACTACTATTTCGATTAAAATAAATGATAATATGTTCTATTATTATTATTCTTACTACAATTTTGCCTTCAAGTTTCATTTCAGTATTCTCAAACAACCATATTTACACCCTAACTTGCTTCTAGAGGAAACTGAATATGGTAGTCTTTTAAAAGCAAACAACAGATTTAGCTTTTACTGCAAAACGATGAGATCAATTGTTTTTTTTACCAAAGGATTGCTGATTGTTTTAGTTTGCTTCTTGCTCATTGTCTGGTTCAGCTAATAATAAGATATCTTGAAGTTTTTTTATTTTTTAATATCCCAAAAGAGGTAATTAATCTTAGTGTGCAGATAATTAATTGAAATAGTAAAGTAAACTACTATTGTTTTTTCAATTTGATTTTAATAATAATGAGTTAATTTAAAGTTATTTTAAGACATTAATAATAATAATAAATTACTTTTATTTTTTAACAATGATCTTAAATTATTTAGAAAATCTGCGACATTATACTAAAGAAAATTTATCAAGCCAGGTTCAAGGCATAACCTTCAACTATTTCAAGTCTTTTCTTTGGTTTATAACAATGCTTTGACAAGGTTGATATTGTGAAAGATAAATAGAAAGCTATTTTTTGTTAAAAATGATGATAACAGATTTTAAAAGTTCAAATACTCATAATTGGCACACATATTCTGCTAGTGCGCACTTGATATCTTTGATTTCCTCCTCTCTCTTTGATTTCCTATTCCGGCTGCAGTTTGATACAATTAATCCTAATAAAGATTGTAGTATCGTCGCAGTATCTATTTATTACTGACAAAGAGAAAATTCACTTATTTTATGAAAGAAGATTACAAAATCTTTGGGGGAAATTATCGTTTTTTCTATGTTATCTGAGAATAAGCACAAGTAATAAGGATAAATGTTAAAGTGAAGTGATTAAGCAAAGAGCGTTAAATTATTCGAATTACAGAAGCACATAATAATGGCTGTAAAGTAAGATTTGGCAGCACAATAAGCGATGAAGAAAATCGACAAATATCAGTTTAGCATGAATCACAGAATTGGATCTGGCTCTTACGCGAATGTCTACAAAGGAGAAGATAAAGAGACAGGCAAAGTCGTTGCGATTAAGATGATAAATAGATAGAAGATATCGCAAGAAGATTACTTGATGAACGGGTTATTGCAAGAAATATAAATCATGAAGAAATTAAAATCAGATTATGTTGTGAAGCTGATTGATGTGCTTGAAACGAAAAACAACTACTACATTGTGCAAGAGTATTGCGACCAAGGAGACTTCAGACATTATTTGAATCTAAAGGGATTTTTAGATGAAAAGGAAGCAAAACAAGTGCTGGTTAATTTATTGAGTGGATTTCTTGAATTACTCAAGCATGGCATCATTCACAGGGATCTAAAACCAGAAAACATCTTAATTCAAACGAAAAATAAACAAGTAACGATATTTCAAGTTACGTTCAATCTTATTTATTGTGGATTGTTATTAGACTGGAGAGTTAATCTTCAAATTAGCTGACTTTGGATTCTCACGAACAGTAGATAATTTTCGAAGATAGCTCTTGAAGAGTTTAGTAGGCACTCCGTTGTATATGAGCCCTTAGATTCTGATGTTCTAAAAGTACACTTCGAAAAGCGATATCTGGAGCATTGGATTGATATTTTATGAGATGCTTTACGGGAAAATGCCTTGGATTGTTCAAAGTTAATATTAGTTAGTAGAAATGATCAAAAAAGGCATAATAAATTGGGTAATGAATGCGAATGGTTCAGTGACACCAAGTGAACAAGCGATCAATTTCATGTACAAGTGCTTGCAAGTCGAAGAAGAAAAGAGAATCCAATGGGATGATATCTACGCGCATCCTCTGTTTGGAGATTATTTCTCTCATTTCTTAGAAAAAAACAAAAATTTAGAAGACAAAGCACTGTATTTGATCAATAATTTGAGACAAAAAATACATTCTACGAACACAGATTTACTGGAGTTATTCAGCCATTTTGATTTGACAAATGAATCTAAGCTTGATATCAAGGAATTCGAGTAATTAATGAAATAAATAGACACTGAACTAAACAGAGAGGAAATAGAGTATATTTTCAATAAGTTCGACAGTGATGGAGACAATAAGATTGATTTTACTGAATTCTAGAAATGGCTGGAGAATAATAATATTAGACTCAGTATGCACAACAGCTAACTCTGCAAGAGATAGATTATTGATTAGAAACTAGATGAAGAACTTAAGTTAATTATTGATGCGTAATAGTAACTGCTGTCGTAATAATCTGAAGACAGAGATGATTCATACTAAGATGATTTATTTAATGAACAATAATCACCTTAGTATAAATAAGAAGCTTAACTGTAGTTGAAGTAATCAGAATAATAACGAAAATCCCAATAAATATCAACATAACAACAGCAACAATCAAAAGAAAAAAATGATCAAAAACATTCATAAGAATCTAGTCCAAAAAATAGAAGTAATTCCTCTCCTTCTGAGACTAAAAACTCTAAATAATCCTCAACTAGATAATATTCTTCTGAAGAAAAAGCCATCATAGCAATAGGAAAGCTTCGTGTAGCTATTGAAAAGTACTAAATTGATAAAAAGGAGTTATTTAGTCGATATGATAAGAACAACACTGATTCTTTATCTCTTCATGAATTCACAAGGATGATTAAAAAAATCGATGATAAGTTACTCAGCGAAGAAATCGATTTAGCTTTTAAAAAGTTTGATACGTAAAACACAGGAAAATTAACATTTGCATAGTTTATTACGACTATCGAGGGAATTAGTAATTCAGTGCATATTTCACTTAAGCAAACTAAATCTATGACAGAGACAACAAAGGGAATAAAATAGAATTACGAAAGTGCACCTAGCAGTGGATTATGAATAGTTAGTTGATTAAGTGTTCCATTTTCTTAAATATTTTTCCTATTTCATAAGATATTATTCATTTTAAAGAATTTTTAATTATCTTTTAATAAAAGAAATTAGAGCTTTTTTGAGAAGTTTTTTTAAAGAATATGCAATTGCAATCACAGAAGGTTATATGATAAATAATGGTTTGAACTGTAAATAAAGGCAATCCAAAGGAAGAACATACTTACCACAAAGAAATTGTTCTATTCGAGGTGATGAAACTATTAATTAATTATTTATTCCTTCTGGGATTATTTTAGAATCTGAGTTTGATTTATGCAATGGTCTCAACGGCTATTGACATGATCCATTTCAATTATTATATATCATTTAGTTTTAAGGCTACTATCCCATCTAACTTGTGTTGTGATTATGCCTGGATTTTTACTAACATAGTATTTATGAGGGTTTCTTCCCATTTGATTATTATTTGTTGTTACGTAATGCTTTTTATCTGCAACATTTCGACTTCCAATCTCTATTATGCTTCTGTTCACGTAGAATTGCTTTAAATCAGGTGTTTTCAGTCGAGAACGTTGGGCATTTGGATTGTAAACCTCTAATGGTTTTTGTGTACCCATTCCAGCAAAACTCTATGCCCTACTTCGATATGCTTCTGTGTTCATTGATGTCTTGTAGAATGACTTATTCAATGTTGACTGAGCTTGAGATATGTTTGAAGCTGAGAAAGGACGCTGATAGAAAGGAACTGCTTCATAATCTTCTCCCTTCTTTTTGATAAATGAGCAAGTGGAGATTTTATTCTCGTGGAAGATATTAGCTGATTTATCTCGTTTATGGTCTCCTTGATATTGTAGTGGTATCGAGTAGCTTAAAGATAGACAGTTTTCTTAGTTTTCGAACTCTTTCTGCAGTTGGATTGATTAAGTACGCTGTCTCTTCACCCAGTAGCTTTCTGAATGGAATCGATTATATTTACTCATATGTAATATGGAAGGAAATCCAATGATTTTCAACAAAGTGGCAAAGGGAAGTCTTTGGAGAACAAAGGCAAGTCTTAATCAGGGTTATTTTTCTATTTTCACTTAAGAAATAACTTTTTTTATTTCTTTTTTGTTTTAAAAACTAATATGATAAATCTGATTGGCTGCAAAGTGCTCCACAAATAAGTTCCAAAACTCAGCAGTTAAGATGTTCTTTTTATTATTTTGAATGATAAATACTCGAATTTTTAAGAATCTGAAGAAAAAATATGCCAATAATTTAAAAATAAATATTGAGGTTGTAAATAATTTTAGAATGATTTCCTAGAGAGTATGGGCTAAATGCTCAAAGAGTTTAAGAATGCTAATTCACCATCTTTAAGAGTTCTCTAACATAATACTATTAGCTTGAATCATGCAACTACTTCACTTTTCTTATTTTCATCTTTTCTGGCTAATTTGCCATATGTACTCATAGACGTTTTGATGTCAACAATTAAAATTCTTTCTTGAAAACGGACTTGCTTTTTTCCTTTTTCGCTAATTTTAGGTAAAATTGAAGTGCTATCTTGTGGAGAACAATCTCTTGTTCTTAATTATATTATTCTCCTAATCGGAGTTCCTCCTTATTTTAAAGAATCAGGTAATTTATCAGTTAATTTTGTCTGTTCTTAGTTCTCTGAAGGTTGAAGATAAGGCGATTTTGAAACATCAAATCCTTTATTTTTGAGTACTCCTCTTTATTGGACACTTTAAGAAGGATATGCAATTTAGCTTGATAAATTCATTCTAATCTTATGAGGAGATAATAAAGGAAAAGGGAGAGAAACCCCTTGTCCCTATTGAGGAATCTTAGAACCAATATTATTATCAACTTGTACTTCCAAATCAACGGCATTTTTATAATCTTTATCAGGAAACAATTGGCTGAGATTTTACTTTTTATATTTCGGTTTTGGCTTTTAACTCTTCAATTAGCACTCATTCGAATTCACTTTCCTAGAAAGAATAAGAGATTCACTCTAACTTACTTAACTTGAAAAAAACTCCAAATCCGTTGTACTTGAACAAACAACTTCTCCATTTTTAGGTTCTTCACATTTATTTCCATAATTTTCTTCGAAATTCTAATTTTTATTTTGTATTTTTTCTTCTGATTTCTTGTCATTTTCGATCAATTACTCAGAGTAACTCGCAGGTGAAATATTTTCCACCGATTGTATTATCTGCGGAGATAAATTATTCAAAAACTTTTTCTGGGATAAATTGTAAATATTCATGAATGCTTGCAACGAACCCTGATTTTTTTTGTGGGAATTTTGACTCAAACGATCATTCTCGTTTATTCGTAATATTTGCGTTGAATTACTGCTCTTTAATCCAGAAGATTCCCCGATAAATACTCGTTACTACTGATTAATTGTATCATAGTTTGCGCTGTAATTGTATTATCCTGGAATTTTATGAAATTTCACCAAAACCTTCTTTTGAGGTGAGGAACGCGATTCTGACACTAATTCCTATGAAAATGTCTTTGAATTGTATGAATCATTAAATGAATCGGAAGACTTTTTTTAAGAATCTTATTTAAACAATCCAATTTCTTTAAACTCTTATATTTGAGACTGTTGCTCAGGCTATTCTTGTGAAGAATTCTGCAAGCTTTAAAGCTACAATACTTAATCAAAAGAATCTCGCAATCTGAGTCTTTTTTTTAATGATTAACTATCCTTACTGTTCTGAGTATGATTATTACTTAAAATAATTGAATCATTAATATTACTTGAATTTCGTCGCTCGGTATTTGTTTCATCCATCCATAATTGCAGTTTACTCTTTTTTGGTTTTTAAATAGACCTTCGTTATGAAGCACTGAGATCAATGCTGTCGCGTTTTTTTGAGATGGAAAATTCTTTTAAAAAGCTTAATTTCGGAGAAGATGGTGAAATAGTTGACCCATTATTTAGATAAACTATTTTGTCAGGCGAAGTAAATTATTCTTATGAATTTTCTATTTTTTCAGTTATTTCTGAAGATTCAGGGAGTATTTCAACTGGTTTGGAAGACAAATTAGGGGTGTTATTCAACAGAGATAAGAAAGAAGAATTAGTTAGAATATTATCCGCTGAACTTTTATATTAATGTTTTCTGTGGATATTTAATCCAACTCGAGAAGGTGGAATTAAAGGTACACGCGCTTACTCGATAACAGGTGAAGGCGATTGATTTTAAAGAGTTAAAGAGTCTTGATTACTTCTTGCTTTAATTTAATTTGCCATAACAGGTTCCATCTTGCTACTTACTTTTCCTACTAGCCAATCTCTTAAGAAATCTTCTTCTTACTGTTATGAGCCTGCTGCGGTAGTTCCCAGTAATGGATTCTATTTGGATAGGAAATTCGAAGGAGAGCATACTTCACAGGATTCTTGTTTATCACCATCAGTAGTAGGAAATTAAACTATTTCATTATGAAAATAAGCAAATTTGCTGGTTTTATGAGGTATTCTTGGAAGAACAGTAGAGCGCTCAGAGAGGAAACTTTAGTCTGTTTATTCACTCTATCTTCGTTTATCTCTCAATGAGAAATATCCTTCTTTTTCAGGGATCAGAAGATCCGATTGAGGTCTGCTAATTTTTTACTTTGTTGGAGAAGACGGAACTTTTGGAGTAGCAGTGAAACTATTTGCTACTGTGGATGTTCTAGAGGGTAATAGAAGAGACTCTGAGCTCTAAGACATCGTCAAAGTATCTTTGTTTCTTGAATTTGTATTGATGGGTGCAAGAAATATTGCTTTATTAGCTAAGTCTTGCATATTCTTTTGTTATGGAGAGAAACATAAAATAGGAGATTGTGGAATGTGACTGAGTCGTGAGGCATTAAGTGAAGGGGGGATTTGAAAATTTGTTTGTTCAGAAGAGAAGGACTAATTGAAAGAGAAAGGCAGGATAGAACTCTGCTTAGGAGTTATGTTTTTAGTTAGAAAATTTCGAAGATCATTTCTTTCACTTGAACTGTGGTTCATTAGCAAGAGTAAGACACCTTTGGGTCTATTCAAGTTTTTTTTAATTAAATTATTGCTTCAGCACTGGTCCTTTTTCTGTTAGTTTGTTTTGAGATAATACTGGAGGCCCCTTAACCTATCTTTACAATAAGGATCCCTTTAGTAATTAAATTAATTTGAGTATAAGAAGTGTAGATAATTGTATTTTTTAATCATAATCAATCAAATTTTTATTTATTCTGAGATGTAGGTTTGTTCAAGTTTTATGAATTCTTTCACATTTTGCGTTTCTTTTTGTATTTTTCACCATAAAATTATCTTCACCATACAATTATCTTCAATTAAAATAAGAAAATACAAAATTGAATGTGCTTGATCTACATAAATAATTTGAAAAGAAACAAAGTCAGGACTTAAAGAAAATATACTGAATTAAAGAAATAACTAGTATTTCCTAGAAAACAAGAAAGTAAATTTGTAATAAAAAATATTCATTTAGTGAACAATACAATTTCAAAATTGATGACTGAACTTTTAGAATACAAAATGTCTCCAGATTCATTCAGAGAAAATTACTTCAAAAAGCTAAATTAACCCACTTTATTACAAAACTTTACTAAATTTCAGATTTAACAGAAAATTAATACTTTAAACAATTTTCAAGGTTTCCTAAGAAAAAAACACATGAAATTACAACTTAATCAAATCCGAAATCAACAATCTTTCATCAGTTATTCATCCGCATGATTGACTTTATTTTCCTAAAAATCAATAATTACTGAAATATTTGTTGTTTTTTGACTGGTTTTGAAATGATTAGGTATCCCTAGCACACATATAATTAATTAACACAAACACAAATCAAAACATATTAGAAATATAACTAATGAACCTAACAAAGAAGGGATGAATCTGAGTTATTATTTTTCAAGCTTTGTGTCTGTCCTCTACACATTTTAAGATCTTTTTGAGGTGATTAAATGAAAATCTGTAATGGGGTGGAAGGAACATAATATCAATATCTTTTATTTAAAAAATAATCTACTTATTAGGGCTCTCCTGTTCTTCTATTGCTTTGTTGAATTGTATTCAAATATTGACGAGAGGTTAATATTGCTATTGTTTAGCTGGGAATTATAAAAATTTGATGTTGAGGAAGATATTGAGTTATCAAATGTACTTCCACCTCAAGATGTGTCTGTTCTAAATTTCTACAAGAAATTAATTGTCTGAGCACTTCTTCTTTTTCCTTGATTGTTATTAAACTACTTTTTCTTAACTCTAATCCTTCTCTGTAATAAGCCTCTCAAGAACTGACTATCTCCAGATTCTTTAGCATGAATAGATATTCTTTTTTTCATGTCTTTCTTGAATTTTTGAGCATTTCTCTCTGGTGAATCAGTGAAGATCAAAATTAAAAAAAAGGAGAT
>Ga0302271_10002170_pt1 | contig 18002 bp, 16 predicted proteins | sample III_Bog_N1_1_FD_198767 | JGI IMG/M metagenome (GOLD analysis project Ga0302271, IMG submission 198767) | Peat permafrost microbial communities from Stordalen Mire near Abisko, Sweden - III_Bog_N1_1 | ecosystem: Environmental > Terrestrial > Soil > Wetlands > Peat | place: Sweden: Abisko...
TGCATTAGACAAAACACCAATACGTGACTTGCTATGCGAACAACGTCAATTCAATCAAAATGTCAAAGAGCAACTTAGCTTATTTTAATAATATATAGCGTTAAAAATAAACGCAACAGCAGTATTTTTAAATAATTAATAATTGGTTCGTTTTTCAAAATAAATGAATTCTATCAAATGAGTTCGCCCTGACATTTTAATGATAGTATAATATCGCTTCCCCGAAGCTCTAAAAAGAGGCTGTCTCAAAAATCTTTTTAGAATGCAAAATGCACAAATTAACACAATCTTATTAAATTGAAATTGAGTAAATAATATTCCACTTTGCAAATCTTATTTGCGAAAATTTGTGTGTTTTGCGTTGTTTGCGTGCTTCTGAAACAGCCACATACATCGTACAGGTACAACTTCAATTTATTAAACTTGAAGTTGCAAATTAAGTAGATTTTATTGAAATGAAAAAGAAAAAAACGAACTCAATTCTGACTCAATTCTGACTCAATTCTTATTTTTCTTTATCAACACCCGCATTTTCTCCCTCATTTCATTGACGGCTGTTGACTGAACTTTGGGTTCTTTTTTCAGTACCTGTTGCGCCATAAGCAGTGCCTGTTGGGTATTTCCACTTTCAGCATACAGATTAGCCAACAGGTAATAAGGATAAATACGGTTGGGAACTATGCGCGATGCCTGCAAGAAATTTTGCTCAGCCAATTTATACTGTTTAAGAGCCTGAAAATTTTTCCCGATTATGTTATAAAGCATGGGATCGCAACTGATCTTTATGGCTTGCTCTAAAACCCAATTGCTTTCAGCATATTCTCCCGCTTTGTTCAGGCATTGGGCGTATTCAAACAAAAACGGTGTTTGATCGGACAGATACAGATAAAGCTTTTCGTAGTCCTTTTTCATCTCGGGGTAAGCATCTGCACTTCCCATCATTTTCAGGTTATTCCATTCCTTATAGGCAGTATACGTTGGGTATCGTTGATACAAAGTAGCAAAAAGGATCATTCCTGTAGCTGTCAATAGCATCAGAACGACTTGCCAACGCAATACAACACTCTTTTCGGTAAAGTCTTTTACTCTTACAGCTTGCCTATGAGTGAGTATTAATGCCATAAGAAAGACTAATACTATGAGGAATGGAAGTAAATTGAATGGGTAAGACATGCATGCAAACACCAATAACGAAATCAGTCCGCCTGTTTCAGCTATCGCCTTACGCTTAACGCCCATATAAATAAGTGTTATAAAAGCCGTAAATAAAACCAAAGCCGCCACCACACCTAACTCGACAATAATTTGCAAGTATTCATTAAATGCATACTCGGGATTTCCGGCTACCAATTCTTCCTGATCGCTATAGTTCCCTGATGTAAAATAGGCAGCCTGTTCTTCACCATAAGCGCCCGCAAAATGCCCCAATCCTACTCCCATCGGATGTTTAGCAATCAATTGAAGTGAGGTTTTCCATATCAAGGCACGTCCATCGGCCGAATTCTTTTTTAGCTGATAAATGCCTGCAGCACCACAAACAGCTAATACAACACCGATAGACAAAAATAGAATTACCCTCCTTCGCTGCCTGATTAAATAATCCAAAACAGGCTTTTTATGCAAATAATGCAGTGCTAACACAAAACTACAACCAACCACTGCAGCTATCCATGCAGCACGACTCATAGCAGCAGGAAGCACTAAAGCTACCCCTGTAAAAGCCAGTATGGAAACGATAAAACGTACATAACGTGGTAGGAAACCGATAAAGAACCTTCGCTTGAATACCACGGCGTCTTTGAGTATAGCGTGAAGTGCCAAAGGTGCTACCACCGCTATATAACCGGAATAAGGACCGGAATTGAAAAATGACCCGGTAAGTTTAAACAACGCATGGTTAGAGGGTATAAAACCATAAAGCTGCCTTAAGCCCCATATGGCTTCAACCAAACCGGTGAGAACAAAAAATACGGAGAGATAAAAACGCAAGGTTTTATTCTGTAAAGCAATCCTGAAATAAAAGAACAGTAGTAAGAGCTGCACTAACAGCACCCATTTAGTAGAAACTCTATATCCAGAGTCAAGATAGTTTATAGCCAATACAAAACCGGCGAATAATAATAGTAAAAAATCAACCGGATATAATTTAAAGACAGTTCTTTTAAATCCAAACACCAACAATGAAACCAGAGCGGTAATACCCATTGCCCCATAAAACCAAAAATACTTGGCAGAAACAACGCCATTTGCCAACGTTTCGTCCACTGCAAAAACGGTAGATAGTACGAGACATAAAGAAAAGAACCTCACCCCCAACCCCTCTCCTTGAGGAGAGGGGAGCAAGACGGAGGACTTAAATATCCGATTTCTATGATTTGCAGATAAAAAGTTTCGTTTCATTTTAATCATTAAGGGAAAATTTATTTGATACAAAAAAAATCAAATACAACGTCTTAAAGTTCCCCCTCTTACTCCCTCTCCTCAAGGAGAGGGAGTAAGAGGGGTGGATTTAGGGGGGCTTCACACCCCTTTAAAAAAACGCTCCCACCTGAATTTCCCTGTATTTTCGTCTTCTGATTTCCATATAAATACTACTTTGCCGATTATATGATCTTCAGGTAAGAAACCCCAATAACGCGAATCCTTGGAGTCCAGGACATAATCGCCAGCCATAAAGTAATAGTTCATTTTAAAAACATATTCCTTTAGGAGTTTACCTCCCTGCGTAACAATATTGTGGTTCACTTCTACGCTCTTACCTGTTTCGTAAACAATCATTTTCCGATACAATTCAATATTCTTATAATCAATCGGTATCCTGTCATTTGCCTTGGGAATATAAATAGGTCCAAAATTTCGTATAGTCCAATGATAAATAGATCCAAAAGGGAAGCAATTAAGTACGAACTTATTCAACGATGAGTCGTTCATGGCTGATAAAGCCTCCTGATTGTGATACACCCCTAGGGTATCAGCACAACCTTTTACTTTATAAAATCCATCCTCGATATAGAAAGTATCACCCGGAATAGCCACACAACGTTTTACATAATGCGCATTAAAATCCATTTCTATCTTATCCCAACGATTATCAGTTATTGGAAAATTAAATACCAATATTTCATTCCGTCTGATAGCACGTAGCCCTTTCAGTCTTTTCATTTTCCAGTTGCCATCCGCCCAGAATTTCCAGTCTTTAAATATGCGTGGACCCAATATCATTTTATTTACCATAATATAATCACCTGTTTTCAAAGTGGGTTCCATCGAACCCGATGGAACCTTGAAAGATGCAAAACAAAACACTTTGAGAAAAATAGTAAGTATAACACTTGCAAGAATCAAAACCGACACCTGAAGAGCTATTTTCCAAACTTTTTGTAAATGAAATTTTATTTTCATAGATTCAAAAAATTGCCAATCAGAAAAAATAAATGAGTAAAACCGGAGTGAATGTTGTAGATTACAATTGATTTTAGGCTGTTTATATTTCTATTTAGCATGAGTTACGATATAAGAATTAGTTCATTATAAATTTAATATCAATAGATAACATCTTAATTAGACTTCTGTAAGGAATCAATATATGTATCTCTTAACTGTGGCACTCACTCCATGAAACAACATGTTCTATTGTGTAAATCCCCGATGGTAATGTTGATAACTTTATTTCAATTAGCTATATAGATTTATGTATCGAAACTCACGTTAGATAGCAATTTGTTTGTCATTAAATTTACTAATAATTCAATTGACATTACCTAACAATTCTTCTATTTTCTGTTCCAACTCCTTATACGAAAATTTAGAACTACTGTCTACAACTTTTAAATTTCTGTCAATTAGAACAAAAGTTGGGAACACAGAGACACTATAATCGTCAATATCAATTGGAACAACCCGAAAATCAAAAGGATGCTTTGGTAAAAAGCTATTGATAAGTACATCCTTTGGACTAAAAGCTGCGGGTGCAATAAAAACCACATCTTTTCCTTTCATTTTTGCAACTAATTTATTTAGTTTCGGCATTTCAGCAATACATGGACTGCAAGATATACTCCAAAAATTTAGCACAAGCACTTTGCCATTTAAAGAATCCGAAGATATGGATTTACCCTGAATATCCGTAAATTTGAATGGGGCAATTTTTTCGCCTTTTTTATAATAGGCACGTTTTCCATATTTAGTGTCAATAATATCAGAAAATGTAGTATCCAAAGTCGGTATTTTTACAACTGCCATATTAAAGTATATCTTAGTTGAGATTGGACAGGTAAATAGCCAATTCCGGCCTCCATCTTTTGATAATGAAAAAATATATGAATCTTTATTCCAAAATTTACATAATACAAGTGTTTGATACTCATTTCCATTTATAGCTGACTTTAAAACTCTTAGGATTTTGAATGGTGTAGTATCTCGTCGCTCCGTATGCAATTTTCCAAGTCCAGAAAGCGTTTTAGACTCTTTACCCCAATCGGTTGGAAGCAGAAAATCAACGTATTTTTTATAATTTTGATTATTGTAATCACTTGCCATTTCTTTGGCTTGGCCCAGTACAATTTTCTCAAAACTCTTTTGAGCAATTATTGTTGTGGTCACGAAAAGTACAAAAACTATTAAATTTATTTTTTTCATAATTGGATTGTATGTAATTTGTTATATTTTTTCATTTTAAACGATTTCACGCATATTTCACAATTTCAATAACACTTAAGTCGTTGAAAGTAATTATTATTGCATTTTAGTTGTCAATAATCAACCTATATATATTTAGTTTTAGATTACACAGAGCATTGGTTCAAACAGTTACATGCAACAAATACTTTAGATCTATAATTAAAAATAAAATTGATTAAGTCGCATCTTTCGAGTAATAAAATCATTAAATAACAAACATGAATTTCAGTTGATCCATTAGGTTATATATCTTATTCTAAAAAACATCTAAATATTAGAATTAGAAAAAATGTATTGCTAATTCAGATTTATTAAAAATTCGAATAAAAAAAATCTTAAATATTTGTGGATTTAAATAACAAAATCTATACTTTACTCTCGTTTTGCCACTACTTCTCCCTTGACTTTTAACTTTATAAAATTGCCATGGACATTACAAACAACATCAGCTGATTTAGCGAAATAACCTAGAGAATTAGGTCTAAATTCTAGTATAATCTTAATTGTTTTGTTAGGTGCTGTGGGCTTTTTATCATATATTGCAACCGTACAACCGCACATTGTATTTACAGATTGAATTATAAGTGATTCATTTCCTGTATTTTTAAGTTCAAAAGGAATATAATAGAGTGTGTTTAAATATAATTTAGGTAAAAACACCGAATCATTTAATATTGACACATTCGTAATTACTGAGTGATCTGAGCTTTCAATATCATTTCCAGAGTAAAATACAAATATAATTGCAAGAATTAAACAGACAATTGTCATTAATACTACAGAAGAAAATTTAAAGAATATTTTCATGAATTTATTGATTGAAATATTTTTCACTAACCAATTCGAAATATTTATTTGCAATTTCAGGATATGATTTGTTTGGTATGAAAAGGTGTCTGACTTGCATAGATTTATCTAAAATAAAACAATAAGGATAACTAACCAAATCAGATGAAATATTCAGCTTAGCATCCTCTTGTACTGTGTTATAAGCTTTAAATTCGCAAGTTAAGCCTCTTAAAATTGCAGATAGAGATCTATTATCTGGATATGAACCTATAATAATAATATTTTCGTTTAGTCCTTTCTTTCCAAAATATCTATTAATCTTAGAAAGGAGAAAGTCGACACAGGTTGTACAATCGAATTCTGATATTCTAATAACAAGCATGACATTGTTATTTGTTTCTAAAACGTTCTTCAAAGATGTTGAAGAACCTTTTATTTTTTTTAACTTCAAATTGTTCAAAATATTTCCATCATCTAAGATTCCAGAAAATACTCCATTTTCGAGAATTTTAATTTTATGATTTTGATCAAATTCCCTTGTTGATTTTAGTGTTCTAAATGAATAATTCATCTCCATCAATTGATTTTTTAAACGATGATTGTATAGTCCAATCACTACAATTGTGATTAAGGATGTAAGTATCAATATAATACTTATTATTTTATTTTTAGAAATGTAATGCATTATTTCGACTCTTTAATATTAACATGGTAATAAAATAGAACAGGATTATTATCCTCACTCAGTCCATCGAATAATTTGTCAATTTGTTCTTTTTTATTACTTTTATATAGTTCATTTTTAGCTTCTAATATTCTTGCTGGACTTGCAACCGAGATAATTCTATCATTATTGTCTTGACAATAGACATTATTCATAAATCGTGCAAAAGGATTTTTTAAACTTTGTTTAATGTTATATGAGTAGGTAATTTTAGTTTTACTTGAATAAAAAAGATAAGGTATTGTCTTTGACAAAACATCTACAACTACAGCATCATTTAATTTTATAAAACATCCATTAAAACCAATATTTAATGAAGATAAATCGACATTGTTAACGTTTCTCACAATATCTCCTATTGTTATTTTCTTATTTCCCATCTTAACGTAATAACGTGGAATAATACCATTTCTATCAACCAAATATATAGTATCAGATAGAATTTTTATTGCATATACTTCACTTTTTATTTTGATTAATGGTGTAGAAGTTTGAAATCCAAGCTTTTCAGCTCTTTGATTTGAGGGCAATGCTGAATACTTTATTTTCCAATTATCATTAGTCACTATTAACATATTGTTATTGATTGCCCATCGATTTATTTTCCCAAAAGAATTGTAACCAACATGACTGTTTTGATCTAAATCCTCTACATAATGAAGTAAAAAATTAATACTTTCTGATTTTACAAATGTTCCATTTAAGTTATAATGAATTATCTTTTTCATTGAAACAACACAAAGTTCATTCTTGTCAGAGGAAAGAAACACGTGTGATATCAATTGATAATCTTTTGGACCCGATCCGATTTCACCAATTTTTCTAAGGAAATGTCCATCTTTTGTAAAGACAAAAATTGATTTAGAAATAGTTTTATCAACAACTATAATTAAACTATCTGTAAGCAATAATTGCGATATAGAACCTATCATATTGTTAGACTTTGTTTCAAGCTTAACATACCTAATATCGTCAATTAAACTTTCAAATGGTAGTAATTTCATACGAGTTGCATCAATTGTTTCCAGCTTGTTGGACTTCATTTCATTTTTAAAATTACAGGAGACTAGAGTAGCAACTAAAAGGATCAAAAATAATTTATAAATTTGTTTCATATTTTAAATTTAGAGTTTGCTAAGATTTTTTCTTAGCAAACTCACTATTGTGTTTTATAATTATTAATAAGTGCACCCATTAAACGTATTAGTAACATCACAACTTCCACTTGTAGCACTTATCCCACAAGTATGGCTAAGTGCATAAACTGCCATACCCTGATAATCATAATTACATCTTACAGTCTGATAACGATCAACTAAATACATTGATGGTTCTATTTGCTCATCCTGTGCGGATGCTTCCGCATTAGCCAACGCTAAATCACCTTTATTACTTACTTTATTTAAATTTACATTTATCATTGCACCTACAGCAATAGCTACTACTACCATGGTACCAAAAAAATTCTTTTTCATATTATTTTCTTTTGATATTTTTTTATTAAAAATTCATTTTTTTGACTGTATGTATCGTTTCAACAGTCTGAAACTATATGCTTCATGATAATTCATGTATTTTCTGTACTTTTGTCCTCCTTTCCTTTGTTAGGTGGGAGTTGGGGCGGAGGTCGTTGTCCCGGCTTTTGCGAGTATAGACAATTTTTCCGCCCCATTTTCCCTGTTGTTAGTATTCATTTTTGTTATGACCTGGTTATTTTTCTATTTCAATGCGCTGCTACAAGGCAGTTTTGCATCTCTAAATTGTTAATTACAAATTATCATCACCACCATACCTGTTCTCCTTTTTCATACGTGAAAATCCGTTCCTCAGCACCTTTAGTCAGATCTCGCAATAGTAGTAGTGCATTGGTAGGAACATTACGATAGGTAAGCCGGTATGTTTTGTTCGATCCGGTTTGTTGCCCCAGCGATATCCATTTGTTATCCCAATAGAATAGTTCATAGAGTTCACCGTTGCAAATGCAGTTACCATCATTGCGCCGCAGGTAAGCTATGCGCCCTATGCGTCGGGGTTTATCAAACACAAGACCAACCCACGTGTCTTCCCTAGCATCATCGGTTAGAAATTGAGTCAGGACATCACCGTCAAAAGCGTTAGCATATTTACTGCCTGGGAGTGGTTGGCAATTGCCAATGGCCCTGCCCGTAAGCCTTACCAGGGAACCCGGTTCGCAGACTTCAATCTCAGCTACATCGCCATGGGGATGCATGTACCTGAAATATTTGTATTTCCCTTTTTGATGTATTTTTTCTATCTGGAAATATGGTTCGGCCACATCCTTTTTCACATATATATCCACTGCTTTCGTAAAATTGGAGTCGTTGGAAACCTGAAATCGTCCGCCGTTCATGCATGGTGCGAGCCATGCCGACATACGCCCCTGGTATTTACGGTTTAACACCACAGTCTCTCGGTGCTGTAAGTCTGGTTTTAAAGTTGTGATTGTACAATCTGTCCGTAATACTACCGGATAGGCTGCCGGAATAGCTACGCCTTTATGATAATAGGATGGCAAACAAACAATATTTTTATTCAAACCCTCAAACAATACATCTCTTTTGTTAATCTTGCTCCAAGCCACAGGAATCCAATCCTTATTATCGAACACCGATAGATAGGCAAATTTATTTCCGTTGGGAGGTAAAGTGAGAAGTTTCACGGGAACATCTATGGTCTGATAATAGTCTTTAGTCACATCTTTCATACAAACCAAAGCTAATTTCGCCGGGATTTCTTCCCTGCCATGTATTTGCGCCAGACTCGTTGGTTGCTTGGCGAAGGTCAAACGATATACTTTAGGAGCAATTCTGTCAGTACCTATTTCAATATGCTTCCCAATTTCCATACGATCCCCAAATCCAAACGCAAGCGGGGTTTTCTTTTTATAGATGAGCGCATTCCATTCATGACTAAAACTACGGATAGCCCATTGAGGAGTTATATCCAGCACCACAGGTACTCCCAGTCTTCGGGCCGCCAATACAGCTTGTTGAGCATAATGTTTGCAAGATCCGAGGCGCAGAATCGAAAGAGTATGGGCACTATAATCAGGCATATCCTGAGGCATAAATGTCATTGCTCCCGGTGGTGTTTTTAATGCATCACAAATGCCTCTTGCTATAACAGAATCTTTTATTTCAGTTATAGAAGGAAATAAATTCAAATCAAAATTATTTTTTTTCAATTCAGTATACCAATTGTTATAGCTCACTTCGCTGGTACGATAGGGAACTGGAATTGGAACAATGATAGGTTCTTTCTTTATTTTTGCTTGTATTTTCGCTTGCATTCTTGCAAACATGTCAGGAAAATAATGATTGTCAAATTCTTTGTGCCAGTCACTAAGTGGTTCTTTACCTACACGATAAGGGAGAATATACTCGCAAAAATCATCAAAGCTTAAATGTTTGGCATAAGGCGATTGCCAGGCTTTAAATGCTTCGTCTATATTTAGAATCAAGAATTTTGCATTTACGGTATGTAAGTCGGATATATAACGAACATCAGACAAATTATACTTTTTAGAAATCGAATCGAATGCGGGCTTAAGTTTGTCATTATTCAACTCTTTTTTAAATAAACTATCGAGCTCTATCTGGAATTTATCCCACTCATCACTCTGATAGGAATAGTGTGCATCCATATTTTCAATTAAAAAGATGGCTGCCTTTCGTTTCAAAGAGTCTGATGCAAACCACGAATAATGCCTGATTACTTTTTTAAGCTCCGATTGATTACTTCCGGCCATCTTAAAAATCGGATCCAGCGATTTAGGATAGGAACTGAAATCATGGAACACAAAAAATAATACCACAGGCAACGCGATGAGCAGTATTGTGTATTTGTTTTTAAAAAAGAATTTCTTCATGCGTTCATTTCATTTTTAATAAATATCCTTTTGTTACCGACTCATAATTTAAGGGAAATACATGTCGGTGCTCTGTACCTCATTTGTTTTTTCCTTCTACTACAAATATTTAGGTATTCTGCACCTTATTTGATAAAACTCAAAGGGACAGCGTCCCAGGATATTTGTAGAACCGTAATTATTGTTGATTCTTGAGGTGCAGCGCACCGATATATTTTTTGTTCTCAGATAATTTATATGCTTTAGGAAGAACTCCGGATAATCATTTAATTTTTAGAGATTATTACGTCTTTGTGACTTTATGTATAATCTGGTTTCTAAAGTTGGTATTCCACCAATGGATTATTCCTATTTATATCCAGTGCAATGATTTTATTATGTTTTTCATCAACAGTAAATCCTGTAATATACTTATCTAAAATATACTGACAGAGAGGCTTTCCTGTCAAATCGAATACCTGCAATAGATTACCCCCATCCTTTGAGTTGGGCTCGTTTTCTATATCCCGGAATGATTTTCCCCAAAAAATGGCATAGATTTTATCCTTCCCAACATATACATCGCTATATCCCATAATGCCAGATGGCGAAGCATATCCTCCTTTGTTGATAAATTCCGGTTCGCCGTTTTTACCGTATACAATATTGATAATGGAGTTTTTCTTCAAATTGTATAATTCCAACACCTGTCCCAGTTGCGTAACCATAGCCAATATTCCATTGGAAGGGTTGTAGTTAATAAACGATCGCCAGGCTTGCGCCAATACTACATTTGAAGAATTATTCCGCTTATCGGGAATAGTAAAACAACTACGTATTATCTGGCCCTTTCTGTTAATCAAATTAAATCTATGTTTACCTGTATAGTCGGGGACTACAAAAGTTGAATCGTCCACAATATCAAAATCCAATGTTCGTATTAATTTATCCGAAAGCTTTATCCGTGACATTGTATCAACCCTATTTTTGTCAAAAACCGTAATCGAACTTTTGTTGGCATCCAATAAATAAAACCGTCCGCGTTTATCAATACGAATATTTTCCGCATCCAAAAATTCATTCGGGCCAATACCCGGCTTCGCAAAAGAGCGTTTCAATTTTAATTCAGGAAAACTAAACTCATGGTAATAATAATCCGTACCATGTAAATCCATAATGACCAACGTAGAATCAATTTGCTTTACACGAAAAGGGTAACGCATATAAACAGCACCAGTCAATAATACCTTTCCTGAAATCTTTTTGGATAAAGCATCAAAATCAGCTATTGATTTATTATTACCAATACAGCTTTGTAACGCCAGCATTAAAACAAATGCCTGAAATAACTTTTTGTTGTTCATTAATATACAATTTTCACTTTAACCTTGCTGACTGGACAATCAACACTACCATCAAAAAAACATTGCTGACCAGTAGTCTCTGCATACGATAATGCCTCAATATTTTGTAGTGCAATGCTTGAGACATTATTGACGCGTTTTGTAACAATTGAAAAATTAAATGTAATAACAATCAGTACTAAAACTGCTAAGGAATAAAGGATTTTTTTCATCTGTATATAATTAAGCCTCCTAAGCCTCCAAAAAGGAATAAGGAGAAATTTGTAATTTTATAATCATTTCCTTGTGTACCCAAAATTTTTATTTTGGTCATGGGTACTTAATACGATAATAGCCTTTTTTTAGGCCGAACGGAACTTACATATCAGATTATCATTCTATTTGCAGAACCAGTGGTCAGCGAAGTTAAGGTCTGCGTTCGTGCTCTTTTCGTATGATTTAAATTCGACCCACAAATTAAGTGTAATTAGATTAAATAAAAAAGAAAAAAACGAACTCAATTCTGATAAAATTCTGATCGAATTCTGATTCAATTCTGATTTAATCATTATATTTGCTAAATTTTTCATACAGACTAAACTTAACTAATTGTTTTTTTTACTCAAAAGAGATATAATAACTGTACTATGAAATTAAAACATGTATACATTCAGATACTAATTGTGTTGGTATCGGCACTAATTACTGGAAATCAGACTGTGTGGATAATAAACATGTATAATCTTCATAAAAATGAGTTGAAGGATTTTGCTAATCAATCTGCTAATCAATCTGTTTTCATGGAAGCTTCTGAAAGAGGTGAAGCCATTGGTGGTTTTAAAGTTTTTTCATCTAACCTATCAGAACCGAATGATACGTCAAGATATATTGTAAAAAGAGTGAGAACAATTGATACCACCTATGTGGTTACCATTGATAAACAAGATCCAAACTCTATTTACAAAATAATGCAATTGGTATTAAAAGACGAAATGCCAGTTGATTTAAAAAGGCTAAATAGTTTTTTTATTAAAAAACTAGAAGAAAGGTATGCGATAAAAAATACCTATTTTGATTATTTAGATTTAAAGCGAAACAAAACAATTAAGAGCAACAAGCCTGTAAATGCTTCATCAAACTATCTGAAAACAGATACCATCAAACTTGATATTTCAAATAATATTGCTGTGGTTGGATATGTAGAAATTCCGGGCGTTGTCATTTTAAATAAAATGGGTTATCAACTGGCTCTTTCAGCATTACTTATATTAATAGGTATTGGGGGCATGATTTACTTAGGCAAAAGTTTTGTGCTGCAATGGAAGCTGGAAAGACTCAGACAGGAATCGGTTAATTCCATGACACATGAATTCAAACGCCCTATATCGAGCGCAGTAGCCATGGTCTCGCTTATACCGTTTTATGTCGAAAAAAACGATACTTCCAAAATAATAAGCTATGCTGAAAAAACCAGAATCGAATTAAATAAACTAACTGCATACACCGAGCGAATTCAACAAATCAGCAACAACGAAAAGGTAAATATCTTACTAAATAAAACCGAAGTAGAAATTGAACCCTTAATTCAATCTATTAAGGAACATTATTCCGAGGCTGAGAACACAAAGAAAAAAGTAAACGTACAGACTACCGTTTGTACAAAAAATAAATTTTTGTTTGTTGACGTTCTTCATTTCTCCAATGTATTGGACAATTTGGTTGAAAATGCCATCAAATACTCGAATTCTGAAGTTAATATTAATATCAATGTGGTTGACTCCAACGGAGGAATTAAAATATCTGTCAAAGACGATGGCTTGGGAATATCTGCCTTTGACTTAAAATTTATTTTCGATCGGTTTTACAGAAGCAATCGAAAAGAACTGAAATCCAAAACAGGATTTGGTCTGGGACTAACTTACGTGAAATCAATTGTTGAGGCTCACAGAGGTAGTATTTCAGCGACAAGTAAATTAAATGAAGGTAGTGAATTTGTTATTTTCTTAAAAGAGCAATATGAAGAACCGAATATTATTAGTTGAAGATGATGATGTATTGGGAGAAACTTTAAAAGATTTCTTAGAAGCCAATGAATTATCTGTGGCCTGGGCACAAGATGGGAATACCGGCTTAAAACTTTTCAATAGTTTTAAGCCTCAATTGATTATAGTGGATGTTATTCTGCCGGAAAAGAATGGTTTTGAGGTTATTACTGAAATACGAATGACAAATACAACTATTCCTGTAATTTTTATGACCGGCACTCAGTTTGAGCCCAACGATCAAATTAAAGGATACAACCTTGGTGCTGCTAATTATCTAAGAAAACCAGTAGAACCACAAGTTGTATTAGCCCAAATTGACTATCTCCTAAGCCAGACATCTATCCTACGATTTAAGTTTGAACTCCTGGATATAATTATTGACAATCAATTGATAACAATTAACGGCACGCAAATCATACTTAGGGAAAAAGAATCTAAATTGCTTTTATTTTTGCTAAAAAACCAACATAAGGTGATTTCTCGTGAAGATATTCTGCAATTTATTTGGGGCGATAATTCCTATAATTTAAACAACATACTGGACTCAACTATCTCACACCTAAAAAAAAGCCTGAGTGTTTTCCCTGCCTTAAAAATAGTATCCGTTTATGGAAACGGATATAAACTAAGCATTGATAAAAATATCTAAGATGTAATGCACCAATATATAATAAGCATTATTTCTAAATATGGGAGTAGTTCGTTGAAAAACAAACATGTTGTTTTAAATAGACATGGCATTTGTTCAACATAATGCTCCATTGTTTAGAAAAGATAAGGTATTGTTTTAAAACAACGGAGCATAGTTTCAAAACAATGAAGCATTATTTCAAAACAATAGAGCATAGTTTCAAAACAACGGAGCATTGTTTCAAAACAATAGAGCATAGTTTCAAAACAATGAAGCATTATTTCAAAACAATGGAACATAGTTTCAAAACAATGTGGCATTATTCATGAGAAATGGAGTATTTCTTTAAAGAGGTGGAGCACTTATTTAAAGAAACGGAGTGTATCTTCCAAAAAATAGAGCGTAATTGTTTTTCCATATATTAATAAAATAGTAAGTAAAGCTGAAAAAAGTTGCTGCGCTTACAAAGGTTTTGTATTTTTGGGTGGAAAAAACAAAAAAGGCTGCTATTTATTGGCAATAAGCTTTGTACATAAACAAAAAGTATACAACAAATAGCCATAAGCGTAACGTATAACTCACCACAAAACTAATGATTAAACCATTATCTCCGGAACATTTATCCGACGTATTGCTGATTATAAAAAGTGTCATCGCAAAGATGACTGCCGAACATATAGAGCAGTGGGACGAGGTATATCCAGACTGTGAGATTATAAAGCAGGATATCGACAGTCGACAGGCTTACGGATTTTTTGAACAGGAGGAATTAAAAGCTTATCTTGTTTTGAATGAAGATTATTCGCCGGAATATGATGCTTTAGAATGGAAAGATGAAGGCGAAAAACAGCTGATAATCCACCGCTTATCGGTCGGTGCCGGTTGTCAGGGGCAAGGTATTGCCGGGACATTGATGAACTTTGCGGAAGAGTATGCTCGCGACAGTGGATACTCTTCTATTCGGCTGGATGCTTTTTTGCAAAACAAAGCTGCTTTGAAACTGTACGAAAAGCGGGGATATGAGAATGTAGGAACCGTTGTTTTCAGAAAAGGAGTATTTAATTGCTATGAAAAAATTCTTTAGACTGCTCGCAAACTAAAAAGAAGAACCGACCTGTAAATAAGAAAAAAAAGCTAATTTTACTGCACTATTTGTTTGCTTAAATCAGATTTTAAAATACTGATTTGCAGCCAAAATACTTTCACGTTATTTATTCAAAAAATCAATTCGTTATGAAATACAATAGCTCTAAAGGAGGAATTGTTTCGTTCCTTTTGTTTTGCTCCGTAAGTTTATTTGCTTTTCAGGGACAATATCCTTATCCCCTGAAATCCTTTCCGATAAGCATGGAGAGAATAAATGTAAAGATGGTGTATATGGACATTCCTTCGCAACATCCGAACGGGAAGTCGGTTATCTTGTTTCACGGCAAAAACTTTGATGGTGCTTACTGGCGGGATGTTATTCCTGTTTTAAATGATCTGGGTTATCGGGTTATTGTTCCCGATCAATTGGGTTTCGGATCGTCCGACAAGCCGAATATCCATTACAGCTTCCATCAAATGGCAAGCAACTGCAGAGCCTTGCTTGATTCCCTGCACATTGATAAAGTGACGGTCATCGGTCATTCTATGGGTGGCATGCTGGCTACACGGTTTAGCTTAATGTTTGGAACGCAGGTAGAAAAGTTAGTGCTGGAGAATCCGATAGGACTGGAAGATTACAAAACCTTTGTACCCTACACCGACTTAGGCACCTTGTACAAGCAAGAACTTTCGGCAAGTTACGATTCGTATAAAAAATACCAGCAAACTTATTACCCGGTATGGAAACCGGAATATGAATGGTTGGTAAAAGAACAAGCCGCAGCACTTGCCAAACCTGATTTTGCTGAAACTGCCTGGGCGAACGCGCTTACTTATCAAATGATTTACGAACAACCTGTATGTTATGAATTTAAAAATATAAAGATCAAAACATTATTGATAATAGGTACCTTCGATCGGACCATTGTAGGCAAAGGACGATTGACGAAAAAACTTATTGATGAACACGGACAATATCAGAAACTGGGTAAGCAGGTTCACGAACAAATTAAAGGAAGTACTTTGGTGGAATTACCCGGCGTGGGACATATTCCGCACATTCAGGCATTCGATTCGTTCAAAAAAAGTATCGTTGGGTTTTTGAAATAACTAAATAGAACCGGGGTGTATAAACAAGCTGTATCAAAAGCACGCAACTGGCACAAACGACATAAATTTCTATTGTATATCAATTATGATGTTATTTTCTAGCAGGTCATATTTAATTATTAACGGGGTATTCTCCCTGATAACTTTATTCAGCTGAATCCGAACTCAGATTATTTAGATAAACGGGTACTGAAGTTTTCTTCCGTTAGTTCTCTTCTGATAAATTTTCCGATACGAATACATTCATCACGATAGCCTTCATATTCCATACCAACATAAATAGCGTATACACTCCACCCGTCTGCATCAAGTTCCTGTATTTCCGGATAATATTTAAAAATACATTTCTGAATCAGGTCAAAAAAATAAAATTTTCGCCTTTCATTCCGCTTGATATTCCGGAGTTCTATTCTATTTAATTCATCAACCAGTTCTTTTTTCCTTTCGGTAGGTAGTAATGGAACGAAATCGTAAAAGGAAATATCGATAGACTGCGGTTTATGCGGACGGACGTGCAAATCCAGTAAATCATCAAAATTAGGATGTTTTTTACGCAAATCAATCCCATTTTTTTGATCCTGCATCAGACTGTATAATTTGAAAAGTATAAAGCGGCCCGAGTTTTCGATTAGCTCACTGATTGCTTGTAGTGCCAGCTGACGGGTGTCTGTTTTTAGAACAGGAAATTGTCTCATCATCAGATTACAAAGTTGAGGACGAAGTTCTTCCATTGTATTTTCGTAGGTGCGAACATAAAATGAAAATGTATCCATGTCCATTTCCATGTTTTCTCTGAATCCGGGAGGAAAGAAATCTTTATTATTTTCAAACCAGATTTCACTATCAGTTGACTTATCGTTATCAGACATACGACTAATTAAATTCAGGGGTTAAACTTGCAATAACTAAGTGCAAATATATACTTTATCTCAGAACTAAACGAATAATAAATAATATTTTACACAATAAAAGTTCAACCTATACTGTCAATCTGTTTGGAGATTACATTCTCAATTAAAAAAAAAACAAAAAAGTCTGATTTGGTTTAACCCAAAATCAGACTCTTTTGTGTCAATCAGTCTCGTACTTATACCTGATAGGTAGTTGAAGAGGTATTTCCTCCCCTACCCGTCCAGTTGGTATGGAAGAATTCTCCACGAGGTTTGTCTACACGTTCGTAAGTATGTGCTCCAAAGTAATCACGCTGTGCTTGCAATAAGTTGGCAGGCAATTGTTCAGTGCGTAATCCGTCGAAATAACAAAGAGCTGAAGTCAAAGCAGGCACAGGCACTCCGTTAGTCAACGCAGCAGCACATACACGACGCCATCCTGCTTGCGCTTTTTCAACAACATTTTTGAAATATGGATCAAGCAACAGATTTTCAAGATCGGGATTGGTATCAAATGCTTTTTTGATATCGGCTAAGAATACCGAGCGGATAATACATCCACCACGCCACATCAAAGCAATACCTCCGTAGTTGAGATTCCATTTATATTCGTTGGCGGCTTCCTTCATCAGGTTATAACCCTGTGCATACGAAATGATTTTGGCTCCAAACAATGCATCTTTCAGATCGGAAATCAGTTGAACTTTATCATAGCTGAGCTGAGCTTCAGGTCCCGCAATGGTTTTGGATGCCAATACACGCAAGTCTTTCTGAGCCGACAGACAACGAGCAAATACCGATTCGCCAATCAATGTCAATGGAATACCAAAGTCGAG
>Ga0302271_10002171_pt1 | contig 17987 bp, 10 predicted proteins | sample III_Bog_N1_1_FD_198767 | JGI IMG/M metagenome (GOLD analysis project Ga0302271, IMG submission 198767) | Peat permafrost microbial communities from Stordalen Mire near Abisko, Sweden - III_Bog_N1_1 | ecosystem: Environmental > Terrestrial > Soil > Wetlands > Peat | place: Sweden: Abisko...
GTTTTTCTTTTTTGATTTTGATGTAGTTTGTTGGTAGAAACGTGATAAGACTATTAATTAATTTAATGATTTAATTTGCTTTTGTCAATATTAATAGTTCTATCTATCCCGCATAAGATGCAAGAGAATACTGATCCAATTAGTTTTCAAGGAGAGTAATTAAGATGATTTTTTCCTCCAAATATGGATGAATTAGGAAGGTGACAATCTCATTCTAAACTCTAAAATTAAAAAGAGTAATATTTGCATCATATTTCTGAGCAGCTTTCAAAGACACAAATAAATACAAAGCTATTTCCATAGAATCCCCCCCAATTGATGAGTGAATTAGTTTAACTGATATTTATTAATATTTTGATCTTTCATTATTGTCAATAGAGTAAATTTGAATATTTCAGTAAAGGATAAAGGAACTGATGTCTAAACACATAAGGCATTTACAATTACAAAAAGGAGCAGGACCAGGAGCAGGAAATACTTTGCCACAACACCTGCAGCTGCTAATTTCTACTTGTGCTTTCTCTGTTTCCTTCAATCTGTCCTTTAGACTTATTTTTCCTTCTCAATTTTTCTTAACAATACCAATATTGCTCCTTTCAATTTTGAGTCTTTCCACAGCAATTCCTGTTTCTTCTTCTTTCTACACAATGATTGTGATCATGTAGAATCCAATCGATATAGCCACACCAGCTAGTATCCAGTTATACACTGTGTCCTTTTTAACTTCGAAATAGAACCCTTAACGTGATAAGGCTTCAACTTTCTATTAATGCTCTTTCATTTGCCTGTCGCTGATGGGAATCAAAGGAGTATGTCTGAACTCTTCGATCGGGCGAAGATCTTTGAGGAACTTATGAGGATGCTCCAGTTCGATGGATCCTGGCATGTTGAAGTTCACACTTAATTATCTTCGCATTCTGTCCATGTATGCAGGGGAATTCAAGTGGAACATAGGGATAGCACCATCGCCCATGGATTTCTGTTAGTCTGCACGGATTAATGCCTAGAAAGGGGGGAAGAATAACAAAAAATAGGATGGATAAAAATAAAGGATATTATTGCTGGTTTGGTTGCTTGTGTCATCACAATTATTCATTTTGCTTTGATTTTTGTTACATCATCTACGATGTCCCCGTACATATCGAGTTCATTGTTGAACTTATGTCTTAAGGACAGTTCATATGCTTCATATGGAGTATTTTCATTTAGATTAAGCAACTACCATAATCTTTAGTTAGGTGTCTCATGCTGTTACTTCGCCCTCTCGAATGGATCAACTATTCCTTAGATATCGGGGTCGATATTTGGGATAGGTAGCTCGTACTTGTAGTATTTGATTTAGACTTTACCTGATGCGTTCGTTCCAGCAGTTGGCAGGGAATCTTTAGAATCAATATCAATATCATGCATTTCAGAGGTATCAGAAGAAGTTAAAGTTGAGTTTTCAGTGTAAGTTCTTGGTTGATTTGAAAGTTATTCCAGTGTTTCCTTGATGTCCTTGTCGTATGCTGTGTCTGGTTCGATTTCAGTAGCAAAGACAAGGTTTTATTTTTGTTTCTTGGATTTCTTTTTGAGCACAGAATTGACTTCAGCATCAGATAACTGGTATTTATCGGAGTATTTAGGAGGGGTTGCTATTGTGCAGAAGGAAGGACTAGAAGAGGAGGGAGATAGCTAAAGAAGAGAGGAGAAGAATGTAGAAGTTCTACGAGAAAGATGAGCGAGACCTAGCATATGAAGGGATAGGAGTGATAAATGTGTGTATTTTTAGTGATTTGATAATTGCTTAAAATCCAAAACAAAAAGATCTTGTTTGTTCTTCTTTTCTCTTTTTGGAATGATTCCAAGGGTGTTTCTCTAGCGAATATTAATCTTAGTTTCTCTAGCGAATATTAATCTTAGTTTCTCTAGCGAATATTAATCTTAGTTTATTTGTATTTTGCGCTATCAAAAAGTATCATTTGGACAATGTAAACCTTGGAATTTTACTCCCCGAACATTGTCGAACGAATATTCTCAAAATGACTATGTAAAAATCCATTTAATCCTACCGAAAAGTACCGCTCAGTTGAAAGGTTTTTTTTCAATGGAAAACACAATACCAAACTCCTAAGATCCAGTCCACAGACACAATAACAATGTTAAAAGAAATCATTTTTTCTTCTAATTCTTTTATTGGAATTTATCAATTGTTCTGCTCATTTTGATTCGTTTGGTGAATTCCAGAGTGCGTAACATGAAACAACAGCAATAGATAGTTTTTATTAAACATAAGTATTTTCTTCGAGAGAAGATTATTTAAAAAAGGACATCGCTACAATAAACAAGAAGCGCTGACATCAAATAGTAATAGCGAATACGCAATTTGATCAACACACAAATTGATTATTATAATTAAATTGAAAAAGACTGTATTCTTGTTATTTGCTGCTATTCTAGCAGTTAGACAATTGAATATATATGTCCACCAAGCATCACAATAGAAAAATATTCATACATTTAACTATATTTTGTATATAAAAGTTATTGTTGCTGGCTTTATTGTAAAAATCAATAGAAACCAACACATAACATATCTCTCTTTTCCTTTTGTTTTCGCTCTTTTTGAATCCTTTTTGCTAATTTGGCGGGAGAATGGGGCGCTCTTTTTCAACGTATCTTAGAATAAGATACAACAAGATTCCCAGAAGATACAACAAACGTCTCTTGAAGAGAACAGGAATCGATATTAATATAATTAAATCATTCTGAAATTAAACCTACAAAAGATTGACTGATTTGATCAATAATAAAAAAGTAGAATCTAAGTGTAAAAGATAATATAGTAGAATCTATTATAAACACACACACACATACGCACAATAAATATAGTTCTCTCTCCATCATAGATGTCTGGTAAGTTCAAGAAGGAAGTCGCTAGGAGCATGACACTCTCATAGATTTCATGCTTTTCAGGGTAATCAGCTGATCCTTAAGAAGAAGGAGACAACAACACAGTTGCAGAGGGAGCAACCAAAGACTTTAATAGACTCTTTGGATCAATTAAACTCAGTGATTCTAATGCTAATGCTACTAGTTTGAGTAACTCTTTTGCATTACCTGCTATCACAGCTGGAACAACAACAACAACAACAACAGCATCTACTCATCCTAATACCCTTCTGAATTCAATTAAGCTATCTAACTCCAACACTAGCCTTTTCCGACTCGGTGTTCTTGAGTAGAATACACACAGTGACTATGATCTTGATAGTTCGAACCACTCAAATTCAGAATAATCCCCGGGTGCTCCTAACAACAAAGACAAATAAGAATAACAATCTCTAGTTTTGTCAGGTGTCTGCAGTAGCATCTCAGAATAGAACTACTAGCAACAGTTAAAGAACATAGCTATGAAACCAAGTCTTTTCAAGCAGCAATTCCATTAGAAATAAGTAAATCAGCAATTGGGTATCGAGAGTAATAGCAGTTGCAGTTGTTAGAATAATAATAACAACAGCAGTAGTTCTTGTAGTAATAGCGTTAGCAGCAGCAATCTCAGGAAGAGCATGCCTTAAGAACAAGGAGAATACCCATAAAACCAAGAGCATTAATAATCATCTTCGTCGATTTCCTCCTCAACTAATAACAACATGAAATTCTTGTAATTCTCCTCAGCATCCAGCAGGATCAACGGTATCAACAGCTAGTATTAACGCAACCATAACATAACCAACAAGAACCATCCCATCAACGCTAGTTAGATCTTATACACAAGCTGCTAACTCGACGCAAGCTGCAGTGTGTCCTTAAGGATTATCAAAGAAAACAGAAAAAACCATTAGCAACAACAGTAACAGCAACAAATATCCAATCCAAGCAGCTTTGATAACTAACTCGATTCTCTTCAGCATCCAAGTGGATCTGCATCTGCTTCTGATAAATAAATTCACGAGAAGATCATCGATGAGCTTAGTCTTGCTAGTGTATCTAAAATGAACTACGTGAACGCTAAGTGCATTTAGTTTGAAGATGCTTCCCCTAGGAGCAGCTAGGATTTTGTTGAAATGAAGCGGACATGCAAGTACATTCGAAATCGGCTTAGATTGATCAATAAAGCACCGTTTGCGTCAGTGGAGATATCACAAGCTACCATGGAATAACCCCTTGGTGATTCCTCAGTCCATCCGTTGGTTTCTTCATTCTCCTCATGGCATCCTTTTTCATCTAAAACACCTAGTCTAATCTAACTTCATCCTCATTTCCTGACGAAATATTCCTTAGACATCGATGCTTTGATATCGCAAGACATTTGCTTAAACACCGACGAAGCGTATTCAATGGTTCTTCCATTGGATGCGCATTTCCAATCTGCTCTTTTGGTAGGCACATTCACAGGGAAGATATTACTCTATGGATTTAGCTAGTAGCAGTTTACAAAACAGCCAAAAAGATTCGTGCAGAAAATGTCTGAATAGATATTTGATAATGGAGTCTATGGAATGTCTGTGTGCTAATTTAAAGCTATGTCCGTGATAGGAGGTAGTGATGGATCGATTGTGTTCTATGACTTCAAGTAGAAGAGAGTTGTGAAGAAGATTCTTTGGAAGAAAGAATATCCAGAAGAGGAGGAGGAAGAAAAGGAAAATAAAAATAATGAGGCATCATCACCATCTTCACCTGAATAACGATCATAAGGAGAATAAAAACAGCAACAACAACAGTTGCCTTCTTAAGGATCACTGAAAACAATTGCTCAAGGACCTAGCAATGCCATTAACGATCCCAGGGAGCCATAAGATTAGGAGCAAGGCAACATACCAGTAGCATCTAGGGAAAGCCATTTCAATACTAGATCTCCTGCTAGCAAGCTTAGCAGTGAAGGTATGTCCATTCATAGCATCGGGTATGAGTTTCGTCGTTTTTTCAGAGACTATAATAACTTAGAGGATTCCTTTGAATCGGATAAAAAAGACATGTTCCAATAACTGCTACCTGATTACAGTATTCAAAGCCTTAAACTCAGTGGAGAATACTTGTTAGTTACCAGACAATCAGGTGTCATAGAGCTGAGGAACATCAAACAAGTCTTGAATAATAACAACAATAACAGCTCTTCTAACTACGCAGATAACCCTACCAACGATGATTCTTCTCTTATTTTCTCTAAATCCGTGAATAACTTAATAAAATGTGATTTCTCATGTGATAACCCTCTCAACATAATAACTCTAACTCCAAGCCATCTTCAAATCACAAGAGCAACTACTCGAAAAGTGCTATTCAAGAAATCAGCAGTTAGCAATAACACCAACGTATCAATCTTTGGTAGTTTCATTGATTTCACTGTAAACAAACTTACCAAGGAAATCATGGTACTTTCCAATGAAACTGCATAATAAACTAGCAACATATTAATACTGTCGAACAACTCTACTAAACTGAGAACGATCGATATGCTAACTCTACCGTATCTAATCCATAAGATTGAACTCGACTAATCAGAGCAGAATCTGTTTTGCATTGCGAACAACAATCAACTTAAAATATGGAAGGTGTATAATAAAAATGAGACAATATCGTTGAAGCACGCACTGTTGGATAAATTAGATGAAGAACTGCCGTTTGAGCTACTCACAACGAATGCTTCTTCTTCATCGACACTCACGATCACTCAGTGAGAAGAATTTTAAAAAAGAAAGAGAAAATGTGGAAATTCCGTGTTTTGATGTTTTGTTTGTTTAACATACAGTGCGTATCATTGAATTCAAATCAACCAACTGATTAATTACAATATGAGAATCTCTTAAGATTATGCTAAATAACTGGCCAAAAGAAGAAATAGAGCTTAAAATAATAGACATAGTTACTTTACTTTGAGTTGATTTTGGAAGCACTAACTCGAATTTCAAACATAAAAATAAACAAAAAGACAAGAAAAACTAATTATTATTTGAAGTTATTTGTTATTTATTCTTTGTTTTCAGATACTCGTATGATTATGTAAAAGTGATATCAATGTCTCCCATAGCTGAAAAAGCTGCTGGCGGTGGTTTCTTTGCGGGTGAATTTCCAGAAGATGATGTTTAGGAGAATAATGCCAATTGACATGATAATTAAGGTATGAAGAAAACCAGTATATGAGGATTTTTATTTTTTTGGTTGATCTTCTGGAGCTATTCTTGTGAAATCAAGATAATTAACATTTCGCTGCTACTCGAAACCATTTGGGAGTCTGTTGCAGAGGAGATTATATTCCACAACTTAATCAGGCAGTTCTTGAAGAACTTCTTTTTGCAAAAGATAATCATTCCCTTCAAATTACCTGAATGCGACGAATTAAACTAGATCTCTTGCAGCAGACTTTCCTCGTGAATCAACGAGTCCCTCGTCTCCATCGAGTTCATGCATATTCGTGAATTCGTCCTGTCCCACCCCAACTATGATGATACTCATAGGCAATTTCGCAGAATCGACAATCAGTTTCTTTGTCGATTCCATGTCATGAATCTATCCATCTGTCAAGATCAAAAGAACGTAATAATCATCTTTGTTCTACTAGATTGCTTATTTCGCACTGTTCATAACTTTTTCAATTAAAGGGCTGAAATACGTAGGACCACTTAACTTTATTCCTTGAGCTACTAACCTTGTATACTCATAAATAACAGCCTAAATTCCTTGTAGCTCAGTATTTTAAGATGAAATAGGGAAAGCATGTTCAGTCTTCCCTTTAATTTCAGCTCCAAATCCGTAAGAAGGTACAAGCTTGTCGTCATCGTATTCTATGAGAATATCACCAACTGCCCTGATAGCTCGTTAGTATTGATTTAATGAATTGCCTTTCTTGTCAATATAATGTAAACTAGATTTTTCAGATGGATCTTAATTGGAAGCAGTAAAATCAACCCCTAAGACAAGATTGATTCTCGTTCCACTTCTCAAATAGTCTAAGAAAGAGGGCATCTATATAGCAGCTGCTTTGTGAAACACCAAATATCCTTGAGACAGCTTATTTTTTCCAGATGCTGCATTGTTTAATTTCAGCTGAAATTAAACTAAATTTTCTTAAGAATCTTGAAGGTTTTACAACTTCTCTCTCATCTCGAATAACGATGCTTCAATACCACCAACTAGTTCCTCATTTCCAAATAATCCAACACTCCACACTTAAAAGATAACCGGCACATTATAATCGGAGTTACATAATTTCTACCCTTTAATTTTTATCGTCTTTGGGCTTAGTTCTGCTCCTGCAAATCCTCTAGTGGACTCATAAATCAACAGTGGTTCATGCGCAGCTTCAGTTTTTCTCAATATTCGAAAAAATAGTCTCGCGAAATGTAACAGCCCACTGGGATTAGCTTTTTTTGTTGATATTGTGAACAAGCAAATGTCATCTGATTTAAATACCTCATCATATCGAACAATGATCTCACCAAGTTTAGATCCTTTTTGGTTATCATACTAAACTTTGCTATTCGCATCTGCTAAATTTAGCGAGAGAGTTTAATCTTTCTATTTTATTAACTCTCCTAGGCTGCATTCAGCCTTTCCTAAGAAATTACTCTTCGATGGATTCACATAATCCCAAACTTCAAGCAGAATAGGCTGGTACTCTTCAAACTTATACTCCACAATGAAGCTCTCTGCGAAGTTTGGATTTAAGTTGTTAGCGACAACATTAGTCCTTCCGATTTCAATCCAGCTATCTTCACCGCTTACGTCCTTGAAATTTTGTTTCTACAACTTCAGAATCGCGTAGGGATTGCTTTTGATTATTCGTTTGCATTTTACAAATAGTTCGATGCTTTTACCTTTTCCATCGTTTTCATAGTAACTACTCTAGTGCGAATGCATCTTTATGGGGCTTATTCTCTTTTTTTCTAAAGAAGCGCGGATTCAATTCTAATAATATGTTTCTTTGATTTGTTTATTATTTCAATTATTTATCTGAATATTTTAGTTGAAAATAAATTTTTTCTTTTTAAGCAATAGAAATAAGTATTTCCCCCCTCTCTGGTCTAATCAAAGTTCTGATCGAATCTATTTTAATATCAATCAACGGTATGCTTCCACGATCTGAGTGTTAGGCTTATTAATACGAATCAATTTAGATTTGTTTAAACATTTTCAAAACAAAAAAATAACTTTCATTCTTCTCCCAAAGTCATCAGGAAATCAAATGAATAAAGTGCTGATATCCTTTGCGCTCTTAATTGCCCTTGCTTTCTGCCAATCTTCATAAAGTATTCTTTACTTTTGAGCTCAAGGATTGAAAAAGAAAAATGTTGTATTAACAATAATTAGGTACGTGGAGGAGAATTCAGTCCTACGGTTGCACAGATGAAAAGATCGAAATTAAAGATAAAATCGGGCAATGTAAATGTCAAGATGGTTCTTAGTGCGTGTGGTCTGAAAACAAACCAATCATGGGTTGTCCATGCAATACTCCTGCGAAAAATCCATCTGGATTAAAATGCGCAAAACAAGCTGCGAAATATGGATGTGCAGCAACGAAATTTGAGTGTTCTACGAACTTCGGAAATTGCTCATGTCCTGATAACTCCTAATGCGTATGGTCAGGTGACAAAGAAATCATGGGCTGCCCTTGCGGGTCTGGAGCTGGGTTCAATGGAGCTAGAGTAAAAACTCCAGGTGTACCGCAAAAATAACCAACAACAAAAACACGTCAAAGACAAGGACATGTAGAAGATCTTTGATTTATTCTACTTTTTTGAAGGAGAAGCTCAAAGAAATGTTAGTTTTTAGATGAATTTTTAAGAATTCCATTAGATATTTCATATTTTTAAAGATTTGATCTTATTCCAAGGGTTATAAAGGGTAAAGTGTAGAAGAACCTACAAGCTCAAATATTTTAAATATTTTCAAAAAAGAAAATTATTTAACAGCCAAGAATTGATTGGTAAAGGGATTAATCTTTCAAGTAAATGTTGGGAATAGAATTCAATTTCTAAATTAATTGAGAATCATCTGAGTTGAGTTGAAATCAAATAAATAACATAGCATCCAGAACAGGAAATATCATTTATCGGAGAGCCATATTTTTGAACAAAAAATCATTTATTTATTGTTTTTAAATTAAAACTCAAATTCTATGAACACAAATTACCATTTATATTACTAAAAATAATTCATTTTTAGAGCTAAGACAATGCAAAACTATTCCTAATTTGCTTGCAGCACTCACCCAGGAGTTTGAAATAATTATGCCTTTTTAGCATTCAAAGTAGGACTATGAGTAAGGGATTAATGACAGGAATGTGCGTTAGGTGTCTCACTTTATAAACTTATTGGCTTGCTAAATACCATTCTTTTAGAATTCTACAATTGTTGATATTTTGATAAAGGCGGATCTGGTTTTCTGCTGGAACCTATTGCTATCAATGGAAATCTAGAAAGCAAAGGAAAGCAATTAGATTTATCTTAGTCTTGTTCAACGTTAAAAGATGAATTTTTATGAGATGCTGAGGTTATTTTGAGTGGGCTGCCTTAATAAGAATTGGTTGTAGATTATATTTTATCTTGCGATGTTCTATTTTGGTTCGAAATTATGCATTTTTTGTAGTTGTTGCTGCTTTCTGATATAATTGGAATCTTATTTCTTTGATTATTTCTGATCCTTCTTCGAGGTGTTCTTGATTTGATAATTGAACTTATTTAAATAGGGATTGATTGTTTGTATTGCTGGTTTGTTGATTTTGTGTTGGACATTGGAGTGCTAACCTCTGAGAGTCTGCTGAATGGCTTAACTAATAACAGCATTTCTAATTTCTTTTTGAACATTTCTGATTGTTTTTGTGTGGCTAATTCTGCAAAACATGCTTTTAATTATCTTCGATTTTGGAGTTAATATTCGTTTATTGTATTGTTAGCAGTACCATCACTGCAAATAACTTAACATTCTTCTAGAGGAGGAATATCCTCCAACACTTCATGAATTGTATTTCTCCTTCCAACTAGCAGACTGCTTAGGATATCTTTTTCAGCGTTCAGTTGAGCTAATTTCGATAACCTAGGAGTATGCAGTGATTTTAACCTTCTAGGTCTAGTAAAATCAGCTAATTAGGGTTTAGGTAATGTCCCATTATCAGTTCTTTCTCCTTTCAAGACAACACTTGTTTACAGCTTCTCGTTCATTAGTTTGCTAGTTAATCTTGAGCTAACATAATATTTCTGAACTTGCTCACTACCAAATGAGCACCCTTGGTTCTCTGATATCTATTCTAAGCTTATCTTATTAGTCAAAGCGCTAGTTTCTTCTAGTCTTTTACGGGAATAGCTTAGGAGATCTTCAGTTGCTTTGTGATATCCCCAAGGTCCGAGTTCTTGCAAGATATAAGGTGTTTTGCTGTATCCGCCAGTGAATTACTATTCCTCCAACAAAGCATTCATTGAGGTATCGTCATTCTTATTCATTTAGATTTTTTTCTTTTTAGAGATTAATTATTTTTACTATGGATCTGAGAGGATTCGTAAATTTTACATTGTTAGATCATTTACTTACGGATTTAAACCCATGGACACCCTACGATTTCTTTCTAAAAATTACAACCCTCTTATGGGTTACATAAAACAGAGCATAAATGGATAATTCACAAAATTTACAACTTTTTTTATCTTACAGCTGCGATTTATTTATTAAAAGTTATCGGAATTTGGTATGAAAATATTATTAAAATTAATTTGATTTAAACAATACCCACCCTTTCATTTCAATAGTGTAGTTAGGCTCTTTCCATTATCTTAACGAAATTATATTTCATTTTGATTCACAGAAACAACTAATCTTAGTAGCATTTTTGTTGCTGAATTCAAATATTATTAAAAAATATCTTAATAATTTTTCCAGTATGTCTGGCTGAGACGATTTTAAGACAGATAGCAAAACAAACTAATTTTATTTCAAGTCTTTTTCATGTTATTTGTATGTGCTTCCTTCTTTACTTCATACACGCTTCTTACAACAAAATTATCTACTATTTGAACCACCATACTGCCTATCAACTCTCCGATCCTCTCCGAATTTCTCTTTTTAAATAATTTCTCTTCCTTTTTCATTGTTTTTAATCATAAAGCACTGATTAGGCAGCATCTGGAACAATTCAGATTCTGTTGCTTTGAGTGGGTGATTCAGTTTAAATTCGGGGAATGTTGGAATGCTATCTTGAGTTAAATTTTTAATTAAAATATTTTTCTTCCATTATTCGATCCCTCGAAGCGAATGCGATTAAAGAAGTGTGTCAATCTTGCTTGGCAAAGGATCCTTTCGGGTTGAGGGTATAGGGCTTGTTCTTTTCTTGGGATAATCAATCAAAGAACTCAGACTTTTATGCTAGAATCCTCCTCCTGAGCCCGAAGAAGATTATTTTTCAGTACAATTTCTTGTTCTTTGATCTTTGCAATTATAACTAGACAACTTATCAGAAGTTGAAGGATATGGTAATGACTATGGACCAAGATTAAAACTTAATCGACTCTTCTGCCGATGCTTTATTTCTTCATTTTGCCTCTAAAAGTATGCTTTTGTATATTTACTTAGTGACCTTTTTAGCCTTCCAGTTCTACTACTAATGATCTCTTCTCTCTTTGAGTTTATCTATCCAATAGTGCAAAGACTCTAGGAATTATCACTTGAGTTCTTAGCTTATTCTTTCTAAGTGTGTTCGTCATTTTCTATCGCACATGGCATGGTTAGATTATTTACTTAACTATTCCTTTTCTCTTTACTGTTATCATGAGTAACAGAAATAACTTCAATGTAATCCTAAAAATCAGGGATATCTTTCTCGATGTTTCTTCTCTTCTAAAGATATTCCACTTATTCCTCTGTAAGTCTTAAATTCGCTCCTTTATTCCTCACGAACACTTAGCTTGACCATTTATCTTTAAATTCATAGACAACATTTGATTTTCTTGGAAAAACATGAATTTTAATAACAAAGTTATCCTTGGATTTGTCTTTCTCGGAGATGCTTTCGACTTTCAAGAGGTTAATGTCAAAGTGAATAGGTGGATGGTTCGAGAAACTGTTTTTTCGTATGACCTGGATGAAACTATGCTCAGCAATTTCTTTGATGCTGATTCCCTTTACTTTTAAAAAATAAAATAAGGATAAAATATGGATTGAATCTTCAAATGAATGTATGCATACCTCTAGGATAAATATTATGAATTCCAAGGAAGCAGACTCCACCTTTGGAATTAGCTAAGGCGTTCATGGAAATCAGCAAATAAAATATGAATTTTTTATCGAAATATTAGTAATGAGTCAGCTGCATTAATTGCAATTCGTCCTGGGTTTCTGAGCAATTTGAAACCACAAATTAAAACAAATTAGCTAACAGAAAATGTTAATTTTGACAAAAAATGAGTCAATACCTGGCAGATATTGTACGATTTCATTCGAAAAGAAGAATTTTCTATTTAAAAGATCATTTAGCTGTTCAGTGAAATATTCTTTACTGATAGCGAACATTTCCTACAGGGCAGTTAAGTTAAGCACTTCAGTTGTAGAAAGGATCTACGATGCTTGATTAGAAGTTGCTTCTGCTATTAAAGTAAGCATTTTTTGAATTAATTCTTCAACGTCTGTGATTGATTTCTTTTAATTTAGAAGATCGCAGTAGAGGTTGTATATTTTCTCTAAAACTAAATCATACGGACTCTAGAAGAGCATTTTAGAGGGTTGATTCATAGAATCTAGAAAGCTACTAATGTAAATATTGTTATTATTGTCATTAACTGGATTATCAACTGGCTCGAAATATCTCTTAATCATTTGGTCGTACTTATGAGTCTTCACAAAGAGGAGATATAGTAGTCTATTATTTGAGACCTTATCCAAATTCAAGGACTTAATAAGGGTTTTAATGCATTCAGCTGCAGTCACTCCCAACACCTCCATGATGCTGCATAAGATTCTTGAATACTCTTGATCAGATAAGAGGATTTAATTAAACAAAAGTTGATCTTGTTTTGGACTTGAATTTAACAAAAAAGTTATCTTTTTCAACTAGTTCAACTTGATGTCATCAAGGAATTAAAAATTAGTTTAGCTCTTCTCCGCTGTAGTCTCTCCCTTGTTGGCACTGCGCTTCTTGAACAGGACTAATTCCTTAACTGTTATTTAGTTTTTATCTTGAGAAGATTCATCATCATCATTGGGATTGTCTTTTATATTGTAAACGGTGTCGCAGTTTCGCAGTTAATTCTCAAAATAATCTTAGAACTTTTCAGTATTATTCTTGCCAAGAATTTCTTTTGATTCATCATCTAAATAGATGGAGTTGCTGTTTAAGATATTTGCATTATTAATTGTCTTTGGTTTTTTTAAGTTTTTTGGGGTTTTCTAGCCATTGTAACATAGCAATGGAGCTAGAGATGATTGACTCTAGCTTTTGTTAACGCGTTCTAAATTTGGATCAGAAACTGCCTTTGCAGGCTAGCTTGCAAATATGATGTCTTCCTAGCAAAGTTGATTTTGCTTTTAAGTACGAATTATCTAATCCGTTGGATCACAATCATTATCATCTTCTTCATGATTCTTAACTCTTTCACAAATATCCTAAACCGATTCTCGATTGATATCTAGAATGATTTCCTCTTCAGTCAGAAAATTATGTGTGATTACCATATCAGTTACATATGGTTGAGATAATCTACTGTATTGCAATAATATTTCTCTCAAGATTATTGGATTACCGCTGCTACTCTCCACGATGTGTTTCAGAGTATAAATATTACACTCGTAGAAAATACTTTTCCTTGATTTACTCTTCTACGAGGATTTACTGATTATCTCATTTATTTCATGAGAATTCAACTATTCGTGCTTCATTTTTTATCTTTCTTTTCTTGCTTTTTATCTTAATTTATCAGATTAACACCACACACTCTTTCGCTTTGAGCTAATCACAGTTTAAAGCAAATTCACAGAATATTTGAATAAAATACAATACTTTAATTATCCGGTAACTTCTGATCGCTTGGATCCTTAGCTACAAATCTCAATTTTAAGCTATTTTTACCTTTGAAAAATATTATTTTCTAAAACATAGAGTTGGTAGCTTGGCTGTCAAATCTTTGTTGTTAAACAAAAGTTGAGAATTACCATTTTCTTTCTTATTTCAAATCAAGATTACTTTCTTAAAATATTTTTAAATCATTTGTATGAAATTCTCTCTCTCTTTTTATTTTTTGATTCCATTATTTACACCAAACAACTACTTTTTAATTTTATAAATAAACTAAATTCAAAAAATACTGCATTTATTACAGCATCCTTTTCCCTCGGGAATAGGTCTAGATACACTATCAATATTATATTAATACTTTTACTACTAAATACCGTTGCCTTCTTAAATTAACTATTAACCGTAGATTTTTTTAAGTTAATTCGTGGGTTTAATTGCTGTTACATCAGTTTCTTTATCGAAAAATAGCACGGAATCATTATCAATAGATTTAAAGCTATTCCCATTGCTTTAAGAATCTTCTTCTTCTTCATCTTCTTCTTGAATTTTTTCTTTAATTAAGAAATCTGGATTTTTATTGTCTATCCTATCAAACTAACCACCAGCTGAGATTTTCAGTGTGTTTAAAGGAGGCCTATTTGAAAAAGAGAAACAATATTTACCATGAAACATGAATGTAAATGCCAGATAATAGTTGATCTCTCACCAATATGAAGTTTAATTTGGAATGAGTCCACCATATTTTTCTTCAAGCTAGTCAGGGTTTATGAAATTTTGAAGCACATGGAAATCTTTCTTCTTGAGCATTTAAATCTTGGCAGCCGTTTCAGGATGGATTATATCTTTAAAAGTTACAATTCAAAAAAGGTAAGCAAAACCATAAATGAAAAACGTTCTTGTTTTAAGAAATCTTGAATGCGTACTTTTGATGATTCCCCACATGCTCGAGAACAGGAAGGAAGGATTAACAATGAACATTTTTTCCAATGTCGAAGTAAAATTTTTAGCCATTATCTACACTATTTTAGTTATCATCTTTCCAAAGATAAATAAAATATGTTGAAAGTTTCATAAATCTTCATAATCTATCATTTTCTATCTAGCAATGAGGAAATATTTTATTATTATTATTTTACTGAAATTTCGAGATCAGTGATGCCTTTTTCATTTGTTTCGAGGATAACTATCCAGCTCTCCACAAATCCTTAGATAAATTCTATTTCAGCAACTTTCACAAGTAAATTGCAGATTGCAGATAGAAAAACATCTAAGGGAGTCTTTCAAATGTTACAAAAAAAACAATCTCATTAGAAATAGGCATTTAAATACTAAATAAGATTTACTATTTTCGGATTGACCATCCAGATATTCAGCACAATAATTGGCCTGAATTATTTGTCTCTACCTAAATGATAAAACACTCCATCGTTCTGTTCAAATAAATTAGTCTGCTTTCCCCATTTCAAATGAAAAAAAAGAAAAAAAGAAAAATGCATATCCAAAAATCTCACCAATAACTTGACTGCTTGCTTATTTAATCTCTGGAACTTTGGGTCTTTGCGCCATTCTAAATGTAATTTGAGATATTCTATGTTTTTTTTGAGTTCAAAACCTCCAGAATAGCAGTATTTTAGTGTCTATGCATCATCCCAGCTGTTATATTAAATTACGCAGATAATTATTAAAAATTGGCTGAGAGATACATCGATCAAATTACTCTGGAGGGAGCTGGATACCTTCCTTCTGGATTTGAGCGAGCAAGCGTTGCATGCTTTCTTTTTCGAATTGGGTATACTCTACACCATAGAAAATTCTTCTGTAGTGATTTTTTCCATCAGTATGATAAATGTATTCATCTGCATAAATGAAAATATGAAATCATCGCTAGACCAACAGCTACAGCAACGCCACAATACCTGAATGCGAGAGACTATATACTTCTCTTGGCTACTTGAGGTAGGATAAGTCCTCTTCTGGAATAAACTCCCAATTTATCTCCCCTGACATTCACCAGTCTAATAAATCTTCAGCAATACAAAAGAAAACAATTTCTGCTGATCTTACAGACTCTACTTATTTAATCACGCAAGCAAATCTCAAATAATTATTATTTATCCTCCTTCCAAACATGAATCGAAACTAAAGATTGAAGATAGGAGGTTTTTTCGTTTTCAAAGATAAAAAGAAACTATTTTTATTTAAAAGTACGATTGGATATTTTTCATCTTCTTCAAGGCTTGTCAGTTTGATTGAATCTACATCATAATCCAGAACCTTAAAGCTATTAGAAAAGGAAGTGAAAGTGCATATTTTTATTTTTTTTAGTATTTTTTTGGAATATTGTTGCAAAATCCATTTGCTTTGAAGTTTAAAAGAAATTTCATTTTAAGATATTATTTTTCAAGAGGAATAGGTTAATTTAGGAATATTCACCAATAATAATCAGGCGATTGTTTGATTTAATTTAAGAAGTTATTGCCTTTAGTGATACCACACAATCATAATAAGATTTTGAGCCAGCATCTAACTTAGACACACATTCACATTGAAATGAAATGAGAAACGAAAACTCAAAGAATTTTTTAAAGATTTCCCTATGAATAATAACAGAATCTTAAAGACAAATTGATAAATAATAAAAAAGCACAAAGAAAAATGGCAGAGAGATTAGTTATAAATTCAAATGCTGCTAAGGATGTCTAAGCATACTTAGAATATCAATAACTTGTTGGCGACTACCACAATAACGGTGAATTAATGTCCGAAAAGGAATTCGAAGAGTTCAAGAAGAATTACAGAGAAAAAGCAAAAAATAGAATATATTGCAGTTGGCGTAATGTCTAAGGACAAGATTGTAAGATGGTTGGTCCACAAACAAAATGCTTCTGCGATCATAGATTTAAGGATCATGAATATCTCGAACCTAAGGATAAAACGAAGATTTGCTGTAAAGTACCGAAATGCAACTGTAAATGCTATCTTTACATTCCTGTTCATGGATCATATGATTTAAAGTGCCTGTGTAAGCACTCCTATCGTGAACATGATAATAACAAAAGGACATGCACAACTCCAAGATGTGGCTGCACTGGTAACAAACATATGGGTTGGTTTATAGAAACCCCATCATAAATTGATTATTTTTGTTTCAGGTTTTGGAAGTACATGGAGTTGCTCTTGTGGTTTGAAATTCGGTGATCATGTGACTGTCTTTGAAACGCGCTAAGATAGAATCAAAAACGGAAAACCTGTAGATGATATGGAAAGAATGACAGATGATCTCAATGTACCTTTAAACACAGGTGGACTCACAAGTTTCTAAGTAAAAAATTAGATAATTTAATGAAGTTCAAAAAGAGATTTAATTTATTTAACAATAACAATTTGACTAATTAACCCATTCTAATGAACAGTAATTAGTGTCTGGAGGAGATAGATATGAACAAATGATTGACAAGATGGGTTAGCAAGCCATAACTGGTCCAGGATAGCAAGGAATGATTCAAGGGTAGCAAGGCAGAAGAGCAATTGGTATGGGAGAACAAGAAGGACAAGGTGGGTAACTAGTGTAGAGAAGATAACAATAGACTGAAGAAGTTTCAGCTCTCGATTTATTCAATACTCCACATTAATTCGGAAGAGTGAAATCATTACCCTACAAACCATTGGCAATTAAAAAATGATTGTATTTTTGTTTGATTTATCGGTGTAATAATAGATAATTAACCTGAGAAAAAAAAGAGCGAAAATAACATTTGTTTTAATTTAATAGTGATGTAATTCAGATGGTAAATAAATAATAATGAATGGTTAAACACATTTAATTGTGCTACTATTTTTACAACAAAAAAATGAACAATAAAGAGGATGAGTTATTTTGAACATAATTAGCACTCGAATTAGCAATTTAATCATTTTTTATGGTTGAATACATTAGGTTTATATTAATAATTTGATCCTCAAAGATAATTGAAGTTTGGCACCGAAAATAGGGGTTGGGGTTGGGGTTGG
>Ga0302271_10002173_pt1 | contig 17976 bp, 9 predicted proteins | sample III_Bog_N1_1_FD_198767 | JGI IMG/M metagenome (GOLD analysis project Ga0302271, IMG submission 198767) | Peat permafrost microbial communities from Stordalen Mire near Abisko, Sweden - III_Bog_N1_1 | ecosystem: Environmental > Terrestrial > Soil > Wetlands > Peat | place: Sweden: Abisko...
CGCAGCTAGCAGCCCCAGCTAAGAATTGAATCTCTTGAAGAAAGATCACAGCTTCAGAACTGCTGAGAAAATCAATCAATATCCTAAAGGCCACTCCTGCAATGCCAAGTGCACCGCTGAAGGGTAACCCATTGAATTCATCACAGTTCTCTTTATTTTGATTAATACTCTCTTTAATAACAAATCTGACTTGTTAATTCTTTTTTGATTGTAGTGGTTTCAACTGCGGAAGAGTCTCCATGGGCTGCTGTGAGGACGAAGTTAGCTGCACAACTACTATGTTTGGAACAAAGAAATGCCAAAAATACAAGAAATTCGACTGTGACCTCGTTTGAGTTATCTTGAATTTCTCTAACTGGAACAGAACATCAAGCAATCAATAATTTTTATGTTCGCATCTCTTCAATATTAAGTTTGCTGTGAATCAAAAAACAAATATCTCATAACTTTTTAGCATTTTTAATTAAGATATTGGCTTGCCAAACTATTTCTCATTCTACTCTAATACTTCCCTTATATTTTTTTTTTTGAAACAAACATAATTTTCGTTCAATAACTTTTATTTTTCCCTTGGAGATGCGATTTGTGTAAACTACTTCACTTATCCATTCCACAGGAGATTTATCTTTAATAGGAAAGACATAAATTAATAAAAAGTATTCGTTTTTTGTTTTCCAAAAGTTATTAGAGCGAAATCCAATTGAAAAATATGAATTTATCCTTGGAGTTCTTTGAATAAATAATATTTGTTAATTTCAAATTTGTTAGGTTTATTTTTAGGTTTAAAAGAATAATATTATTAGAGAATGGTAACCAAACAAATGACTCTTTATTAATGATAGTAATAGAACAAAAAAAAATAATTTTCTCCATTAATCGTGGGCTCATTTTCAAAATTAATATCTGATTTGCCTTTTGAAAATGTATTGCCTAAATGAATGATTTGAAATCAATTAAAAAGTTTTCACAAATAATACTACTAGTACGGAATTCTTAGTTTTCAAAGTCATAAATAATCCAGCTGAAAAGATCCAAACCTAAGTGTCCCTTTTCAATGTTTTTGTGAATCAATTAAATTGATGGACACATAACAAACTCCAAATGCCAACAATTTTGTAAGAATTTTGTTAGATTGTTGGTTTGTTTTTGTTACAAATAAATTCCAATTTTTCAAATAAGAGTACAACAATTTTTTTCTTTTACTGGTGTCTTTGGATCATTCCTGGTTAATCGTGTTTCGCTTATTGATTTATCAGTGATTTATTCAATAATCTGAATTTAATTGCTTTTACCTGTGTCCTACTCAACAGTTTAGCCATGTAAAATGGAATCAACTCTTTTTTGAGAATTTCTAATACTTGCTATTGATGATGCTCTTGATTGACGAATGCCATTTTTAAGTTCAGTTTGACCCTTGATAAATCTCTAAAACACTTGATCTGCAACGTATTGAAAGGTCTGCATTCAAACAAAGTGTTTTCATACTTTTATTCAACTTTGCTTTTATTTATCTATAATTTACAAATTCTATAAAATCTCAATTTACTTCATTGATCTGGTAGTTTTCTTTAGCTGAAGTGAAGAAATGGATGGAGACGCCCTCGTTAACTACTAAGTCATTTATTTCTTTCTCTGTAATGGCTTAAAGAGGGCTGAAAATTAAAAAAAAAGAATAGATATTTATTCATCAAGGTTATTTGTGTGTGTGTGTGTTCTTAATGTGTCTTACGTAGAGTGGTTATCTCGCTTATTTCCAATAACAACAATTAGTACGCCATCATGTGAATTCTCCTTGATTTCCTTTATCCAGCTTGGAAGTCTATCGAATGTTTCTCGTCTAAATATTTCAAAAAGAAAATACTTACAAAACATCATAAGAACCTTAAATTTATTTGTTTCTTTGTGGATAATTCACTTATCATTTTTTCCTCCTTAAAAAATATTAATATCTTTTGAAGATTAGTAATGTAGAAATTGTACGCTGTAACATCATAGACAAGAAGAACTGCAGCTGAATTTTTGTAGAATGTTTTTACAATCGATCTAAATGACTCTTGTCCTGCCTGTTATCATCAAATATTACCAAAAATCAGTACACACTTATTATTATTTTCTTCTGCTTGAAAATGCATAATATCTTATGTTTTCATACAGTATCCCATATTTGTAGAGTCATTTTTTGCTTGTTAGATGGATCTGCCTCATCATTGATGTCAATTTCTTTGCTTTCAAACTCTAAACCAATAGTCTGATTGTATTATAAGCTAATGGCATCATTTGAGTCAGAAATGAATCGCCGCAAAATAGTTGATTTTCCAACATCTATTTGTAAAACAGTACATTAAAGCATGCAGAATAATTTTAGTAACTAAAGATTATCTTACTAGCCTCTCCAACTATAATGGTTTTAATCAAGAAGCCCGTGGTCTGCTTGCATTTCAAATTGAGAGATGTTCATTCTTCTCTTGAATGCTCTGAGTTCTCGGTACTTGTAAATTTATCAGATTCACAAACAAACCCAGATATATTCTATGGTCAATTTTCAAAGTTTAATGAAAGGATGCAAAAGGATATTTATTTTTTTTTTTGCTTTCCTAATGATTAAAATCTTCAGCAAATGCATATCTTCGACTTGATTGATAGCAAAACAAGACATTTTTGATGAAAAACAAGAATTATGTTGACTCCGATTAGTTAAATTTTCTTGAAGTAAGCAACACAACTATTTTTTTCTTCAGATTTTTGGGAAACCAACGTATTTGATATTATTGACTTTTTTGATCTAGCATATCTAATGCAGCTAAGAACATAAAGTATCTCGCTTTGAATTTCAACAAATAATACTTTTCAGTTTTGAGTTTTTTAATGGCAATAAACAAAAATCAATTTCCAAGTATTTCCAAAGCAATCTCCACTTACGAGCATCATTTTTCATCTTGAAAAATAATTTTAAAGATTCCTTTATGTGAATCATTAATAACACATAATGAATTTCAATTCTTAGTTCTAGTTATGATTCTCTCCTTTGGAAATTCTTTAGGAATCAAAAAAAAAACAAACAAACAAATCAATATTTCTCTTTCCTAAAAAATGCATGATTCGATTTGATTTTAGAGATGAAACTGAATAGTAACTATTCATTAATTAGTAGGTATTTGAAAGATAAGAAGAAATAGAAAAACAAATAAAGGAAAAGAAAAAATACAGCAAAAAGGGAGGATATATTTGCTTCTAAAGAAAGTAGCAAGTGAGCGTACTACAAACCAAGGACTACTTAGAATCCTAAGAATAATAGACTTCAGCAAAAAGTTCAAAGAACTGATGTAATTTACTTCTGCAATTTTGTTGAAGCCTACTTGTAAATTACTCATTTGATATGTTTGATCTTTTTTTCTTCTCAGGGACATAACATAATTTGAGAACAGGAGAGAATAACCCATCGAGAGTGTCTCCAAAAATGACTCAGCCACAGTATTAAAAAAACATACATGCATCTCTTTATTCTTTTTAAAATCGATTATTATCCAATTATTTCTTCTTTGATTATGCGAATTCTAAAAACAACATTTCTCTAACAATATATCAATTTCGTTTCATATTTGTTTCTAAATCCTAAAACACAATTAGTTAAATCGGAAGAAGATAATTCATCGACCAATGAGTGCAACTGTCAATGGAAATTCACATTTCCCAACTAATCCATTGAAGAATAGTAATGTTTCATTCGCTGGATAGTAAAACTTTTGAGATTATCATGAAAAGAGAATATTATATTTTGCATTGAAATTCCATAGAAATTATAATCTTTCAATGCAATATGATGAAAAATTAAGCAATTTTTATAATATCAATTTGGCTTTATCATCTAACCTTGACTTTTTGTAACTTTTCACTCAACCAGGGATTATATCATAGGCGATATTCAGTAAGGAAAGCAACGACCCTAATCAGGATTGATTCCCGTGCATCCTTAATCTGCTAAATCTTTTAAAATATCTCCTGGTATTTCAGCGGAAAATGAATATTACAATCCTAGAATATCCTCCGCTACACTTAAACCAAATTCATCTTCCAAATAATTCCAGCAATCTTAACAGAATTAACAAGGAGTTGGATCAAGGTAGCAAGAAGTGCTAGTTTAGAACTTAATGAGCGCTGCATAGAATGTTGTGTCTTTGAAGAAACTCATGCCGAAGAATATTAAATAGGGGAAGGTAAGATAAAAAAGACAGCATGAGTAAATGAAGATGTTGGTTATTTCTGAATATTTATGGATTTTATAGGAAGCACTTTACGAAGGTGCGTTGCAGGTGAAGGAGAAATGCAATAAACTTGAAAACGAAAACATGAAATTGAAGACATAAGCTCACTAGCTTGAGAAATAGAATAATAAGCTTAAGAAACTATTGTTTGAGATAGAAGAGTCGTAAGCATAAGGATAAGTTACGCTTCTTTCGTAGCCAGCAGCTGATGTAGGAAATAACAAACAAATAGAGTTTGGTTTTGAGAAATATATTCAGAAATTTGTCTAAAAGTTTTAAACCAATTTTAATCATTTTGTTTGCTTAACAGAGCCTATTTATCTTGACACTAAAGAAAGAGCAGTAGAAGCTTCATACGGAGCTTAAGAGAAAAGAAGAAGAAATACGCAGATTAAAGTATTCAACAACTTAAACCAGAATAGTTGAGCTTGAAGTTTAACTGGAATAGACTATTCAGTAGTATCTTTCACTCAAAATAAGACTGGATAATTTTGAAAGATTTCGCTTTGAAGGGTAAGAACATATCTTACCATGATTTTAAGAGCTTATTTGTCTCACATGATGAGGCCTGATGAAATGATAAATCAATTCAAGCAGCTAAATTCTTATTTTAAAAACATAGACCAACAGAAAGCATCTCATACACAGACACGTTGAGATCAGAAAATGCTTAGCTTAGATCAAAAGTTATCAGATTGGAAGATAGACTCTGTAGAGAAGAAGTAAAAATAAAATAAAATTTACATTTTGATTTGTTGATAATTGTATCAGAGACTTTCTAGATTTAAAATGATTTTGATGGTTTTAGAACCATAATAATATTGTTATTAAAACAACTATTTTATCAGATCTTTAGCATAAATTGATTATTTTTATATTTTTGATCAGGTCCGAGAGGAAGTTTAAGATGAAATATACGCAAGACTGGAGCATATCCTCTCTTTATAATAAAAAATAGAAACACAAGATTCACATATTATTGGATAATAGAAGAAAATCGATCTTCTAGAGGAAGAACTACAAAGAACTTAAAGTCATCTTGCAGAACTATAAGCAGCGAATAACACCAACAGACAAAAGTAAAATATTGATTTACAAATTGAGTTACTTAAATGAAGAAATAACTAATATTTTGACTTTCTTAGTAAATAAACAGAACGCCAATTGTTGTAGAAAATGGAAGAAAAGGATGCTTTGAATGGGTAACTACAAGAGAACATCTAACGTATGTAACATGATTACAACGAACTGGAAAAAAAGAGTGGATAAGAGAAACTACTCCTCAAAGAAGAAAGGAATGCGTATAAAAAACTAGCCGAAGAGAGGTAGATCTAAGAAAGAGAAAAACATAAGAATACTTCCAGTTTGAAGCTTATATAGGAGGATGAACACCAAGAAAAATTATAGGAAAGCCCAGGAAAATATGTGAGAACTTTACAGGAAATAGAGCATGATAAAGAATCAGAAGATAGAAGGAATAAAAAGAGATAATCGTATAAATAAGTTGTACCTGTGAGCTCGGATTAGCTTCAGCTGGTTAGAGGGTTACTTAGATTTAAGCTATAGCTGCTTAAGATTTCCTTTGAGGATTTCAATAAGGAAGTAAGAATTAGTTTTGGTTTTTGTTGGGTTCGATTTGAACTTGAATTTTATGAAAAAATAGCTGGGTTATTATTTCTAAATGGTTTAAATTGTCTCATATTTTTTGCTGGCTTTAAATCTCAAGGCTCATTTTTTTTTAATCCCCCTCCCTTGCTCTACTAATAATCGAGCCATTAACTATCAAAAAAACTAACAAAATAGCACATTATCAATTAATTCCTTGCCTTAAAAAACAATTGTTGTTACTGTATCTTTAATTTGTTATTGCTTTTTTTATAGCATATTTTCACTCCAAAAATCGATCATAAAGGTTCTATTTCTATTATCGAGCTCATCTAAGTCTTCTCTTCGTAAGATATTATCATTTTTGTCTTATGAAAGCAAATAGATAAAAGCTGAAAACTTTTTTTAACACTGATGTCTTTTCCCTTTTAAGTGCTCCTTTTTCTTTGGAAGAAAATGACTCAGAGAATCTAGCCCGCTTTTTAGTCGAAGACAACTTACAAGATGTGATAAAATTGAGAATGACCATGGAAGCAGACAATACTTTAGTAAAGAGCCGTCTTAGATTCTTGCTTGGACCAATTCGAGTTTTCACTTCGGAAGAAGAAACAGCTTAAGTCAATCGACTTGCAGCAGTAAATTATAAAATTAAGAATTGAATTTTGTATGCAAAAAGATCTACAATTCCCTAGAATTTTACTGAATAATTGTCTTATTCGAATGAATCATTTTTAACCAGATGTAAATCCGCTATGGTGAAGGAATTTATTCATAATTGTAGCTGAATAACGATGTCAGAATTACACTCCAAGCCTCAAAGGAACAAGTCTGCAATGCCCTCGCATATCTTGACATTGATCTCACCAAAGACGAGATAGAATACTATTTCTTAAAATTATTTGAAAGAACTCAGAATCCAGATAAATTCAACCTCGATGACTGTTGTAAACTGTTCATCAATCTAGCAAAATGATTGGAGGGGTTTTGCATATTTGTATTGTTGTAGTTATTGTTGTTTTCTTTCATTTTTTGTTTCTTACTTTTTTACAAATAAATATGATTTATCTGTAACCCGTTTCAAGCTCATAATAACTCTCAAAACAACACAAACACACAAATATTTCTCTCTTTTCAAATCAAACAAAAACAACATGATTATGTCGAGTAAACCTATATTTTCTACACTTTTTTGAACTTTTCATTTCTCATCTTCTTCAATCTATCCTTCAATAATTTTCTCCATTTGATATCCCATATATATTGTGCCAGATAATTCCTGTGTAAGATCATGACCACCACCACCACCATTATCGTTGCTAAGACGATTGGAGTGTGCTTAGGAGACTTACGAATCGTATCGATAGCTCATTGTGCTTAAATCCCTGAAGCTTTACTGTTGGTTGTTTTAATAATTTTGAAAATAAATGTTACAAAACCATCTAACAAATATATTATCTAATCTTTACAGAATTCTTAACAGTGTCGAGTAGCTTTTTGACATTTCCAACTTCTTTGTTCTTCATTTCGATAGTCTAGCTGACTGATTCAATATCGATTTCTAATTTCTTAATTTGAATGAGTAACTCAGTCATGTCCATTTTGTTTTGCGAAGACTCGTTCTCGAGAATGCTAGATCGATCTTTGGATGATTCGATTTCTTCTTTCATCTACTCTACTTTCTGCTAGTAGCGAACTGTTTCGCTTTGAAGTTCTCCTTCAGAAAGGGCAAATTACTTTAATTCCTCCTTTTGCTGAGTGTACACACAAATATTGATTTCAAGAATAAGTTTCCTTGGTTTGATTTTAGAATTTATTAATTTTTGCTAAAACTCTCTATCTCTCTCTCTTTTACCTTCTCTTAGTTGAGGAATATTTGTTGATTAATATCGATAGTGCTTTCATCGTATCGTTGGATAGCTTCTTGCAATCCTTAGATCTATTCTGTTACATTTGTCAGATCTTTCTTTCGTCTTCTCACTTGCTGTTCACATAATAATTATCAAACATTTAGTCAAATGTATTTTCTGATTCTGTTTTTGAATGAGCATTATTCTTCTCTTCTTTTTAAGAAATTATCAATATACTTTATGATCATTGCACTTGAGAAAGCAGAAATCACAGCTTCTTGCGTTGTTTATGAGTTTAGTTGAGCACTCTTTGCACACCGATAGACCACAAATTCGGCTGATTTAAGTACAGAAAATTTATGATTTTTGCAGAAAAGGAACTTTCATTAAAAATCCGAAATCCTGTTATATTTGTCGTTTACCAGTGATGCTATTTATTCAGCTTGATGGTATTGAATTTGAGCTCACATAGCGCACAGTTCTCCTTATCAACCCAATCGTTTTTATCTTTGAATTTGACATTCTCCACTGTGATCTCCTTCTTCCTGACTGAAGAGTTGTTTTACCAAGATATTATTATTCATAAAAAGAAATATCTTCCAAAGTTTGATTCATACTAACATCAAGTAGAAAGTTGCGCTTCGAACCTCCTCCATTGCCACCACTACCGCCACCACCTGTATGATCTAAATTTCTTGAAGGCTTATTGTCTTATGCTGAGACAATCAAAAACGAATTATCAAATAAGAATTCTTGTTGGAAACGTTTATTTCTTTCTTTTTCTTGTTGGAATTATCAATGGGCATTGCCAGCTGTACTTTTAGAAAGGAGGTCTTCACTGTCTTCCATTTTGTTTAGAATAAGCAAAAATTCTAAGAATTTTCAAAGAAAAAGATCAATAATCAAGTATCCTTAGCTTATTATTATTATTTTTCTTTTTCGGCCTTTTAAACAAACACAAATGTAATAGATCAAACAATATTTCCCTTTAGCATTCTTGGTTGGGTGAGGATCGATTGTTGTTTGCTACTTTTAATCGAATTCACTTCTTTTACATAAAAAGAGAGATTAGGAATGAAATCATCAAAAAATAGATACCAAAAATAAATAAAAAATCTGATGAAGGCGAGATTTGAACTCGCGCCCTTTCGGAATAGAGCCTTAATCTACCGCCTTGGACCGCTCGGCCACTTCATCTTACATGTCTTTCTTACTAGAAAATATCTAAATCCTCTTTAATTTTTGAGGGAAAAAGCATTAAATATATCTTTGTTTTCAATTGATTTATGCTAGATTCGAAGAATATCTTGAAGGGTAAATTCCACAACCAATAAAGAATAATAAGAATACTAACTATTTCGAGTTTTCCCCAGTGTTTTAGTGCAAATAAGAGATCCTTATCCATGCTGAGAATAATCGGTGTCATGTCTGGCACATCCCTTGATGGGCTCGATCTTGCTTTATGTTAGTTCACTGACAAGGGTGAAGGAAATGTAGACTACAAAATCGAAGCAGCTAAGACATTTATGTACGATGAGAAAATGAAAAACACATTGAAAGATGCGATGCATATTTCTGGAGTTGAATTAACCAAACTCGATAGAAATTATGGAAGATTTATTGGGGAGAGCATAAACTCATTTATCCTTCAACATTCGCTAGTAAAAGATAGTATTTCCTACATTGCTAGCCATGGGCACACAGTATTTCACTGCCCTAAAGAACATTACACATTATAAATCGGTCATGGAGGAACGATTGCAAGTGTCTGTGGGATTCCTACAATCTGCGATTTCAGAAGTAACGACGTAGCATTAGGTGGGTAAGGTGCTCCTCTTGTTCCAATCGGGGATAAGCTTCTTTTCAGGGAGTATGAATTCTGCTTGAACATTGGTGGAATCATAAACATTTCATATGACGATGATGTTGAGAAAGTTGATGGAGTATCTCATCGCAAAGCCTTTGATGTATCCCCAAGCAACATCATCTTGAACGCGATCACATAATAGTATTTCCAAGAAGATTATGACAAAGACGGAAGGCTAGCATCTTCTGGAAAAGTTAACTTTAGTTTATTGGAGTAGCTTGAACAGGCGTAGTTTTTCAAAATAATAGGACCTAAATCATTGGGGAAGGAAGAAGTTGATAGAGATTTCATGCCAATTTTGTAGTTAAGTGATATTGCAGCTGTGGATAAGCTAACGACTGTTGTTGAGATGATGGTAAGATAGATTGCTAAGGTTTTTAGTGAAAGAAGAAAAAAAACAGTCATTGAAAGAAATAGTAGAATCTTAGTCACAGGAGGTGGTGCTTACAATAAATATTTCATTGAAAGGTTAGAAAATGAAATAAAGAAGATTAGTGGGTTAGGTAGTGATGGGAATAAAGGTAATTCAAGAATTGAAGTTATTGTGCCAGATAGGCTAATCGTTGAATTCAAAGAAGCCCTGATTTTTGCATTTCTTGGGTATTTGAGAGTTAGAGAACAACCTAATTGTCTTTAATCTGTGACAGGAGCGATAAAAGATAACATAGGGGGATGCATTTATATGGCTTGATTTTTGTTTAAAACAAAATAAACTGCAACACAAAATCAAAAAAAAAATATTGTTTTCAGAAAATAGTTGAAATAAATTACCTTTTTTCAAAAATATCGACATTTGTTTAAAACAAATTCAGTACAACAATTGAACAAAATTAATTAGTCTTTTCCTTCTTCTGAAGAATTCAATGAAATTAATCTTGAGATTTCAGTTATTTGCTAGTTTGTAATTCAGAGGGAACTACAAAATTTAACAATTATTTATTTTTTGGAATTATCATAAAATCCACCCAGATAAATTATTACGCGATGGATTCATCAGAGAAGACGTCGATGGTGGGCTAATTGATTCGGTATCTGATTACGAAATGATTTAGTTTCATTTAATCAAAATATTATAAAATACAGATTGTTAAACTTTTAGAAGTAATGCTCCAGTTGATAGCTTAGCTAGCTGGTTAGCTTACTGGTTGATCTTTATTTCACTCTCCTAAAACCATCATTTCTAATGCTAAAAAGGAAATAGCTCAAAAGATATTTTGGGTAATTATGCAATATTAGAAAACACAAGAAGGAGAAGAAATCGGAGAGAAAGAATAAATAGTGCGTATTAAGATCCTGATCGTGTAGTTCGTGAATATCTTGCGGGTGAAAAGTTGAACAGACTCGAGTGTCAGATTTTCAATTATTTTAATAAACGAACAAATAAAGTCAGTCAAAATCAGACTAAACAATCTCACAGAGATTTCAAGAAGAGCTCCATCAGAATATGAGTGAGTGTTCTTTAGAAGAATTTTAAACAATGGATATTGTGTAATTCTTACTTGTATGCTGCAAATATTAGGTGATAATTCAAGTACCACTAAAAGTGTACTCGCAACGGTGGGTGTTTCTGCAGGAGTTTTGATCTCCTTCCTTATAAATCATTATGTCCAAGCATAGTAGAACAAGAAAGCTCTCCAGCAAGCTGATCCCTAATCCACTGACCAAGCAGATCAACCAGTGGAAGACGAAGATCTCAAAAAAAGGAGGTTCATACAATCTCTCATCTATCTAGCTCAACAAAGGAAAATTCAAAAGTGAGCTTATTATTGTTATTTTCTTACAAATATTTTCTCTTTATTCCTTGAAATGAGATGAGTACCGATCTATTCATGTTCCAAAGGCTATTTTGTTTAACATGATTTTCACTTTGTTGGTTAGATTTCAACAGGATTAAAGTGAAAGAAACACCAGAGCTACTCGGCAACACACTCTTAGATGAGATCAAATTCCTTGATAGCGCTCTCTGTGAAATCGAAAAGGTTCCTAATCTCATCCTCGATCTTGTAAGACATGCAATAGATATTTAATGGATACTTTTTCTCATTGATTTGGTATTTTTTATGAAAATTTTAAAAAGGGTCTTGATTCATTCGAAGTGATAGTCAATGCCACTGCTGAGCACACTCACAAAGACACCTTTATCAACACAAATTCTTTCATTCTCTGTAATTTTTACACATTTTTGCAATATTCTATGGAAATAAAATCGCCAAAATATTCATAAAATTTTCATTAAAAACAGCATTGGCTGCTTTTGGCCCTTCATCGATGATCTAAAATGCGAAAAGATGGCTCAGAGCTGGACCTAGATATCATAACTACTTCTAACCTTCCTAATCGAAGGCTTTGATTCTTACACAAGATGGATTATGTCCTGGACTTAACGTTGTTATCAGAGAAGTTGTGATGCACTTGAACTACAATTATAAGGTAAGAGAAAGGGGGAAAGTATTATGGGAAATACAGGAGATCATGCGTTGAAAGATTAATATAAATTAAAGAAATGATTGTTCTCTTAACATATTTTAGGTCGAGGAAATCTATGGTGCCAAGTATGGATGGAAAGGCATTGTGAATGAAGATTTTGTGAAGTTATTACCGAATGAAGTCAAAACTATCCATCATAGAGGAGGTACATACTTAGGAACTGCCCGAACTAACTTTGATAGGGATGCGATTATCAAGAGTCTTGTCAAAAATGGCTTTAATCAAGTCTACGTCATCTGTGGAAACAGTAAGAGAAAAAAGATTTAAACTGTCAAGCACATTTATTCTTTACGGCGCATAATTATCCATAAATAATCATTAACCTTGATTATCAGAGTCGATGAGCCAAGTGCTGGAGCTGTATTACGAAATTCGAAGATTGAAATTGAACATTGCGATCTGCAACATTCCTCGTAGTATTGATAACGATGTTCCAATTCTCGATGAATCCTTTGGATACTAGAGCTGTGTTGAAGTAAGAAGTTACTTATGATTCTTATTGAGTTTATGAGTTGTGTAAACTCCTTATCATTATTTATATTAAACCCTAAAGGAAGCGTAGCGAATAATCGAGAGTGCTTGGGTGGAGAGTCGATCCCATCGAAATGGTGTTGCAATCATAAGATTAATGGGTCTAAAAACTGGGTTCATCTCCATGGGAGCTTGTTTAGCTTCAAGATGCGTGAATATCTGCTTAATCCCTGAATTCTCCTACAATCTCTATGGAAAGAATGGAGTTCTCGAATATGTCAGACAAAGGCTTCTCACAAAGGGCGATTGCATCCTTGTCGTCTCCGAGGGAGCCAGTAACAAAAAATTAGATTGTTTTTCAACTCATACACAACCTACTTTATGCACTTCGTATGAACAGCTAACTCCTTCAATGACGTCGATAAGAAAATTGAGGATGTAGGTAAATTCTTGCAAGAAGAACTAGTGAAGTACTGCAAACAAGAAAAAACTGAAACTACTGTGAAGTATTTTGATCCACTTTACATGCTCAGAGCTGTTAGAGCTAATGCATATGACACCAAGCTCTGCAGGTAAACAAAAAATTTAGCAATATAAAAAAATACCTGTAGGATATTGTGATTTCTGGGTTAATTACTAATGAATTGACTTGATATTTTTATAAAAATTTACAGCACCCTTGCTTAGAATGCAGTTCATTGCATCATGGCTGGTTTCACAGGGTTCTGCATCGGACACGTTCATATTAAAGTAAAATAATAGACTTACTCTTTTATGCCATTAACCATTATAATTTCATTAGACATGCATGATTCCTCTGGAGGAAATCTTAAGTGGAAACTACAAGAATAAAATTACAGCTGGAAATAAGAATTGGTATCGTCTCCTTGCTTCCACGGGATAGCCATCATTTGCATAAGAGGAAAATGTCATTAAGGTGGCTTCTTGAAGACGAAAGACTTAGAGGGAGGACTGATTGTAGTTTGTAGAGATAAAAATTTATAGAAAAGAATTTATATCGTAAATTTAGTGAAATAAGCTTCTTTTCTTCTAATGAATACAACAATACCAATAACAAAAAAATGGAAAGAGAGTTCTAATAAATAAAATGAAAGACAAATAATGAAATGGAATCAAATAACCTTGAACTATCATTGGGTGATTTATCTGAGAATCAAACAAGTTTAAGCTCTTTTAGTCTTTTAGGAAATACTGCAACGCCATGCTTGCCTAAAATTCAATTAGAAAGCTAGTTTTTAAGGCAAAATGGCTACATAAACTCAAAAATAACATTCTTTTAAATTATCAGATATTATTTGCTTGTTTACTTTATTTAATTCAGTTAAAAAAATGGGTAAAAGACAATTTGTTTTCTCCAAAGTAATTTTGCTTGTTGTGATTTTTCCAGCAGACAACAGCAATCACAAAACACTCCTCTTAGCAGGATCTATAACTCTCGGAGTATTGGGAGGATTGATTGCGCATTTAACCTAGAAAAAAAACCAGAAAAAGGGGAGAGTTAGTGAATATGGAAGAATCAGGGAAACTAATAAACTTAATAATCTGTTTAGTTCAAGGAATAATAATGAAGAAATCAAGAAATATAGAGTCGTATCAAGATAACAGACGATGATCTTACCAAGCTAAATGGAAGAGACTGAAAGAAGTACAAAAATATAATCCTAACATTTTTATTCTGAGTGTTGTTTTGTTCTCAAAATAAAAACCCAACTAAACAGAATCTACATTTCCACGATTACAATTCGATATTGAAGCTACTATTGACAATAACTTACTCGAGGAACTAATTATTCTAGCGCATCCTCTATGTGAGATAGAAAATGTTCATAATCTAATCGCTGATAGGGTAAATGAGCAAAGAAAATAATTTTTTATAAAACAAGTAAGTTTGGATTCTTTGTTTATTTGTGATTCCTAGAATTAGTTCTGATTTAGATGTTGAAATTAGATTTTTAAAACAATGGAAATAAAGGGTTTGATGTAACTTTGTAGGAATTGAAGACCATTGAGAAGATTGCGTCGACTAAGAAGATACCTCCTGATGCATTTATCTTCACAAATTCCTTCATTATGGGTACAAATTCATCTCAAAAAAATAACTAATTCAAATCAAATCCGCTGGACTTATTTAGTGATGTTTTCCCTCTTTTTGTTTTTGAACCATATCAAACAGAGAATGTTGCGATAGATTCTGCTAAGTTAATTCAAGATTCCAAGCGATACTTAAGAGCAGGCCCTCGAATGCATACATATTTTAAACCAGAAGAAGTCAAGGCACTTATTCTATCTGTAGGAAACATTGTCCCTGGAATCAATGTTGTTATCCGAGAATTAGTACGCGATTTAAAATATAATTATGGTGTGTCCAAGATTTTCGGTGCTAAGTATGGATACACTGGGTTAATTCAAGAAGAATTTCTTGAATTAACTGACTAAATCGTTGCAAGTATTCATAATCGAGGAGGGTCATTTCTGGGAACTTGCAAGGGAGGGTTTAAAGCTAAAGAAATACTCGAAGTACTCATTAAACGGTAGTTTAATTAGGTTTATATTATTGGTGGAGATGGAGCTATGCGATGTGCTAAATAACTCCATTAGGAAATCCAGCTGCTGAAATTGAATATTGCCATATGTGTCATCCCAAAAAGTGTCCAAGGCGACATACCTATTTCAGAAGAGCAAATGGGATTCCAAAGCATTATACAAGTAAAATACAAAACCAATCTTTTTTCTTTTTTACTACATTTTGAGTTGTTGTAACTAATGTGTAATTGTTTTCTTTAGTAAACAGCTTAAGCTGTTTAAATCGGTTTAGTTGAGAGTCAAGCGCATGAATATGGGATAGGCTTAATTCGATGTTTTGGAAGACATTCGGGTGTTTTGGCGTCGAATGTAGCTGAAGCGACCGGCTGTGTGGATATTGTTCTAGTTCCAGAATTTCCTTGGGAACTGAATGGTGAGAAAGGCTTTTTAGAGTACGTTCGAAGGCAATTAATCATGAAGAAGAACCTCATTATCCTAGTTAGTGAAGGTGCAGGTAGATAACTAACTCAAAAGAATGGGTATTTTTGATATGGCATTTCGCTTTTTTTTGTTAAAAGTGTTGTATTTTGCATAAAGGTGATAGTATAAAAGATGACAAGATTGAAGATTAAGGAAGTGATGCCTATGGGAATAATCTCTTCATAAACATCGGTGAATGGCTGAAATTCAAGATCACTGAATACTTTAGAATTCACAACCAGCAACTGAAATTATGCTTCATCGATCCATTGCATATTACCAGAACTTAACGACCAACTGCTCACGATACCAAGATATGCTCGTAAAAGAATCAACAGATTAATATTCTTTTAGGGATTTACAAGTTAGTTATTATTGTTATCATTTGGAATATCCTGCAAAGACAACTAGCTTAGAATGCAGTCGATGGATGCATGGCTGGATTCACTTCATTTGTAGTTGTCATATTGCATCAAAAGGTAAAGAATAATTTTAAATAAATACCTTTTAAGCTCCCTTTTTTCATTTGTTCTTCTTCTTGTGCTGAACAACAAGACTGCATTTGTCTCCTTGGCAAAAATGATATCGAAGGAGCATACCAAGAAACTATTTTCAAACGATAGCCAATGGTAAAGAGTTCTAGCTCAAACCCTTTAGCCTTCATTTCTCCATGACGAATCCAATTTCATTCACTCAGCACAATCCATCTGAGAAATATTTACATGGCATGTCATTTCTTAATTACATTTTCTTTGTGAATTACATGTATTTGAAAAATATCTTAAAATGATAACAAAGCCCCCTTTTTTATGAATTTTGGTTATTGGAATATTTAATTTGAATTTATTAATATTATTTATTATTAATTTGATTTTTTTTTTGTTTATAATTTGAGTTTTATTGTTATTTTTATTTATTTTTTTTAAAATATCTCTCTTTATTCATAATTTATTCATATGGAAGAGGTGCTCCAAGTCTCTTCCATAATGATACAATGCTATTAAATTCAGCTCATAATCCACAGCTCATTATCCACAGCTCGACCTAAGAAGGTAATGGTATATTTTTTTTTAATATTTTGAAAACGAACTGAATATTTATAGAGCTTGCAGTTTGCTCTTTCGGGTCATACTAACATTCGCTTCATGAAAAACTCGGCCATTTTTTAATAAGAAAGAAAGCAACTAAAAGAACAGACAAGTCGGGCACTTGCTGCTTAAAGTGCCTCTTCATTTGAGGTAAATTAACATGCATTGTCAAGGTAAAATATCAAAAAAGTTATCAAAAAAAAACAAAGACATTATTGGTGTTACTTATCGGGATGGTAGGTGTCTCTGTTGAAGAAGAAGAAGAATTGAAGAATAAACCTAAAATAAAATCAAATGTAATAATAGCAAGCAAGCAGACATATCTCCATCTTTAGGGCAATCCTTTTCCATTTAATTTCTGCAAAGAAACAAACGAATCAATGACTGCCCCTGTGTGAATGAATGATGCCTTCTTGGTTTGGACAAATAATTAAATTGCCTTTATGAATTTTATCTTTGAATTAAATGATTATACAAGATCGATTTTAATTTCCCACTAGTTGTCATTGTTGTGCTTATCTTAATGTTTTATGTTTTTCCTCCCCTCATCAAATTCCCTTTTTTGTAATTTTTCTGAATATTTTTAAGTTTAATTCACAGTTCTCTTCTCTCCCCCCAACTGCCGGGGTGGGATTCAGCTTTCCTTTCATTCATTCCTTCATTCATCGAAATACTTAATTAATTCTTGAGTCGTTCAATATCTCACTTGATAATCTCTAAATAATTGAAATAAAAAAAAGAAAAACAAACACAACAAACCCTCCCCCCCTCCCCCTTGCATTAATTCATCTCCTTTTACCAGTTTTTCAAGAGAACCCCCTCTCAAACAGACATGCACTGCTACTAAGCATTGTGTGCCTGAACAGGATGTTAACTAGAGAATAAAACCGGCCAAGTTGAAATGTCTCAAGTTACACTGTCGCCATCGAGGAAATAAGTTTTTTAACTAAACTCTGGACAATGAAATAATGCTCGAAATCAGCAGGAGTAATTAATGTCCCCCCGTCCCTTCGTTCCTGTAGTTGAAATGAGCCTAGCGAAATCGGATTTTCAAAAAAATGATATTAATTCTGAGCGATTGAGACTTGTAATATAACGATGATAAAAACAAATAACAAATCTAAAATTAAACAACATAAAAATGAAACAAATTAACATTATGAGTTTTTGATTTAAAAAATCTTGATTTCTGTTTGCGAAATACAAAAACAATCAAAAAATATAAATACAAATTCAAAAAATCAAATCACAAATATTCGAAAAATCAAACTCAAATTAATCATCACTAACATAGGCGATTGATACCAAAACAACTTGATGTAATT
>Ga0302271_10002174_pt1 | contig 17973 bp, 6 predicted proteins | sample III_Bog_N1_1_FD_198767 | JGI IMG/M metagenome (GOLD analysis project Ga0302271, IMG submission 198767) | Peat permafrost microbial communities from Stordalen Mire near Abisko, Sweden - III_Bog_N1_1 | ecosystem: Environmental > Terrestrial > Soil > Wetlands > Peat | place: Sweden: Abisko...
GCCTGCTCAAATTGCAAGATCTGATCTCGCTTCTAAAACAAGATCTCTTTCTTGTTCATGGTAAATTCCCTCAACAGATCGAGTGGGTCAATCTTGCCACTACGCTTGCTTTTTTGCATTGCTGTAGAGTAACTTAAATAGATATTATGGAATTGCGAGTGGGGGATTCAAATTTAGAATGCATTTTAAATTCACATTTGGAGATAGGATTCTCGGAGATTTTGATCAAATGAAGAGAGATTTTGTAGATAAAAATATACGAATTTAAGACAAGAAGAAGAGCTGTCATTAAAAGGACAACTTACTAAGATAATGGAATAAATGTTAACACTAAAGAGCTTAGTATTGATTAATCTAATGTTATTGGCATTTAGTTTGGTTTTGAATTATAAGAAATCGATGAATAATCATATCTAAACTGGACGAAGATAATCATTAGTTATAAAAATATGGGTGTTTTGACATTAACTAAATGCACAGCTGTAAAACTTGTTGCTATGAAAATGAATAACTTTGCAATTTTATCTTATCTTCTGTTACTATCTACTGCAGCGAAGGATAATTCTTTACTGTATGTTCAATAAACACGTAGCTTGTAACATGGGTTGAATAACTAAGAGGAATTATTGTTGAGGAAGTGAGAACCACAGGAATGCAAGCTAATTGATTGGCATGGGAATTGAAAGTTACTCGAGATGAAAAGAGTTAAGCGGAAGGCAGATAATCCAATTTGAAAGATAAAATTGTTAAAATTAAGATCTTTTGAGTGGGTAAATTTGTTATATTGTAAATTATGTTCTGTATGCTGCTTTAATCAATTCCAAATCCATCAAATTGTTTTACAAATTCTTTTATTTAACCTCCTCAGATCTATACAATGTAGCAGTAATCAGCTGAAATAGACAATATTCAACCAACTAAAGGCTTTTATTTAATTTTAAGCGTTACTAAACCCTCAATCGATTTCTAACCCCAGACCTCCAATCCTTGTCTATATTCAAGAGAGCTTTAAAAAATAACCTACAACTATTATCTAATTCATACTTAAACTTCCTAGCTTGAATTGAAAAGAATCAAATAAAGGAAGATACTCTCTTTCTGTTTTGGTTGCTTTTATTTTAAGATTGGAAATTAAGAATGTAAGCAAATTGAAGGAATATTAATGAGTCTAATAATCTCAGGAATCACAACTTTGAAAAAAAAGGATTTATAGCCTCTCTAAAAATACCACAACTAATTTATAAATCCAAAAGATATTTAATAAGTAAGTTTGAAACACAATTAAGGTAACGTTATGATAGGCCTACTCATCTTGCTGACCATCGCTTCTGCAGGTAGAAAATATAAAGAGAACTGATATCTCATAGTGAATTCTATTTGTCCTTAACATTTTACTATTGTCTCCAGTTTGCGAGAGCTGGGTGTCTCCTAGCTCGATAGGGAGTTTAGTCATATTGAATGAGGGATTCGTAGCATATGATTCCATTGACAACTGCGATATTCAAAATATCAACTATCTTTCTACTGTTACACCTATCTATGGAGGCTACAATTGCTTCAGTCCTACAACCAGTGCGAGCTACTATGGAAGAGCAGTCAGTGGATCTATTTCCTTGTTGAAGCCTCATTTTTAGCTTACTATTTCGTTTTGGGTGTATTTTATGTTCCCTAAGAATATTGCAGCATTCCTATCTCAAATCGTTGTTTCAAATGAAGAAACTAAATTAATAGTATAATCTGATGACTCAACGTGCATTCAATTCACAGATAATTGGTTCAACTCAGAGAACATCCGATGCACTGTTAATTAGTCATTTATTCATTAATACGACACTGTTTCGCTTTAGATATATGGGATACCAAATGGATCTTAAAAGTTTTATTGGGGAATAGCTCCAATATCCTTTGTGACTACGGAGTGCATCTCCAATTGCTTAATCTGTTCTTCATCGACTTCGACTGATTGCCAAGGTACTAATCTACTAAACACCCTTTGCATATTTTACTTTATCTTCATATTTAATAATATATCGAAATGTGTTCAGATTAATAATAACAAAGTTTATTTAATAGTTACTCTCCCCGCAGCAAACTACTTTACGAATCTAAAAAAGTATTTCTATCAAAAAGAAATATCGCAAGAAGATGTAATATAATCCAATGTATTCGATCTCTAGTGTATCCCTTCCAGCCCAGTGTTTCTTCACAACACAAACATTCCATTCGTTGGACTGGGAATGTCTTCTAATCCTAACTTGATCACTCCTTAAACTATTCTTTTCAAGTTCAAATTAGAATCCACTCCTTTTTACTCCATTCACGTTTAATTCAAACTTGTAATATTGTATTCATTTCTTATTATTTCATAAAATAATTGCACATTAAACAGAACATCTGATTTATTTTATTGTAGGTACAACAGAAATGCACTGGTACTGCTTTGTATGCTTATAACGAGGTTGGTGGCTAAATAGGTTTTACTTAGCGATCTTAAACTATTTGTTCTTACCAAGAGAAGGTTAGTTTCATCTATATAACATACCTTTATATTGGATACGCAAACCCTCAAATTAGTGTGTCATCGTATTATACTTCGATTGGGATTCGAGAGCTAAAAATAAGACCAAATTATTGCAGCGCTACTTGCCTCGCCTGTTCTTCTGCGACATTATGCATCACTTTAGATAGTACAATAGAATTTTCCAATAATGAAGGGAATTATTTTGATTGATTTCTATTCTTTGCTTTTCTAGATTTCGTTCTATTTGCCAAATTGGCTTACTAATTTGACGCTGCTACTTAGGCCTTTGAAGATTGGGTGGTAATCAGCCCTGCTTCAAATAATTAAGTTTCAATTTGCTCTGGAGAGACTTACCTTGGAGGCAACAATATTTTCAGCCATCAGACAAAGCTTGTGAAATACTTTCACATTCCTAAACCTCACTACAAAATCAGGATACAATTCACAGTAAAAGATTGAAATACCATATATTATGCTTATTATGATTTGACTCAAATATTGGATTTTAATAGCTCTTGAAATTGGGGAAATGGGTAAATAATATGATGATACTGACAACAGACGGGATAATTAGACAATACATTTACTTTTGTGAATCCTTAACAAGCTACTGCAGTTCAACTACTTCAAACTAGCTTAAAGTTGTGTCCTAAGATTTACTTCACTATTCATATAATCTCGCTGTTGTTCTCGACGTGTATCTTAATACCTATGTTGATTCAAGCCTTTTTTGGGGCATCTAAAAATTCTAGCTATCAGTTGCTCTGTGCCACTCTTCTTGTGCTTCCTCCTACTGCTATGGGCCTCTTATCTCAGATTGTGGGTTGCCTTCTCTTTCGCTGACTAGATCATTTAAGAGCTTCTATTTTCCTCCTGTGCTAGATGTAAGCATCCCTTTATTTTCTATTGTTATATTTATTTTTGTTAGAATTCCTGGACTTTAACTGGAAGCACATGCAATTCTTCTTAATCTTGCTCTATGACGAGCGATGCTTTCATCGGCGGCTAAGATTGCTTCACTCGTTATACAGTGTTGACTAAGTCTTTTGATATCAAAGACAGCTTCGTTATTTTAGTAATCAAATTTGATTTCTTGAAGATTTCAAACTGGGCAAGGTAGAGTCTATTGGTAGTTTCGATAAACGGTTACACATCGTATGCTTCCATTCTTATTAATCAACAATCGAATTTTTCTTGTTCAAACGTCAATGATGCCTTGGTGTTTCCAGTGCGAATCGAATTGGCAATTAATTCCATGGCTGCAATCACAATTTCTGTTTAAATAAACACAGAGATACAATACGGGTAAAGCATTATTATTCAAAAAGTTTATTCTCAAGCAAAAACATGTTTGGTTTTCTGATAGATTTTGGGGAATCCGTTCATTTGAGTTTGATTTATTAGGATGCCCTCAAGGCCAGTATATTTCCTACAATAAATGCTTCCCATGCAAGCCAAATTGTCTTGCCTGCACGAACTTAGGAACATGCTTCGAGTAGTGCCATGATAATTGTGCGACTTGTTATGGCGTAGAGTCTTCATAATGCTTGACGTGCAATTCTCTGAATTACCGCCATCTTGTTGGAGGAGTAAGTTGAGTTATTTTAGGGAAACTTCAGGGTAATCATTGAGGTTGTTTTATTTAGGTTTGTGAATGCCTTTCTGGATATTCAGATGTTGGAACAGCTACCTGCAAGAAATGCCATTACTCTTGCATGGAATGCTCTGATACATAAATCAATGCTTGTCTGAGCTGCAGCAAGCTTCAATATCGTACTCTTTCATTGTAATCTTTATTATTTTTCAATTCTTTGCAAAACATATTATGATTTGTTAACCCTAGAGATGGAAAATGCCTATGTCTTGACAGATACTACCAGCCGAATGGATCATCATCATGCGTAAAATGTCATTCTTCTTGTTTAAGTTGCAAAGGTACCACTGCTTCTGATTGTCTGACTTGTTCTCTGGACAAAGACAATCGACAAGCAAATAGTCTTGGGAAATGTTTGTGCATTCCAGGATATTTTGAGGATCAAATTCTTTTAAAATGTGTGGAATGCTACATCACCTGTGCCACTTGCTCTGGGTTTGCAACTAATTGTGTACATTTAATTATCCAATTTGAACTTTTATTTCATTTCAAATACTTTATTCTCAAAATACAATTTCTTCAATGTTTTTGAACTCTTTGAAATGTAACCAATGTCCGTTTGATTCTCTTAGATATCTTGCATCTCATCAAGCGCAATTCTACCTCGTTGCTCGTGTGATACTACCAACGGATATTGGATGGATGGAAGTATGTGCACAGCATGTAGTTCAACTTGTATGACATGCTTTGGATCAGGATAAAACTAGTGTTTGACTTGTTCTAGCTCCCTCTAGTTCTTGAATAGCCAGTGTCTCCCAATTTGTTCGTATTTTGAGTATTGGGGAGTTTCTTTAAATGGGTAGAACTTCTGTTAAAATAGATGTACAACTCATCTTTATTCTGTTTCTAAGCGCTCTTGCTGCCAGACGACTGAATTAAACTGCCTCTCTGAAATTACAAGTTATATTTTTTCATTTGAAAGAAGCAAAAACACAGTGATTGTCAAATTCAGTCGGCCTTTTAGGGTTGATTACGCCTAATCCTACGACCATATATTTTAGCTGACAATGGTAAATATCGATGAGTTCGCTTACACATTCACTCCGCTTGACGAGAACAATGGGTATGTCTCTAAAATTTAAATTGTTGCGACTCCTCATTAGTCTGTTTCATACTCGGAGCTTGTGATAACGCTCTAAGCAAATTTCATCCGTGACGAGCCAGGCGTACCTCATTCACAAGCAGTAAAATAATTTGCTTTATGTCTTAAAACTCTTGTAATTCCTTTGACTTTGTCTTTTGAAATAGTCCTAAAAACTTAAGGTTGTCTTTGGAAAAACAGAATACGTGTCCGAAGCTCAACAAATAGCAATTAAAAATGCTAGCCAAAAAGCTTAGATCATATCGATGATCATCAGCTACATGGGAGCTGTGTTTTACTTTCTGAACGCCTGCTAGTTACTTGACGTAGTCGTCGATGTCATGTAGTGGTCATATTATTACACTTACTTAAACCTAACTTAGCCTATCAATTCCTAGCTATTCTTCTCCACGTTCAACACAGTTAACCTAAACTTCAAGATCTTCGACTTAGACTCAAACCAAAACGATACCACTTCTAGCAACAACAATAGTTCTGGTTCAATTACTACTCATAGGCGAACACTCAGCACTTCCCTTTAGAACTAAGATGCTCCTGAAAAGTTCAAGGATAACAATATCACAAGCAGCTTCTTGGTCAACGGAAGCAGTATGCTAGCAACTTTGGTAGGCTTCTTAATTGGAAGGCAGCTTCTGGTGAGCATCCATGACTGCTTCAATGAAAAAGAAGAAGATCACTAACTGAGCATAGTCTGCTAGCTACTGAAACTAGTAAAGAATACCTTGACCTTTGCTCCTATCATAAAGTTCATTTAAAGCTCTTGGTTTGGGCTTTGTCTGAGTGTAACCTTGCAAGCAATAAACCTCGATACCAGTAACACCTTCAACAAGATTTCGATAGGTATCTGCTTTGTGACTTTAGCGACATTCTGTCTGGTCTTTCTATTCTTCTTTTACAAGGTTAATTTTTGTCGAAATGAGGCTAAGTTCAATTAGAAATACGATTCGTTGTTTATGTTTTATAAAATTGACTCATTCTGGTCTCGCAACTTCTCTTTCTGGATCTGCATTAAGAAAGCTCTGCTCATGCTTGGACTTACAGTTTTCTACGATAACTTGTATATTGGGCTGCTATTCATGTCTTCTATCTGCGCTGTTTTCAGCCTTTTTATCTTATTCTCTTAGCCTTACGTTCTCCCTAGAATGAATGATTACCATGTACTTTCTGAATGCATCTTGATCTTCTGTTTCGTATTGGTCTACCAAATCGAGCTCTGTAATGTGCAAATCAATAACAGCTCCTTCTCAAACATTGATGAGAATCTTGTCCAAAGAAAAGTAAAATATCTTTTGGATGGGTGTGGGTTTAAGTAAGTTTCTGATATCTTGCTTTGTTTGAAGATAACTCTGGGTTGGTGGCTGATCTATGTGACGATTGGTCACATTATTTTTCTTGTAATGGCAATATGCTCGCTGGTGTGGAAAGACATCTTGCAAGGGTTGAGTCGCTACAAAATCCAACTAGTCGCTATCGGTCATTTGCTTTACCTTCGGTTTCTAAATAAAATTTAGTTCTTTTGCATAGCATCGTGGGTTTACAATTTCCCTTCATTTTCATCTTATACTCACCGCGAAAAAACACAGAAAATATGGCTGTAACCAACATAAGCACACACCTTAATCAATTAATACTGTTTTGTTGTTGTTAGACCCAGTGTGCTCTCAGAAATCAAGGGGATCCACTCAAAATTCATGGATTGCGCACAGAAAGGCTATTGGAAAGAACACTCAATCAAACTGTTACCTCTGAACGCTGCTGTGAAACTGTTTGAAGATTCTAATTCATCTTACTCCATGGGTATTTTATAATTATTCTAAGAGTTGCAACAGTTCCACAATTGAGATTTTAACAAAAGACTCTTTTATGTAGTAACTCATGTGAGTACTTAGTCATTTCATTTTCTTTGTTTAAACCTCTGATTTAGGTGAATTTGTGTTCACAATTCAAAGCAATTTGCAGACTCATGGGATACATAAAAAAGCATGGGTGTATTGCGACTAATTTCAAGGATAACTCCACGATGAAGCTGCTGAGTATTTCTCCTAACACTGCAAGCATTCAAATCACTACATCGAGAGATATAAACACAACTCTCTTTACAATCAAATCTACAACAAAGCAAAACCAACCATTGAATACGCCTAAAATTTTAGTCTTTTGCCTAAGGCGACTAACTTGTTGATGTTATTTTCTGATCTCAGCCTCAGCGAAATGTACAATATCCTCACCTACAGAAACTATTGGAATTTCATCAAAGAAGACATCTCTTTGGAAGATTTCAAGAAGAAAGAAGACATTCAAAAGGTTTATCTTAAAGGAGAAAGCTTTAGTGAAATGGAAATGGTAAAGAACCCTTTTCTAGAATAGAAATACGCATCATCAATCGATAAAGCTAGTTCTTTTAGAGAGAGTAAGGGCATCGAAGTTATAGCTAAGGATATTGTTAGAGATAAAATCCTTGTGAATCGCTGTTCTTGCTAGTATTGTAGCAGTCTTTTCTTTTCAAGAGAATATTTGAATAAGATTGATTGGAAAGTGTTTGAACATCTTCGTGACCGTTATCTCTCTCCACTAGATCTTCTCAGAGTCCTCAAAGCTTTCAATATGGAAACAGCATTGCTCGTTAAGAGAATATTGAACATGAGACTGGATATGTTGGATACAAGTCACTCAATTTCAACCTTGGAAATTGAAAATTTAAATAATAGAGATGAAGAAAATGAAGATTATGGAGCGTAATACTAGCATTTCTCTTAGTTTTTGACTGCTTTTAAACTAAACAAAAGCTTCAATCAGGACAACAAAATTAAAGAATAAGAAATGGATTTTGAGTTAGATTGTTAGGATAGTTTAGAATTCTAAGTTGAAGATAAGTAAATTGAGTTGGTTTAATGGGAATTGCAAGCTGACATAGGTGCAGGCAAAGTCCAGAGCTAATAAAACAAATAAAGAGCTAAAAAGGAGATTGATCCAAGCAGTTTTACTGTTAAAAAGGAAGATGAAACTGAAAAATACGATAAAATGGTTAGATTCAAGGTTTTTGAGTGGATCCAATTATGAACTGAACAGAATAACAAAGTTATGGTTAACTTTAAGAGTTTGCTGTATTTGAATGTATTAGATGTATTTTAGTAAGTGATAAACATTTTATTACTTAATACGTGTTGATGTCCTATTCTAAAGAATTTGATTAATTAATGTGTAATATGTTGATCATTGAAAATAAAATTCAATCTCATCTTTCCCACAGATATATGTTTCTAAAAAGAAACTCTAAAGAAACAGCCTCAATCAATCTCATTTCCTTAGCTGTTTACATATTATTTTCAGGAGAAAACACAAAATAACGGGTGTTGACAAAAATTTGTCTCATAAACCAAAAATGTATGAAAACACATATGTTTTTTTAGATAATGACAATTTTTTGTATATTTATATTAAGCCAAATTGATCTATTTTTGTTTTAATTCGAATAATACCACAGTAAGAAGAAATCTAATAGGTACACATTTGTGAGAAAGGATTATTATTTTGTTGCCATAAATGTGCTTGCTTAGGGAAGGAAACATACTGATTTTAAAAAATGTGTTCGTAAATAGTTGGCTAGCTTTGATTGAGGGGACAGTCAAACTTGCACAGAGAACCCATTGTTTTATTTGTTGTTTCAGTTTCAAGACAAAGATGGAGATTTTATTTTAAAAAGACAAATCAGAGGAGCTTGTTGTTAAAATGTGCTGAATGTTTCAAATCAACCATCCTCAACAAAGGGTTTGACTATCTTTAATTTACTATTTTTTGTTATTTTTATGTATTGACTATTTTTTTTAAGCCTAAAAAGTAATATTCCTTATTATTAAATTATTAATAATTTTGATGAATTGCATCAAAAATAAGGCAACTATTAACAGTTTGAAAAAAATTGGAAGTCTGATTAAATTTTATTTGAAAACAATGTATCACTATTAAATAATTTTTTTTGATTAAATAAATTTTATTGTTAGCTATTGACTGATATATAGATGATTGCTGTATGGATAGTACTTATTAATGAGAAGTGAGAAAGAGTAGATATTTTTTATTAGTAAAAATCAATAAAAATACAATTAAATAAATATATATTAAGTTCATATTATGAAAATTATGTTTGAACATAGATATTTGTAAGATTTTTCAAACACAACCCTATAAAATGGACTTTACCCCATCATCGAAAGACATTTCAAAAAAAACAACCTAAAGATAAAGGAATTGATAATCTAAAATTTAGCTGTCCCAGGACTGAAAAATGAAGTTTCGAATGATGAAATCTCAGAAGTGGTTTTCATAAAATCAAAATAATATGCATAGATTACAAATTTCAAGAAGAAAGAAGATATTTAAAAGGTATATCTTAAAGGAGATAGCTTTAATGAAATGATAAAGAAGCTTTTTTGAGAATATAAATAGGCATCATCGATATAGGTAGTCCTAAAAGAGAGAATAAGGTTATCGAAGTAATAGCTAAGGATCATGTAAGAGATAGAATCCTTGTGAATGCTGCTCTTGCTAGTATTGTAGCAGTCTTTACTTTTCAAGGAAATATTTGAATAAGATTGATTGGAGAGTGTTTGAACATCTTCGTGACCGATATCTCTCTCCACTAGATCTTCTCAGAGTCCTCAAGGCTTTCAATATGGAAACAGCATTGCTCGTTAAGAGAATATTGAACATAAGACTGGATATGTTGGATGCAAGTCACTCAATTTCAACCTTGGAAATTAAAAATTTAAGTAATATTTGCGAAGAGAATGAAGATTATAGAGCTGAAAATGAGCTCTACAATATCTTAACCTACCGAAACTATTGGAACTTTATCCAAGATAATCTTGCCCAAAGGATTTCTCAAAGAAACAAGATTTCTTGAGTGATTATATTTTCTCAGCTCAAGCAACGAGCAGAGATCTAGTCAAGCAGCAGCTGGTCATTCCAACAAACTAATCACAGATGAAATCATAAGACCACTTATTGAGTTCAAACAGCAGCAGCATAGAATAATTTGTCATCAAAGAGACTCTTTGTGATAGGATTCTGGTGAATTGTTGCTCGTGTGAGTATTGCAAAGAGCTTTATTTTTCTAGTGAATATCTGAACACAGTTGATTGAAAAGTATTCGACTGTTTAAGAGATTAATACCTTTAGCCACAAGATATCTTGAGAATCATTTCATGTTTCAACATTCAGACTATTGTGTTCATTAACAAAGTAATGAATGTAAGGTTTCAGATGTTGAAGACTGGCTACTCTGTGTTTACTGAGGAAATCGAGAGTTTAAATAGATCCATCTAAGAAGCAGATGATAGTGATGAGAATAATGAAACGCTTTACCAGCGGATGCTCTTGAACTAGTTCTAAGCTGAAAGCAAAAATGTTGCCATTCTTAATTCCTCAAGACATCTTGAAACCACCCTGGTAGATTAATCATAAGTTAGATCAATTGAACTCTAGCTTTTAAATAATTTAGCTGTTGCTAATGATACCTGCTAGAAGCACAAAAATAGTACTTCTACAAGGTAGCGCCAAGTCAACAAGGACCAAAAATCAAAGAATTATTCACCTCCAAAGAAAAATAGAGAGCTAGCAAAATCTGAAAAAATGGTTGGTTTTAAGGTCTTTGAATGGGTCGTTTTGTGAGAAAATAATTACTTATTGCTGAAAATGTATCAGTTGAACTATTGTTTAGGAAGACATAGAGATAAATAATAGAACTATTCTGAATACCTGGGATTTCTTGAGATAAACCAAGTAAGTATTTTCATGTTAACTTAGAGGATATACCAGTCAGGAAATAAAAAGAATAAGAGAATCAATGAGAATTCATGAAAGTACATCCAATAATTTTACTTTTAAAATTACTGATTGTTTCAAAATTGTCAAACTCAAACTTATGAAACCTTAGTTCAACTGCTTTATGTATCTCATAATATCTACTAAACCTTTGCTAATTAAAGTGCTACAAAATAAGAAGAGACATTCTTAATAAGATGCATTTCAGTTGAGATTTAAAATGTGAAGGGATTTTTTCTTGTGAATGGTGAAAACATGAAAGGGTTCTCAGACATCACCTTAATAAGCCAGGGCGACACTTACTGCAACCTCAACAAAACACCGAAAATACAAAGTAATCGAATAAAGGAGTCTACTCAAAATTGGATTAATGGAAAATGCAGAAATGTTTTGAAATGCTCTAAACAAGAAATAATATTTTGGTGGTGAAAAAAAGATAAAAACAATTATTTGATTTTTGTAAAATAATCAAGGACTAAAATTGGGCTAGAACTCATATTTCCTATCTCTATCAAACTAAGAGAGATTATGTAGGTAGATAAATATATTACGGGTTTGAGACAAGAAAAGCTGTCATTAAAATGCATACTTACCAAAATAATGTAATAAGTGTTAAAAATAAAGAACTTGGTATTGATTAATCAAATGATATTAGCATTTAGTTTGATTTTGAATAATAAAAAATCGATCAATAAACACATCTGAACAACAAAAAAACCATTAGGATAGATTTTGGGGAATCTGTTCATTTGAGTTTGATTTATTAGGATTTTCTCTAGACTAGAATATTTCCTACAATAATTGCTTCTCATGCAAGCCAAATTGTTTTACCTGCACAAACTTAGGGACATGATTCGAGCAGGGCCATGATAATTGCACTACTTGTTATGGCGTGGAGTTTTCATAATGCTTGCTGTGCAATCCTCTTGAATTATCTTTATAGCCATCTTGTTGGAGGAGTAAGTTGAGATATTTTAGAAAACATTCAAGGTAATCATTGTGTTTGTTTTACCTATGTCTGTGAGTGTATTTCTGGATATTCAGATGTTGGAAGACCTACCTGCAAGAAATACCATTACTCATACAAGGAATGCTCGGATAGATAAATTCTTGTATGAACGCAGCAAGCTTCTTATTGGATTTTGTCATCTTATTCTTTATTATTTCTCAATTCTTTGCAACAACATATTGTGATTTGTTAACTCTGGAGATGGAAAATGCCTATGTCTTGACAAATACTACCATCTAAATAGATCATCATCTTGAAAAAAATGCAATTTTGCTTGTTTATGTTGCAAAGGATCGCTGCTTCTGATTGTCTGACTTGTTCTCTGGAAAAAGACAATCGACTAGCAAATAGTCATGAGAAATGTTTGTGCATTCCAGGATATTTTGAGGATCCAATTCTTTTAAAATGTGTGCAATTCTCATCACCTGTGCCACTTGCTCTGGGTCAGCAACCAATTGTATACTTTTAATTGTCCAATTTGAATAATTGTTTCATAAGAAGTACTTTATTCTGAAAATATGATTTATCCAGTGTCTATGAACTCTTTGAAATGAAACCAATATTATTTTGATTCTCTTAGAAATCTTGCTTCTCATCAAAAGCAATACTACCTCGTTGCTCATGTGATATTACCGATGGACATTGGATTGATGGAAGTATATGCACAGCATGTAGTTCAACTTGTATGACATGCTTTGGATCAGGATACAACTAGTGATTGACTTGTTCTAACTCCCTCAGTTCTTGAATAGTCAGTGTCTCCCAATTTGTTTTTACTTTGAGTATGGGGAATTTTTTTAAATGGATAGAACTACAGCTAAAATAGATGCACAACTCATCTTTATTCTGTTTCTAAGCGCTCTTGCTGTTAATCGACTGATTTTAAACTGTCTCTCGGAAATTACAAGTTATATTTCTTCATTTGAAAGAAGCAAACATACAGTGATTTTCAAACTTAATTGGGTTGATTACATCTCTTTACAATCAAATCTACAACAAATCAAAATCAACCATTGAAAACGCCTAAAATTTTGTCTTTTACCGAAGACTACTAACTTATTGATGTTGTTCTCTGATATCAGCCTCAGCGAAATGTACAATATCCTAACTTACAGAAACTATTGGAATTTCATCAAAGAAGAAGACATCTCTTTGGAAGATTTTAAGAAGAAAGAAGATATTCAAGAGGTAGATCATTAAGGAGACAGCTTTAGGGAAATGGAAATGATAAATATCCCTATTCTAGAATAGAAATACCCACTATTAATCGATAAAGTTAGTTCTATTAGAGAGAACAAGGGCATTGAAGTAATAGCTAAGGATATTTTCATAGATAAAATCCTTGTGAAGCACATTTCTTGCTAGTATCGCAGCAGTCTCTACTTTTCAAGAGAATATTTGAATATTCTTAATTGAAAGAAATGTTTGAACATTTTCTTGAACGATATCTCTCTCCACTAGATCTTCTCATAGTCCTCAAGGCTTTCAATATGGAAACAGCATTACTCGTTAAGAGATTATTGAACATGGTACTGGATATGTTGAATAGAAGACATTCTATTTCAACCTTGGAAATTGAAAATTTAATTAATAGAGACGAAGAGAATGAAGAATATGGAGCTGAATACTAGTATTTCTCTTAGTTTTTGACTGCTTTTAAACCAAACAGAAGCTACAATAAGGATAACAAAATTAAATAAAAAGAAATGGATTCTGAGTTGGATATAGTTAGGATAGTTTAGAATTCTAAGTTGAAGATAAGAAAATTGAGTTGGTTTAATGGAAAGTGCAAGCTAATACAGTTGTAGACAAAGTTCAAAGCTAATAAAACAAATAAAGAGTTAAAAAGCAGATTAATCCAAAGGGTTTTACAGTTAAAAAGAAAGATGAAACTGAAAAATATAATAAAATGGTCAGATTCAAAGTATTTGAGTGGGTCTATTAATGAACTGAACAGAATAACAACACTATGGTTAACTTTAAAAGTTTGCTTTTACTTTATGTATTTTAGGAAGTGAGAAGCATTTTATTACTTAATGCGTGGGGAACGCTTTCCAAAGAATTTGATTAATTCTTTTCTAATATTATTTACCATAGAAAAATAAAATTCAATCTCATCTTTCCCACCGATAAGAGTTACTCTCCATAGGAGCAATCTCAATCAATTTGATTTTTTTTAGCTGTTTACAAATTACTGTCAGGATAAAACGCAAGTTGAAAGAAATCAAAAAATAAGGACTATCTTATCAGATTTCTGCAATAAACATTCAAGAAAAAAGTGAAATATTAAGAGTAACACTCAACATGATAATGTAAATGCATAATCAGGGGAAAAAATCAAAGAATAGAACTCAAAGGGAAATAAATGGTATAGTAAAAAAAGATTTTCTGATTGAGTTGAGGGAATGGCAGCATTTTAGGTTGACAGATCTCTTTTTTACTTTCATATGAAAGCTCAAATTGGTAAAAAATGACAAAAATCTCAATCTTTGAACTCTAAATAATAATCATTCTTTTTTTGCTTATTTATTAATTTAAATTAGAATCACCCCATAGTAAACAGAAAAAATCTAATAATTACACATTTGCTAAATTAATTAAAAGTGATACTAATAACAAAGGAAATTTAAACATCTGTGCTATCCACGATATTCCCAAGTGCAAATTCATTCTTTTCTGAACATTTAACTTTCAGAAATATTAATAAATCTTGAATAAACTGAGAGTAATATGAAGGCATTCCTTGCTTTAAGTATCTTAATCTACGCATGTAATACTATGAAACATTGGCATATTCAATTCTCATATGATATTACTCTTTTTATTATTTTTTCTAGACTGCGAAACTTGGACTGCTCCCAGTCAAATAGATTCATTAACTCCATCTGCTGAAGGCTTTTTTCAGACTGATGCTGTGGACAATTGCAGATACGTACAATTTACTCTTTAATCTGATTTTATCACAACCATTGGAGGGCCTTCCTGCTTTAAGCCTCTGACTCGCTTAAACTACTATGGAAGAATTGACACATCAACACCAGGAAATTAGTTATTATCTTCGTTGAACCCCCATTTCAAGCTTTAAGTCAGCTTCTATCTCTATTTTATCTTCCTTCAAGGTGTGACACCATTTGTGGCTTCGATTTAATTCCTAACCGAAGACACCAGCTACTAAATAGATTCTGATTCATCCTGTTAATAAACCTATAATTCTGCTGGCAGTAATTTCTACTTAAAATGTGCTATCCTAGAGGAGTATCTTCATAACTATGAAACCGTGTCCTTTTCTTTAATTGTCATTGCGAATTCTAATTTTTTTTACTGGGGAGTGTCTTAATTTCAGTTTAACACATTCGAATGCAGCTCTAATTGTGCGTATTGTTCATCTTCACTTTCTTCAGATTGCTTATGTAATACTTTTTCCCAGTTACACTTTTTTTGAATTATTTTTTTTCATAAAATCGATGTAATTTTAATTTCTTAGTTGCAATCTACACTTCTGTTTCAACCATTATTACGAGATATCTTTATGAAAGGGAAATAAACATTGAGACTGTTCAGAAAATAGATGTCCTTGAAACATAATGTCTTCCTTAGCAATCTGTTTTCCTTCACAATGATGTGGTTTCATTTGTTGGGCTTGGAATGACCTCAATTTCCAATAAAATTAACCCGTAGACAATTATCTTACGTTTGAAGCTTGAGGCTACTCCGTTCTCAATTATTTATTTTTAATTTAAGCTAGTAAGAGAAACCAAAAGCACTTCTTTTATCTCGAAATTAGAATCATTTTTTTTTTGCAAGGTGTAATAAAAGTGTTCAGGAGCTACGCTAATAATTATCAACGATCAAGGAGCTAATATTGGGTTTAATTAAAATTCCCTTGGAACTTGCTCAGGCAGCGAGCGTGTAAGTTTAATATTCTTTTACTATCGGTACTATGGTATCTTGAATCCCACAATCAGCATATTATCATCCGCAACATCTATCGGGATACGGGAACTAAGAATACAGACGTTTTATTGTGCGGTTGGATGTTCACTTTGCGACAACACTGCAACATGCATTATCCCTGATAGTATGGCTTCTTCTCTATCTTTATTCTTACTTGAACTTTATTTATTGATTTATTTTATGATATATTTGGCTAGTTTACACTCATCTATCAAGCCTTATTTTCTCATCTGATCAAGCAACAATAGCCTCTGAAGGCTGGGAGATAATTAATCCTGCATCAGGAAATATAATATCGACTTGCTCAGGAGAAACTTACCTTGGTGGGCAGAATAACTTCAACATGGGGACAAAGCTTCAAAGAGACTTTCACATTCCTTAACCTCACTACAAAGCAAGAATCACCTTCTCAGTGAGCAATTTATTCCTAATAACATTATCTTTAATTTTTTATTTATTCTTTTAGGTTTTAAAAATGGGAATATGGATGACAAACATGTTGTTCTTGACTATTGATGGTTTAATTCCATAATATCTATATTTTTGTGAGTCTGAGAGTATTTTCTGCACCTCTTCAAGTTCGAACTAAGTCAGAGAGTTTTATCAAGAAATAAGCCATATTTCATACAGCATGCATGTGAGCATTGATGTGATGATATCAGGAGTGGCTGATTCAAGTGCTTTTTGGGGAATATCCAAATTCAAACTTGAAATTGCATTGTGTCATCCAACATGTTTGACACATTGTTTTGGCCCGTAAGAAGCAGATTGTGTTATACCCTCACTCTCATTGATAATGTAGTTTCGGAGCTTCTCTTAATCCTAACAGTCAATAGTAAATCTAGTTGAATTTATGCCTACTAATATCGATTTTATTATTGTGTTTTTAAGAATGATTGGAGCCTAAGCGGACCTTCTTGTAGCTCCCTTCAATACTCTTGTACATCAACGCAGGATGTTTTTCTAGGAGGAAAGGGATGTTTTACATATTAAACAGTCTTGTCTAGATCTTTTACCATCAACCAGAGTTTTTCAATCTTAGCCATAACATTCGATTTCTTAAAAGTAGGAAATTGGAATGCGAAATCTTTTCTCTATGTTGAAATCGATTCGGTTACATATTGCTATTATTTTATGGACTCGCAATCTAATTTTTCTTGTGAAACCGCCTCTGATGCCCTGGTTCAGCCTGTTAGACTCGAAGTATTTTACAACTCAGTAATCTAAAGGATAATATCTGTGAAGATATCAACCTCTTATAATTCAGGGTATCCTATTAGAAATTTCTTACTAGAAATCTTTAGAATTTGAATTTTATTATTTTTAAATCAAAACAGATACTGGGGAATACGCTCGTTTCAAATGTAACTATTAGGATGCTCTATTAACTAGTATTAAATTGCTAATTCTTGCTTTCCGTGTCCTTAAAGCTGCTTTAGTTGCTTGAATGCTTTAAGTTGTTTTTAATACTGTCATTAAAATTGCCTCACTTGCTCTGGATAAGCAGAATCAGACTGTCTGACATGCAATCCTTCAAACAACCGCCAACTCACAGTAGGAGGAGTAAAGAAAACACAAAATCATCATCCTTGCATTTGAGGAAAGTAACTTTTGTTTGTTTCTTTCAGATTTGCGAATGCAGCCCTGGATTCTCGGATATTGGCTAAACTCATTGCGTTTAATGCCATTACTCTTGTGCTGAATGCACCAGCACATTGAATATATCTTGCACAACCTGCTTGAAAACTAGTTATCGCACACTTTCAATGTAAAAAGTCTGAGAAACCTTAGAGCATTGTTAAAGTCTTTAAATATTGTATTTTTATGATTATTAACAGGGATAAAAAATGCGAATGCCTGCCAAGATACTTTGATGTTAACGGAGTGATATCTTGTTCGAGGTGCCATTA
>Ga0302271_10002175_pt1 | contig 17950 bp, 10 predicted proteins | sample III_Bog_N1_1_FD_198767 | JGI IMG/M metagenome (GOLD analysis project Ga0302271, IMG submission 198767) | Peat permafrost microbial communities from Stordalen Mire near Abisko, Sweden - III_Bog_N1_1 | ecosystem: Environmental > Terrestrial > Soil > Wetlands > Peat | place: Sweden: Abisko...
GCAAATAAGCAAGAGCGCCGATCGCAATGCTGCCGATGTGGTAAAACGGATTCCAGGCGTTACCGTTGCTGAGGATAAGTTTATCGTTGTCAGAGGTATGAATCAACGCTACAACATTACCTACCTGAACGGAAATATAGCACCGAGTTCAGAGTTCTATAGCAAGGCTTTTAGTCTCGATATGCTGCCAACTTCGGTTATTGACCGTATTCTGGTATACAAGTCGCCTTCAGCCGATTTACAGGGCGATTATGTCGGGGGCGCTGTGAAAATATTTACTAAAAATGCCGTGCCGGTAAAACATTTGGATATCGGTTTTCAAATTGGAGTCCGTAGCAATACTACTTTTAATAACTACAATACTTATACCGGTGGAAAATACGATTGGCTGGGAATTGACGACGGTACCCGCAAACTGCCGGGTAATATTCCATCATACCGCGAGTCAGGTGGCTACAATCCGCTCACACAAAAACAATTGGTGGAGTCTTTTTCTACTACACTGGCATACAAGACTATAAAGGCACTGCCCGACTTTCAAGGATATATAAACTATTTTGATGCCTGGAAACTAGGAAGAACTGCACTATATAACCTAAGCTCAGTTACCATTCAGAACGAAAACAGGCATACTACTACCTATAAACAAAACGGCAATACTTATGAGGGCACATCAGGAACAGTTCAAGACGGAACTATAATGGGCATACAAGATCAAGGCACATTCATTGCAAAGTTTAATGGAATGGAAAATCTAACCTGGAAGATCAACGACCGAAATCAATTTACATTGAATAACTTTTTCCTGAATGACGGTCGCAGCTCTGTCGATGTAACTACAAAAGTACCCAATCGTGATCCGGAAGTATACAGAATAAAGTGGCCAAATTTATGGATGGAAAATAAACAAAATATATTGCGCTATCAGCGTCGGTTTCTTTATTCGGGAAACCTGGAAGGAGAGCATCTCCTTGGAGCCAACAAGCAACATGAAATCCGTTATAATGTCGGTTATTCGTATAGCCTGCAGGATATTCCCGACCAACGCACCATTAATCTTTACAGGCGGGCTTCATCCAATGGCACTGATACCGATCCATACGAAAACAGGTGGCAATCGGTTTGGGGAAATGGAGATGATAAAATATTAGTTCAAGGAGTGATTAATCGTATTTTTCAGAAGAATAGTGAAAATACCTATAATGGATCAGCTGACTATACGGTGAAGATCACTCCAAATATAAAGTTCAAAACCGGGACATATAATTTATATCGTCATCGTCAGATTGACCGACGAAACTTTAAAATTCTGCGTGGAGGATTGACTGGAAATGAATTCTCCTACGAAGCAGAGAATAGGAAAAATCCAGGTTTTATAGAAAATTCGGGTATTTCTAATTTAAACCTGATCTATTTCCGTGAACAGGATTTAAACCACCTTTGGCGTACAGAGAATTTTAATGAAGATGGATCAGGATTGGGTATCTATGACGTATCTAACCCCACTGACCGCTATGTGGCAAGCGAACAGAATAACAGTGTCTATTTCATGGGAGAATTACAGTTTCTTAACAATAAACTAAGCATTAATGGGGGCGTTCGGTACGAATACCACCAGCAAAAAGTGTCAAGCGCCGAAATTGCTGATTCACAAAGTCAAATATTTATTCCAGTTGCTGTAAACTTAACAAAAGAAGTGTTACTTCCTTCTTTGGATATTAATTTCCGCCCCAACACACAATGGGTAGTGCGGGCCAGTTATGGAAAAACGGTGAATCGTCCCGAGTTACGAGAAATAGCACCTTTCAATGATTATGATTACATGACACAGGAATACGTTTATGGAAATACTACTTTGAAAACCAGCACCATCGATAATTATGATTTTCGGATGGAATACTATCCGGTACCGGAAGAACAGATTAGCCTTGGTGTCTTCTATAAAACCATCAAAGATCCTATCGAACAAATTATCGATAACGCGCAAAATGACTATGCTAATGTGCGGAGTTACTTCAATCCTGACAAGGCAATCGTATACGGGCTGGAAGCTGAATTGCGTAAAAACCTTGGGTTTATACCTATCGATTTTTTCCGCAACCTTTCAGTGTTGGCTAATGGTGCACTTATAAAAAGCCAAGTGGAGCAAACAGTTAATCCAGCATTAAATGTCGGAACATATATTCCAAAATACATCATCGGGACTTTCTCCGGCAGACCTTTGCAAGGGCATACACCTTACGTGCTGAACGCCGGGTTGTACTACGAAAATAAAAAATGGGGAAGTAAACTAGGCATTATTTACAACCTCACCGGCAATAGCATCAATGCAATAGGATTGGTAAACAAAGAAAATTGGAATATACTTTGGGAACAATACCGTAATGGAAAATTGGGACAAACAGAATATTATAAATTAAAGTATTTGCCAAATCTATTGGAGCTCTCGCGGCAAACAGTTGATATTTCGTATACACAACGGGTGTATAAAAATCTGCAATGCAAGTTTAATGTACAAAATTTGTTTAATGCGGCTTATCAAATAATAGCCGATATGAATATGAATAATAAATATGATAAGGAGGTGCTGGTAAAACGAAACAACCTTAACGGAGGCTTCGATTTACATAACGAAGGTGATTATATTTACCGGGAATATAAACCGGGACGTTATTTCAATATGGCGTTAACCTATACTTTTTAAAAAAGCTGTTAAACATTAAAAGAGATGAAAAAAATATATTATATAATTGCTACATTAATGGTTTCTATTGCCTGTATAACAACGGCATGCAATGATGCTATCGACCCGATCACTACAGCACAACCCGATGGCATGCTTGCTTTTTACAACGCCTCACAATTATTTACTAATGTTACCATTCTTCTCAACACGGATGACCTTAACTATAAACCTGATTCTGTTACTGGTCCTGAAGCTGTTTATATGCCTCAGTTCCAAAATGAATCCGGTCAGTTAATGTCTCCCGGTGGAGGTGGTGCTTTATCAGCCTATCCATGGGCTAGGTACATAAGGGTATTCTCTGGCATGCAAAAGGTGTCATTCATTACAGCCAATAAGCAATTGGCCGTAAAAACAGGAGTGGATATAGAAGCGAACCAACGCTATACAATTTATTTAACTGACAGTCTAGGTAGTTATCAAACAACAACTATAAGCGACAACTGCGAACTACAAAAAGGAAACGTGCAACTAAACATTGTACACTTAAGCCCCGATGCCGGAAAACTGGCATTTCGTATAGACGGAAAATGGCTAACTGAGAATAAGTTATTATACCGTAACAATACCGGTTTTATTCCTTTCGAAGCTAAGTCTTCCAACAATCTGCTCAATATATTAGTAGCTAATGCGACCGATACTACCGATCTTTTTGCAAGCAATGTTATTTCTGCCGATGCTGATCATTGCTACACTGTACTAGTGAAAGGATATGCTAAGAGTCACACTAGTCTTCTGATTAAACCACAATTTCAAATTTCAATAGTAAAGAATAAATGAATATGAAACGAATGATACTATTTTTGGCAATAACTTGTTCAATCTGTTTCGCCTGCAAAGAAGTGGCCGATGATTATGCCGCTGTGGATGGACAACCTAGCATTGCGTATGGTAATTTAGTGTTGCCCGATGGAACAAATTATGTATACCCAACTCAGGCATTAGTAGGAGATACGCTCACCATTGTTGGCCGATTGAATATAGACAAAGGAGCAACCATATGCCTGGGAAGCATTACTGTAAAACCCGTGGAACACCAAACATTTATAAAAACCAACAATAATCAGAATTACACATTAGATCTCATCCGCTTTGTGGTACCCACCGATGTAAGTTATGGAATGCAACAACTCAAGGTTACTTGTAATCAGCTTTTTCAAATTGCTCCGGCTATAAATATTGTGGAGCGTCGTGTTCCGCTGTCGGGTACAGATACCACTCTGATTGTTACTGAGGCCTACGATTTGGCTGCAACTACTTATGCAAGCGATTTTCTAACATTAAGCAGTTCTCTAAGAGATGCTTCGGTAACGTATGACGGCGTACTATGTCTCACGACTTCTAAAAAAGTATTTGAATTTAGCGAAAATAAAGTACAGATGCTTTATAGTGCAGGGGAAACCTTACAATTGCAAGATGGAATTTTGGAAACAGGTAAGAATACGATTCTTATCAATAGTATCCTTTCGGCAACACTCTCTCCCGACAATCTAACCTTATGGCTTTCTATCGAAGAAAAACTGGGGTACCTGTCCTCTTATTCTTATCGCTATTATCTGCTGAAACAAGATAGGGCAAGTGGAACCTACACTCTTATAAACTCCACTAAAATAGTACGAAGTACCAGCTTACCGGAACCATCCGAGCGTTACAGCGGAAAGGTTTCCGAATGTTGCGTGAAAGCAGAAAAACTAAAAACAGATACCAAAGGCAATGTGATGGCTACAAATACATTGGTTGCGTATGGTAATAGCGTGACTTATCGTATTAATAGCAATACCGGACTTATATCCGCCTTATTTGATTCAAAGGGACAATATGCTTCCAAAGGATCCTTAATCGGTTATAATCCCGACGGAACAAAAGCGTTAACCGGTACATTGATACCCAATTCCACTGGTATCAATTATACCGGTGACCTGACAATCTTTAATTTACAAACATCTCAGGAAACCGGGCGAATAATCTTGGGCGAAACTCTTCCGGTCATCTCTTATGATAAAAATGAATCTTATGCTTTCGTAAGTAAATTGGCTTACATTTCGGGCGAGCAAAAAATGCTTTTACTCGCAAACAATAATATACTTTTGGGCGGGTATGGAACTTCTGGACGAAGTCTGGCAGCAGTGGAAGTTCTAAACAAAACACTATACTGCTATGCCGGAACCGAGAGAGGATACACAGACTATGTCGCTGAACAGATACAGCGGGTAGGGAAAGCAAAATGGGTAAACTTCGGAAACTCAAAATCCACGTTTAATTTTCTAGGGGTAGATAAATACAGTACTATCTACTATCTCTATGATATAACCGGACGTAAACCGATTCTCTACAAGCTTGGACGTCGCGAAGATATAACTAAATAATTATTCATTTCGAACTCGTATAGAACAACTGTAAACACAAACAAATAATAATTAGTATACACAATTTAAAATCAAAAAAATGAAAAAGAAAATTTTACTTTCGTCAGTCTTGTTTCTTTGCTTTGCAATGGCACAAGCACAAGACCTTCAACAAATAACAGTTGAAGGTGTTACTCCCGGAAACTTACTTACCGTTGTCAAAGGCAAGGTTGCCAATTACAAAACTGTTGGCGGATTAACGGTAAAAGGCACTATTGATGCACGTGATTTTTTAATAATGCGTGATTCCTTATCCAATATGACAGTCACCAATTTATCCGATGTAAACATAAATGCTTACACAGGTAAGGAAGGCCCTAAATGGAGTACAGATGATGTAATATATCCGGCAAACACATTGCCCGAAGATGCTTTTTATATTTACACAAATACCTCTGTTTTAGCTTCTGTTACGTTACCATCATCCATTAAAACAATAGGAAGAAATGCTCTTGGAGCTTGTGTAAAGTTAGAAGAAGTTATTATTCCAAACAGCGTGGATTCTATTGAAGAAAACGCCTTTATTAGTTGTTCATCATTAAAATCTATTAAGCTTCCAAGTCAATTAAAACGAGTCGGCGAGCTATTTGCGAATTGCTCTTCTTTAGAATCAGTTGAACTTCCTGTAGATTTGGAAGCCCTTGGAGGATTTTCTTCATGTACGGCATTGAAAACACTTGAAATTCCAACTACTGTAAAAACAATTATTCCTTTTTCATTTTCATGGTCAGGTCTTACATATATTGATATTCCAGTCTCCGTTAATACGATAGGAAAGGGAATTTTTAACGGGTGTAATTCGTTGGCAACCGTAAAGATTCATGCAAATGTAAAAAAACTCTCTTGGGATGTTTTTGGAGGCTGTACCGCATTAAAAGTAATTGAGCTTCCTGAAACTTTCGAATCTTTGATAAATTTAATGGAATCTGAATCTCTTGAATCTATTTATTCCAATAATCCAATACCTCCAACTTATGCTTATTTCGCTGATGCAACGTATACGAATGCTACAGTGTATGTACCAAAAGGTTCATTGCAAGCCTATAAAGATGCAGAATCCTGGACTCAATTCACAAAAATAGTTGAATTAGAAAGTACTGGCCTTGGCGAAGTTCGCAGCAATGTGTCATTAACCATTGTGGGCAACCCCGTACAAGGCAGCGAAGCCAAATTGACCTTTACCGAAGCTGGCGATGGAGCTATTATCCGTATTACCGACCTCGCAGGTAAAACCGTACTACAACAGGCTGTTGCCACCGGTAGCACCGCTGCTAATATGTCCGTAGTCAGTCTGTCAAAAGGAATCTACCTGGTAAAATACACCGACAACGAAGGCAAACTTGCCACGGTGAAAATGATTAAATAAAGAAGTACTAACTTATCCAAACGGTTGGAAAAGCAACAAGTAAAACACTGACAAGATGAACTCAAAGTTATCGTGTCAGGGTTTTATGTGCGTTATGGTGATGCCTAATATATTTTGTATACAAGCTTTTATTTCATCACCGAAATATACATAGCCAATACAATAGCCGAATAAACATGAGAAGGATAAAGCGGTTTAATTTGTTTCTTGACTGACTCCAGCGACCAGATATACTGAGCCCAAACAGTTTGTTCACATATGCTAGGTTGTTGTGCTGTTTCGGAGGTAGAATGTCCTTGTCAGCAGCGAATAAAAATTTCCCGTGTCATTTCCGGCATATCTGCTATTGTTTTATCCAGTAGTTCCGCACTTTCTGTATTTCCATTTCCTCCAGCACATGTGAGTAACTAAGTTCCTGAGCTTTCAGATTTAGTAAACCTTCGGTGCCTCCTGTTTGTTGTCCTTCAGCCGATTTAAAATAATCGAATACACTAAACGAGAAATGCATATACAAAAACTTTTTGCCGAATCGTTTGGGCCAGGAGTTATCTATTTGATTATAAGAAATTAGAAAGATAAAAAAGATTTCGTTGAGTCATTTAATGAAACTGAGGTTGTTGACGAGGATGATTCAAGACGGGAATAAATGAAAGATAGCTAACCTGCTATAATAATTTAGAAATTGATTTTAGTATCTCTATGGTTGCTGTGGTTCCGATAAGCATATTCAGCGGGCTTAGTTGTGTCCGGATTTCTCCCGATATTAAGGACAGTTTATTGCTGACTGTTTTATTGCTGACAGAGAGATGATTTGCTATTTGGTCAAGCGTTCAGTCCTCTTTTTCGTGAAGTGTATAAATCATTCGATCTATTTCAGGCATTTTAGTTCGTATCTGGTCAGTGAGCCAATTTTTCTCTTGTGCCAGTAGCTTTTTCAATACATTCTGTTTCAAATAAATAAACTAAAGTATTCCGGACGGCTGAGGACGTAGGAGTAGATCGTCCTAATAAGAACGAAATTCTACACAACATACCTCCAACGCCCCAACAGGAAAAATTTATAAAAAAGTTAATGGAGTTTGCTCAAACAGGAGATGCTACAATTCTTGGACGTGAAAAACTATCTGAATCGGAGGGAAAAGCTAAAATGCTTATTGCCACCGATTATGCCCGTAAAATGGCTCTCGATTTGCGCATGATTAGTCTTGAAAAATACAGTGATCACGCGGATAACAAGGCAAGTCACTGTGCCAAAACAATTGCAGCATATTACCACAAATATGAGGCGCAAAAAGGAACGCAGTTTGTCTTTTCCGATTTAGGCACCTATCAACCCGGATCGTGGAGTGTTTATTCGGAAATTAAACGCAAGCTTGTTGAGGATTATGGCATTCCTTCGTCTGAAGTACGGTTTATACAGGAATGCAAAACAGACAAAGCCCGTAAATCGGTTATAGATGCAATGAATGACGGAAAGGTGTGCGTTATCTTTGGTTCTACGTCTATGCTCGGTATAGGCGTAAATGCTCAAAAACGGGCAGTTACGGTGCATCATCTTGATACACCATGGCGACCATCTGACCTGCAACAACGAGATGGTCGTGCGGTTAGAAAAGGAAATGAGGTAGCCAAAATATATGCCAACAATCAGGTGGATGTGATTATCTATGCCGTAGAGAAGTCACTTGACAGCTATAAATTCAATCTACTGCATAGCAAACAAACTTTCATTTCGCAGCTTAAAAGCGGTGCGATGGGTGCACGTACTATTGATGAAGGAGCAATGGATGAGAAAAGTGGCATGAATTTCTCGGAATATATGGCTATCCTTTCGGGCAATACGGACTTGTTGGATAAATCCCGATTAGAAAAGAAGGTGGCTGCATTGGAAAGTGAACGCAAGTCGTTCAATAAGGATAAAAGCGGGTCGACATGGAAACTACAGGAATATACCCGTACTCTTAACCACAACAATGAGTGCATTGCTCAAATGGATTCCGATTATGAGGTATGCAAATCTCGTGCTAAGACAGATAAAGACGGATATACTCTCAATCCACTAAAATTGGATGGTTTGGTGACAACTGATGTGAATAGCGTAGGAATTAAGTTGCAGGAGATTGCCAAAAATGCCACTACCGGGGGCGATTACTTGTCTATCGGTGAACTATACGGATTTCCCATTCTTGTAAAGACGGAAATACTTGGAAAAAGTGAAGAAGAAATTAAACAGAACCGTTTCTTTATCGAAGGGGCTTACAAGTACACCTACAACAATGGTCAAATTGCAATGGCCGACCAGAAAGCTGCCACTCTGAACTTTTTGAATGCACTGGAGCGTATCCCAAAGCTCATCGAACAGTATAAAACTCAAAATGTAACAATGGAAAGAGATATACCTATTCTGCAAGACATAGTCAATGTAACATGGAAAAAAGAGGACGATTTGAAAAAACTAAAAAGCGAATTGTCCGCGTTGGAACGCAAGATACAGCTTACGCTAGCCCCAAAACAAGATGTACATCAAAATACATGGAGTACAAGACAAGAGCAGGCTATACAGGAAATGAAACCTGAAAAATTTATGGATATATCAGAAAGGAATCAACTGGTTTGCGTTCGGATCAATAATAAGTAGTTAAGTATGTGCTCAAAATTAATTTATACGTTGAAAACATATTAAGTTGTTGTATTTCAGAATGTAGCTTTAAAGTAATAATAACTAATTATTGTGTTGTACTTACAAGTAAATAGTTATGAGTTACATGGGTGATGTTACTGATGATATATCGCCTTGATGTGTCCCATTTATCTATCGTTTTACCAGCGAATCAACCATTGTACATCAGGTAATAACTCGTAAGCTTCTTTGCCGCTTCCAGCAACTATTTTTTGTTTGTACTTATAGTCTTTCGATTGAGATAAAAAACTATATACTGTCCATTCGTCTCAATGACAGCACTTCCTTTTTCAATATCCGCTGCCACGAATTGCGAAAGGCTTTCTGTGGTTGCATCATGTTGCATATAAAAAGTCACAAAATGATTTTACTTGTTCTAAGCAGATAAGTGATTTTTTTATATTGTTGTTTTGTTCTATCAAACGAGAGTTTAAGTAATCGTTCTTTAAAAAAACGATTATCCGCAAAGCGACCTGTACTAAATAAACAGGTCACTTTACGGATAAATGATTATAGTAAATTTACAAAAGAATTAAAGGTCACTCAAAAAAAAATATTTATTTATTTATTTTATATCGAATCAATCTCTTTTCATATTTCCTCTTTAGATATTTAACATCAAAATAATACTGATAAGTCTGAACAACAATTCCCACATTTTGTGCATAATAAGTATTCTGATCGGTTATGATGGAGTCAATCAATTCAGCTAAATCGTCATAATAATACAAAGTCAAATAGCCACCGGCATTTAATGTGCTAAACTCTCCGGCAGGAGTCTTAATGAGTTTGGGGATAGACTCCATTTTAATCTTCAATAAATAAATAAAATAATACTTATCTTTAATTTGAACTGAATCATCTCTTTCATATAAAATATTCTTAAAATCAGTTGTCGAAAAAATCTTTTCACCATTGTTTCGGATAAGATATCCATCTGAATATCTTAGAAACTTAGGAAAAGAAGGCTCATTTTGTCTGCCACCAAACATATAATACAACTCATTGTTAATTAAAGTATCTTTTATTATTACAACACTGTCAAAAAGATTAAGGGAGCGTTCATTTCCAAGTGAATCTATTACAAAATGTTGATAAATCCAATAGTTGCCAACAGACATAGGTAAGTATATAGGAAGAACATTATTTATCTGTTCATTTTCCGTATTACAGGCATTAAAAGAGAATAACACAGAGGCTAGATAAAATGCTAAAACTTGTTTTTTCATTTTTCATTATATTTTTAAGATTATTAAATTAAAAGTAATGAGAAATGTATTTCCATACGCAATTTTATATGTATTAAACTAACAAACGTCAATGATTTAATTATATTGCATTTTATCTATATTTAGCAAAAATATAATAGAAAGGTTTCTATTATGCCAGATCAACTAACCCTGTCAATCCTACTTTTTCTTTTTACTGTATGCAATACTACATATTAAGAAAATATACCTAAGTCTTCACCTCTTTCTCGTTCATAAAGAGGCGGAAATAGGTATTACGTTTCCAATATTAATCCTGCTTATTGTTACAACTGATTGACCATAAACCAACTCGTTAGGAAACGAGTTGGAGTCGATGACAATAAAAATCTCTAATGCGACAAGCTTTGTTAATATTCGAAAATACAAAAGTAGTATTTACGGTTAACTGTTTATTGATCTTTACAATTTCTTTAATTCTAAAGAATTAATTTTGGGTTTTTCCCAATTAGCATCTCAGATACTTAGTCTTTAAATTTACATATTTAACATATATTAGTTTATGCAGAAATTCTATACACATATGATGTGAAGATAATGCTCCAATCAAACTAAAAAGGATCAGATAAGTAGTTAATGGAAAATTACTTGTCTAACATTTAAATAAAAAAAATCAAAGGTTTTAATTTGTGTCTTAACAAATCAAGTTATGATTGTTCTTCCCCTATATTATGTCAAATTGAATACCACTCAAACAGAGATTAATGAAAACACAAAATTTATTTTGGCTTTACATTAACCTTCAAAGTATTACTTGATAAATTTTGCATTATATGTATTACTACTTTTATCTTTAGCTGTGATAATATAAACTCCCTTAGGTAGATTGCTTATATCTATACTATTGTTAATTATTTTTCCTTCTTTCGATATGTTTGTTTGTGATATATTTGTTATTTTGGAGAAAGAAACAGGATTGTTTACCAACATACCATTTGCATCTTTAAATTGGAGTTCTAAGTTATTTTCATTTTTTAGTGTAACAGTCATTTCAAGAATTATAGCCTTATTAACCAATAAAGGTTCGACATTAACAATCTGGCTTAATACTGTTCCGGAACTATTAGTAGAGCTAAGCTGAAAAGTAGTTCTCAATTCATTATCAACTTCTGCAATATATTCTCCTGAATTTGGATTGACAATATAAGAAGTAGTAGTTAGAAGTCCAGACTCATCATATTCTTTTTGTATTAACCTTGCACTTGTTACTCCTTCCATATTATCAAAGACCAAATTAATTTCTCTGTAATAACTGTTCGGATCTACAGGAGCACTTCTAATAAAATTTCTTTTAACTTCTAAATTGGACTCTTTTGGCGTATAATTTATGCATAGATACTGAGCATAATTATAACGACGAATAGGAGTCGAAGGATTAGCTCCATCATAATAGTATTCACCGGAGATAGGGTAATAATTAAAATTTAATCTCGCACGTAAAAAACCATCCGAAGTTCGGTCGTAGTTATTATTAATTGGTATTTGTGACAAATCGACGACAAATGGGAGAGATGTATTTGGCTGCTGTGCAACTTGTGTGAGAGAACCGTCTTTGTTTAATAAAAATAATGACCAACCTAATGTATTATCATAATTATTTCCATATAATAAATCCCCTATAATTCCGTCATTTTGATAATGGAAATATCCATTCACCCCGTTAAATGTGGGTTCACCTATGTATCGAAGACTCTTAGTTTTGGTTCTACCGGAAGAATGATAAAATGTGTCTACTTTTAAATTTGACAGAATATCTGCCTGAGTAGTCATTCTTAAACCATTTCTACTGGCATTTAAATTATAATTTGAAAAAGTTACTGTCGCATCTTTCGGTTTGACATTCGTGTCAGGTATTAATAACGAAACCGGACCTGCATCGCCCCCTACTATGGTATTTAATTTAATCCAAAAAGAACTTTTGAGAACGTCTCTAAATGCACTTCCAATGTTATGTATGGCCGTCTCTTTTGGCAAGTCTGGCTGTAATAATATTGTTTCTATATTATTAGGATCTTTCTTAAAGTACAATAGCGATTTATTACGATCAAAGACTGATGGAGAATAAACATCATGTTTATCTATAAAAAAATCATGTCCTACTTTTACATTATTAGAAGTTGCATATGTATAAGCCTCAGTTGGATAAGATGGAAAACTCATCATGTACGTATAAGGTGTTATATAATTCACGCCACTCTGTTCTAAATAAATATTTAACGCATTTGATTGTCCTGCTATTGTTTTAACACCCGGATTCATAGCTAATCCTTTTGCCAACTCTCTCAAAATAACCGTAACCAAATCATATTTACCTGTTTCGACATTACAATCTAAGGTACAGGAAAAAATATCATCTGGCGAAAGATAAATTTCAGCGTCGTAAGCATTGTACAATCCATTGTTTGAATCATAGAAATTATCAGTAGCAAATCCCAAAACTCCGGCTCTTTTTGAAGTTGCATAAGGAATAACAAATGACTTCGAATTCGCGAAGTCAAATGTAGGTCTACTGTATATATTAGAAGACGAAACAAACGTTTTTACAAATGATACATACTCGTCAACATCTCTTATAATTTTAATTCTTATCGGATAAGTTGTAGAAATATATTCAGCCATTAACCTGCAAGCATAATCTACTGCAGCTTTTGAATTTGAGTCCCAAAGCCCTCCTTCAAAAAAAGGAGTTATAGAAGCTATTCCATTTCCTATTCTATAAGGCACATCTGACTTGAAAGACTGGTAGTTGGCTGTAATAGTGGATCCTTCGGTTTCAATCTCATTCTGAAATATTCCCTGAGCATTCAAATTTGCTATTGCAAAAAATAGTGCAACTAACGAAAAATAAAGTTGTTTCATAATAATTTAATGTTAGTATTTGATTAATTTAATTGATTCTTTTTTAAAATGATTCTTATACTGTACAATTAAGGCATATACGCCTGAAGACATACTTGATAAATCAAGAGAAGTATTTTTCAACTCTCTTATTTCCTTGACGATTCTTCCGGTAACGTCTATAAATAATAAGGAAGCAATAGGTTCTAAATCACCTATCAAAGATAATATATCTTTGATAGGATTTGGGTAGATTTGGATATTACCAGTTGTAATAGCATTTTCTAAGGATGTTCTGATTTTGTTGTCTATGTAAATGATATTGTTTATCGCAGGAGTCCCGAATTTATTTACAGGTAATACACTAATTGTATTGTATTCTCCTTCTTCAAAAGGAGAATTAAATTCTACGATATAATTATCAGCCTTTTGTAGTGAACATAAATAGTTACTATTACTGGTAAGTCCATCTTTATCATAGGTTTTGACAACAACCCTGTATTCTTTTGCTCTTTCGGAATGAAACTTTAATGATATAAATCCTGTTCCCCAATTATTTGGAACACTTATGTCAAAATTAAAATGAATATCTCTAATTTCTACAATCGGCCTACTAGGCAAAAGATTAAGATAAACGGGTATTTCCAGATTTATAGATTCTTTACTCACCGTTGCCCCTATACATTTTATCTTTGCAGAATAATAAACAGAACTATCATTCTCTAATGTACATTTTTTTAATGTTCCCCAAATATTGTTATCAATATCCAATACATTGAATTCAGGCAAATCAGTGTTTACCATATTTAAAATTGGGATATACACGGAATTGGTATTGAGCCCTTCTAAACTCCATTCGTTATGTATAAATAAAACGATATTTCCATTTTTATCATGAACAAAGAATGTGCAACTATCATTTTCAATGATTACATCATTTGAATTTAGATTTTTACCATTCTGAGATCTCCCTGAAATAGAATATTGCGCATATCCATATCCGGTCAGCAAATTTAAACTAAACAATACTGCTATTACAACTTTAAACTTTATGTGTAAAACCATTATGTTATTTAGTTACAATAATTTTATTTGTTTCGATAATGTTGCCGGAAGCATTTATTGCTCTTACTATATAAAACCCAGGATATACTGTTCCATCTTTAATATTGGCTTTTGTGGTTACTCGCTTAACCAGTATTCCATTTGTTGTATATACTTCGTATGACAACGGATTGTTGGCAGTCAATGTCGGGATATAACTTACAGGTGATGCCAAATTGATAGCCTGTGTTTGGATGTAACTAACAGGTGACATATTATATGTCAGAGTTTTAATTCCATATTGATTGGATGATCTAAATTGAAACCGGATAGGACTATCATACAACAAATTGTATGTAGTTGCTTTTATGTATTGAGTGCCTTCATAAGCTGTAGTGAAAGATGTTTCTGCCTCCCAATCTCTTACTGTCATTTGAAAATCTGTTGCTCCCTTGGAAATCAGCGTAACCTCCGCATTGCATTCCCATTGGTTTAGCCGGTTTATCTTAATAGAGTAAGTTAAATCAGAAGGTTCACATTCCATGTATAAATTGATAGTAGTTTCATGTTCTATTCCATTAACTTTTCCTTTCAAATATATTTCGACTATTATATCCCCATCCGAGTTTCTTTCATATAGTGAGCTAACAGACTGTGGATTTATTGTAAACGTTGGAGTCGAAGAACTTGAAATTAGTGAGTAAGTTCCATCTGTTTTTTTTATTCGATATTCCCAATACTGATTTGTAACTGCTCCTGTTTGGGCAGTGGCATTAAAAGTATAAGATTCATATATCGACCCTATGCCATTACTGCCAATTTGGTCACTAGAGATATTGAAATTTTTCTCATTCAGAGTCCAGCCTATATCACTCATAACTTGCAATACCTTATCATCAATATCCCATATACCTTGATTCGCCTTAAAACTATAAGACATTAATTCATTTTGACTATCAAAAAAATTAAGTGTTAAGTCTTTCAAGAAAGTAATAGGTGCGTATATTTTATATCCTGTATTGGGAGTTTTCCAATAAACATTATTTCCGGTTGCAAAACTAGTCAGTGTGTTCGATTGAGTTCCTTCTGAAGTTCGTGAGGCTAATATGATATTATCTGTGTTTATGACGTGGTAATCATAACAATAACGAAGTCCTGCCATAAATTGAGGTCTTGTTTTATTTGTTAAGCTTGATTTAAATCCAAATACTTGCGTCAATGCTCTTAACACTGCTGTTTTAAAATCAAATTGTCCTGATAAAATTGCTTGTTGATCTCCTTCAAAATACCAAACAGCAGGATTATTGCTAAAATAGATATTTATTACGTCTGTTTCTTGTGGTATATATCCAAATTTAGCCTGCGCTAGAGCAAGGGGGTAACGTATGCCATCAGTATGCTCTATGTATGAATTTTCAAATTTATATGCAATATTAGAGCCCAGATTATCATATAAATGAAAATTTATTGTTACAACATTCGTTTTAACAGCAAAAGAAAGTTGTTCTCTCCAAAGTTTCACTGCATTCTGTATAATTTCAGGAGCCAATGAATTTAAGTTCTTAACATCCGATTCAATATTAGCTACAATATTTGTAGTACCAACATCGCTTTTTAATCGAATAGTTTTAGACCGTTGTTTAATGGTTGTTTGAATTGGTGCAATTTCAGAGCTAAACGGTTCTTCATAAACAAGTATATTGTCTACATTTTGTGCGAATGTGTTCAACACAATTAAGAAATTAATAAGAATATATATCAATAAATGTTTCATAATAATTGCTTTTATTTATATAATTTAGAATGTGTATATATGCTTTTTAATCTATTTATTACGAATATAAATACTCATGATAATTGAACGTTTGAGTTTAAGTAAATCAATTATTTATCAAACTCTCCTTTAAGTATTACATTTTCGTACTCAATCTTTAAAGTGTAATTTCCGCTATCCCATAAATCGAAAGGAATATATACTTCATTAGTGGTATATGTATTTACAACTTTCTGATATACAATTAGATTTGAAGCATTACAAACTATGATAGTCGTAACATCAACATTTTCATCGAAGTAAACAACGAATTCATTTTCATTAATTGTTGCTATTACTGGTAAAAAAGTCAATGAATGAGGTGCCGGACCAGTAGGAAAAGGATCTTTAATTAAATGAATCTTCATTGTAGTCGCAAAAATTCCAATAACAATAAAAAAATAAAATGAAATAAATACAAATGACCGTTTCATAATTTCATTATTAAATGTTTAAAAAAATGTCTATTTTTGTAGTCAAAGTTATGAGAGTTATTTGCTTTTTCCAAAAAATAGTGAGGTAAGAATGATAAAAATGTTTATTTTCAACTGTTTGATTTGTAAATAATTATACATATATACTTTTTTTATTGAGGTAAGCAAATTCGAGTTCTATAAATATTGACAATAATTGACTGTTTTAGCGATCTTCGAATTACTTATAAATGATAAAACAAACTTTATAAAAAGGATTTTAATCTAAAGAAAATGTTCATGAAAAATATTTGGAGTATATTGCTAATTGTATTGTTCTATTCCTGCCAATCGCATCAGACACAGAATCGAACCATACTGAGAGCAGAGAAATTATTAGAAACAAAACCTGACAGTGCATACTTTCCATGCAACTAAATCAAATGAAGTTATCTTTTGAAAATAGACATCACCGGTAAGGTTTGCTCAGGTTGCAATACAATCTCACTCTGGACAGGCGCATTAGCACTAAAGTAGTGCGGGTGCTAACAAACTAAATAAAAATGGCACATTACCCGACGACTTTAATTTGCGACAGTGTTTTTTCTGAGAGTATTTATTGACAATTTATCCGAATAAATAAATCAGTGGCTATTGTTGAAAGTGTAAAATCAACTATCATATTGCAAGTTATATAATGCCAGAATTGATTTGGCTAGCTGCGGGAAGCTTAAACGGATTATCCATTGATAAATTTCAGAAAAGGAATAACACACGCCGCAAGCAGTCGGGATATTAGGGAATAACTTCTATTCGCCGCAAACGGCTAGGAATTTACCCAAAGAAATTAGAAGGGCGAGAAATTATACTTTACCTAAATTTAGGAGCTTTTTAAAAACGGTGTTTTAAAACAGCAGAGATACAGGAAAAATATAATTTTGAAGTCACAATTTCTACCTTTTTGGAGGACAAGTCGACTGACACTGACCGTACCAATGTGCTAGATATTGCCAATTTCATTATTATTGAACTTAAATCAAAGAAAACTGCTCCGTAAATTCAAAGTTGGAAGCCCAACATTACAATCCGTGATTGAGCAAAACAAGTTTCTATTAGTTCAAATAAAAAATTCAGATTTAGAAGAGATATTGTACTTGGGCTAATCAATTTCCACAGTTTATGTTTTCTAGTATCCATGTTTCTAAATCTACTTCAGGTGCTAGGTATAATCGTTTTTTAATTGTTTTTCTCCTTACGTACATGGTATTTTTACTCATATTAAGTAGTATTAGTGACTCTCGTATCGGTACTTTTAAGCAGATTAATGCAATTACTATTAAATCTGTCTTACTTAAATCTGCACAACTGGATTTTATTTCT
>Ga0302271_10002177_pt1 | contig 17948 bp, 12 predicted proteins | sample III_Bog_N1_1_FD_198767 | JGI IMG/M metagenome (GOLD analysis project Ga0302271, IMG submission 198767) | Peat permafrost microbial communities from Stordalen Mire near Abisko, Sweden - III_Bog_N1_1 | ecosystem: Environmental > Terrestrial > Soil > Wetlands > Peat | place: Sweden: Abisko...
GGCATGCAACAATACATGAACAGCATCCCTAGTAATTCCAACAGCTTAGCGAATAATAACAACAATAGCAGTATGGCTAGCCTAATTAAAAGCATTCATTCATCGCACAACACTAACAAGCACAACAACATTGGTAATATCCTCGGTGGGTTAGGTAACATGAGCAGTGTGTCAAGTAGTGGTTCAGGTGGATCAGTGAATTTGTTAAGTAAGAATAGCATACAGTCGTTAATAGGATAGAGTAGTAATAATTAGAATACATTGATGGGGATAGGAGGATAGTAATAGCAGTAGTAGTCATAGTATTTCTAGTAAAGTAATCATAACAATAATAACACTGCTACGCTGTTAACGCCTTATAACTATAATTAGAATAGCTAACTGAACTTTAATTAGTAATCGGGTGGACCGTTCTATGGGAATACTAGCAATCATCCTATGATGGGTGGAAGTAACTATATGTAGAATGGTGGGAATAGTAGTAACAATAATAATAACAATAATAATAACTAAGGTACGAATAGTTAGGTGCTGTTGTAAGCATATTAATCGAGAGGTAGTTATATGTTACCTGAAGGGATGGATGGTAGTAATCTATAGAATACTAGCAACCCATAGATGAATCTAGTTGGAGGTAGTAATAATGGAAATCAATAGATATCAAGAAACAGTTAGAATAACCCAGCAGCTCAGCTATTCAATCCAGGAAGTTCATTTATCTCAACAATCGGTCATTCATCGGTGTTTCCTGGTGGGTCTGCTGTTCATAATGCAGAGTTCAATAACAATAATAATAATTAGAATTAGTAATAGCTTGGTTTGTCTGAGATCCAAGTTGAACAACGATTCAGCAATCACTTCTCGCTAATGCAGCTAGGAGGCACTTCTTAGATTGTCGAAGAGAGAAATTCATTTAATTTCTTGAATAGTGGATTAAGTTAAAATAACAATAATATCATTAATAGTAACAATATACCGGAGAATATCAATAATAGTAGACTCTCGAATCCTTCAGTGTTCTAGATGACTGAAGATAACAACAATAATAACAGTGGATCTGTTACAACAGCTACTGGAATAGCTAATTAGATGCTCAACAACAGCTGAGAGATAACTAGAATTGACTATCTCTATAATATAATTATTCCTATTTGTGTTTTTCAATATTATTTAGAGCTAACTATTCTACTAAAGTGACTAAGAAGAGCGTTGTTATGTCTTTTTTGTCAGTGAGCGTGTTTGGCTCCTTTTAATTTCGATTTCTTCTTCTCTCTCTTTCCCTCTCCTAAAAATAGTTTATATGTATTCCAAGCCCATTCTATTAGATGGAGCTTTTATTCTCTTCAAAAAAAGCATTGTATTAATCATAATAATAATAAAAATAACTCGAAAAATATATGCATTTATTTTATTAACTTTAGAAAAATGGCTAAGAGCTGTTTAAGTATGAGTGACTCAAATACAGATAAGGTTAGGGAGGTGTTTAAGAGATGCTTGATCTCATGGATATTGTTTGTCTATTATCTGGGAGGATGATCTGCCGGTCAGTGGCTGACAAGAATTGGGGAGTTTTTTGTGAGAGATTGGAGGTTTAATTCCCCCAAAAGAAAAAAAATTATTGATATTAGAGTGATAATAAAAGTAGAATGGATTTGAAAATATGAATTAGATTGGGGACAATAATTATTTGATCAATAGAGATTATTGGATGATTGTATTAGATTGTTTGAATTTATCTATTTTTTTTTTATTGAATTCCCTTATCACAAATAAGAAATAACTTAAAAAATGTCAATATTATTGCATTATTAGTTCAAAATATGAAGAGAACGATGCCTAAAATGGTGAGAAAAATTCAATGTGTTTTATTAATTTAAAGTTTGGGTTGATTAAATAAAAATGCCTAAGAATTTTTGTGCTTTTTAATGCAGTTTTCTGAAATAACTCTTCTGATATGGTAATACCGAAAATTGAATAGGGAATTGCACTATCACCAGATAGACTGTTCAATTTGTTTAATATGCTTTTTCTATTCCCCCAGATATTTGAAAAATACTTAAACTTTCTTTTATCTTCGCTAATAAAAGCTAAATTATTTCTTTCGATTTTGATCATCTCTCTAAAATAATTCCTTCCCATCTTCAAATATTCCTCATAATCATACTCTCAAAAAACAAATTAATTATTTTGAATAGATCTTAATTATCTTCTCTCTTTCCAAGAAAATATTGAAATCAAAAATAAAGAATATCTTCATCAGAAAGTTCTCTGTCTCAACCAAATCCTTTCAAGACTTTGAGTCTAAATAAATAATAACAACAACCTATGATGACCTCTTAAGATTGTTTGGCTTTTTCTTTCTATTGATTAAGTCTTTTTTTGAATATTGTTATTTTTCTAAATATGAGTGTGTCCTTTTATGGCAACGATCAAATGAAAAATGTCAAGCATCAAGAATAAAGCAGAATCTAAATAAACAAACATAAACCACACTGCTTTAAAGCTCATTTTCTGTCATGTTGTATCCTTGTCAATCAATTTTATGTTAGGAGCACACAACTTCCAACAATAATAAAGATTGATCCTAAAATACTAGAAAAGAAAATCGTCTCACCAAAGAAAAATATATCAACTATGAATGAGAATAGCACTTCTGTGTATTGCAGTGGCGATATAATAGTTGCTTTCTCGAGTGCTAGCGATCTAGAGAACATCATCTAAGCTACATATCCACTCAGACCGATTAGCGTCATCATTATCACAAATTACTTGTTAAATACGAATTCCGTGTTTGGCATGAAAAACTAGCACATTGCACTGGTCATTGCTGATACATAATGGAAATATATCAAAAGCTAAGAATTATTGACTTTCTCATGTCTTTAGAGCTCGCTAACGATCGTCACTACGACTCCAATGCAGACACTCGAAATCAATCCTAAGATACTCCCTAGGATTTAGTTTCTGCCTTCTTCTTAATGGACTTGACTGTTTGCGCCGAAGATAAACGAAGGTCTAACTACGAAGACTATCCCTACGAATCCTGTGAGCATGCAGAATATTGATTTTTTGGTGAGTTTTTCATTCAGAAAAATAGCTGCGAGGAACGTTGTGAAGATTGGATTCGTGTTGCCGATGACGACGGCATCTGATATGTTGAGAAATTTCAGAGATTAGAACATTAAAATCATACCTGCTGAGCCGATTAAACCTCGAGCTACCATGAGTTTAGCTTGGAAGTTGTTCGCAGGGTAGACAGAAATACCTTGAACCTTGCAGTAGATGGAGTTTAAGAAATATCCTATTGCCATTCTTCCAGTGACGAGCTCATAAGTGGAGTATCCTTTCCTCATCATACCTAGACAAACATACATGACGATGAAGAGAAACTAGCAGGTAATCGCATAGAAGATTGCCATTCTTCTTGCATGTGCTTTTTCTAGTTCCAAGATGAACTATGAAGCAGCTTGGAATTGTTTCATAGAATGGAGAGAGAAGTGATGGGAGTGGTATGGATGGTTGTTTCAGCGGTATTGATAAAAATAGGAAAGTGAAGAAATACCTAGCAGATGTATTTTAAGATTGTTATTGATCGCTTACAAAATGATTTATTGTTAGTCATCGAAACAAAAAAAGATCTAAAATCTGAAAATCTAAATTAGAACTTTATTTTATTCTCTCCCAACAAGAAATACTTCCCCCTTCAAAGGATTGAAAGTATTTCCAGAAAAAAAGAATAAGTAGTTGTTTTTTTTTGTATCTAATAAAGTGAATCACATGTAATGGATGATTGGGCAAAATAACATAGAAAATGAAACTAAAAATGCTTGAAAGGGTAATGTCTGGGTGTTGTAATACGTATTTAAAAAGAATTTACTCAACATAAGGAACTCAAATGCAAACAGTTTGTGGAGTTTGAAATGTAAAGAATGACCTAAAAATAATTAAATTGGTGATATTGTTGTATTTCCAAGCTATGATTGTAAAGGACAAACAATTGTCTGGACTAAATTAGTCTAGATTTTGATATTTTTTGGAGGAAATAAAATTAAATTGTTATTCATTTTTGAATGCAGCTATTTTTATTCGTAATTGTGGAAGATTATTAGTTATTTAACAAAACACTTAAAAAAATAACCATTTTTTTTTTCAACAGAAAAAACAAGTATTTAAGTTAGAATCTAATTATTAAATTATCATTATTACCCTCTTAGTTTATCACTTCACACACCAAGAATGCAATAAAATATTCAATAATTCTTATGTTTCAATTAATTGCAGTGTGTGTGCCTTTTATTTTTATCAAGAAAACTAGAAAACAACACCCACATTATCAATAACTTCAATATTAAAATGTTTTCATGCAATAATAATTCTTGCCAATTCCCCTATTAGATCATCTCTTAATATGTATTTTCATACTCCTTTCAAGTTATCTCATGAAATTTCATCATTATTATCAGTTTTAAATTGAAAAAGTGTAAGTTTCTTGATATTTATGTAACCAAAAGAAGATCTAATAATTAAAAGGAAACAAAAATTATCCTCCCAACAAAAATATCTCTGCAAGGAAGGCAATAGCAAAAGATAGAAAATAACATCAATAATTCATCGAAACACTTGATTGTGTTTAAATAAAGGAATTATCAAAAAATATCAATCTTCTTCATTGCCATTAAGTAGCTATTTACAAACATTATTACAAAATGCGCATTACAAAAACTATTTCTGCTTCAACCTCTCTCCCCTCCCTGTCTTTGCTGTAATGAATTGTGATTACATAATTACATTTTTGCAACAAAAAAAACAATTATTAGATTTGTCATCAATCTTATCCTCCCCAAAATCATCTCCTTGCTCTATTAAGATCCTTAGCGCTTAAAGCAGAACAAAAATAATATCTCCAAATCTTTAAAAAAACATTGATTCTCTTTAAATACTTCCCCTCTTGATTCCATAAAAGCAACTCCAAACATCTACCTCTTTTTTTCAAAAATGTCATTGACTCTCAACGCTAAAACAATCATCATGCATCTCTTCGTCTACTGCTTGATGATCGCTCAGTGGGTGAATATCTACATTGACGTTAAGGGCTTGAATTACGCACTCTAGCCATCTGTCCCGATCGTGCTCTGCATCTACACATTGATTAGTAATTACAACGGAGCGAATACCTACCATAAACTGATGGCATTAGGGTTCTTATTCTCCGCAATGGGAGACTCTTTTCTAATGCAGAACGACTCGTTGCTATTCTTCATCTTGGGATTAGGATCCTTTGCGATTGCTCATGTGTTTTTCACTATTGCTTTCTTCAAGAACTCATCTTTCAATAAGAAACTGTTCTGGAGACTATCCTTCCCTCTTGCGACATGTCTAATAGGGTATGATGTATTCATGTATATTTATCTAACCAATCAAGATGGATTTCCAGAGGACAAGCGGATCCCTGTTATAGCATATATGTTAGTGATATCAGCGATGACATTCGCTGCTTCAATGAGAGATAAGACATCACTGAAAAGTTACATTGTAGGATTAGTTGGTGCTTGTGTGTTTGTAGCTTCAGACTCGGTGCTATCGAATAGTATATTTGTACCAGGTTTCAGCTGTAAGTTAGTGAGTTTGATCATTATGGTAACGTATTATTCAGCGGAGTATTTGATATTCATTTCGTCGTTGCTTCATTATGATTATCTTGAGGAGTAATAAAACAAATAAGTGTCGAGAGATGATGAGAATAGTGGTTAATTCATAGTAAGATAAGATGACTATGAGGATGAATGAAGGAAGGGTTTTTTCTAAAGTAATTTGAGATTAATCATTTGGCAAGTGCAGCTTAGACTTTTTGGATAAGTCATTTAGGTTGTTTATGTGATAATTAAAGCAGTATATTTCATTTATATTTTTTGTTTTATGGATTGTCTTTTGGTAATTAAACTTGAATTTTTGTTGTGAACAAATTTTAGCTGGAAGTTATGGAAAACAGATTATTACCTTTAGAAGGGTGTTTTGGGTAGCAATAACTCTTTCAAAATCAAAAGGAAATCTAGGAGCAATAACCATATTAGTTGTTCAAAGAAGAGTTAATAATTATATTTTTATTTATTTGTTATGTTAGTTTTATATTCCCTACAAAGAAACCCATTAGTTGTTTCAATATCTGTAAAGATGAATTTTTCTAATCAGCGATTCTTTTTGTTGGAACATCTCATTGTTAAACACCTTACTAGATACAAAAGAGATTCAAAAGAGTAATGAGTACACTTTCTCATTGTGAAATAGGATTCCTTTATTAAACATATTATGTAAAAGAGGATTTTGAGGATGATTTTTCTAGGAAATCAAAGTGAATTTCTTGAAACCGATCAGAATTAGTTTCCAAAGTAAATAATAACTGAACATTAGCATTCACGTAGACAACTCTGATATCCTTCAAGGGGCACTGAGAAAAATAAAAATATTATGGAATGAAAAAATTTTTTGTTAGAATGTGATAGTTAAATTTCGAAGATGTTAATGTCAATACTCATGCCTTCTGAAAATCAGGAAAATAAAAGGAAAATAATTGATTTACCCATTATGTTGTTTAATCATTCAGAGTAATTTATATTATTTCAAATGAATTTCTTGAGGTGAATGTGTGTTTGTGCGTGTTGGTTAATAAGGTGGAAATAAGTCATTGTTGTATTGATTAGTTGGTTAATTAAGAGAAAAGAATATCGTTTAAATTATCTTTCTATATCTAATATCTAATGCATTTTTTCTTCTAAAAAGCTACTTTTAAAGGGAAATTGCAAAGGAAAAACAACTTTTCATAGAAAAGTCAAACAGAAAAACAATCTATTATCTTGTAATTAACATGGATGCTAGTTAGTTCAGAAGATTTTTAATATGTTTATAGAATTCTCTCTCTTTCACTTTTATTTCATCACTTATTAGAGAATCGTATAGAAAAGAAGAAAAATAAACTCTCGCAAAGCTTTTTCTCTTTGAAAAATTAATTCTATGCTTAATTAATACCATTTTAACTCAAACGGGAATAGAAGAATCTGCTTAATATCTTTTGGAGAGGGTAGAAAAAACGATCAGCTGTGTTTTTCTAATACGATTCCCTTAATTCCTCTCAATGATTTGATTGAGGAATATTGAAATAGACAACAATTATAGTAATTAAATCAAACAAAACTTATTAAATCTGCTGAATCCCACAATCTACATCAATTTGAGAGAGGCTTTGTGGTAATCCATCTCCAGCAGCTTATTCTTTCAAAAGGTGCTACAAGATTGTAATTATTATCTTTTAATAAAACAATACAAATCAAATATACCAAGAAGAATCAAATAAACATATTAATTAACTAAGCAGTTTCTCTCTTATCTTTCTAAAAAAAGAATGAAGAAAAATTCCATCTCAATTTTACCAGCTAAAGTACCTTCTGCTCCTGTGAAAGTAGCTCCTAAATCGACAACGAATATCCCAGTGGCTAAAAAGGATGCCCCTAGAAAAGCTTCCTTGACAGTGCAACCAGAGTTGAAAAATGCTCCGAAATTGATCTCAGTTGCAAAGCCTATTATTGCTAAGCCTTTTGTACCTAAGCCTGTTGTATCTAAGCCTGTCGTGGCTGCTTTACCTGTGGCGAATAGAATCATTTAAGCTTTACCTAGAATGCCAGTTAGTAAAATAACCCCAAATGTAGCATTCCTGGGAGAAGAATCATCGATTAATCCATTAGTGAAGGAACAACAGCAACTAGGATCAATAGCTGGATTGAAACCTTACGATATTGAAAAAGGTTTGATTCTTGAGTTAAAGACCCTCCATAATCATCTGTAATTCAGTGCAGTTGATCAAGTCATTCCTGTTATGGTCTCTGTGAAATCCTTAGACTCAACTGACGAAGATTCCAATAAACTCGAGAGTGTGAAGACTTTAGATACTAGACCAAGTGTTGATTTGATTTGTGTGATTGACAATTCTTCTTCGATGCTTGGGGAGAAGATCGAAAATGTCAAGACGACGCTACTTCAATTGCTTGATATGCTTAACGAAAACGATAGAATTTCCTTGGTGCTATTCAATAGTTAAGCTAGTCTTCTGTGTAATTTGCGAACTCTCACGAACGAAAACAAACAGGAATTGTAAAGAATCGTGAGGGCGATATATGCAACTGGTGGTACGGATATTTAGTCTGGTATGGACATTGCCTTCGAAGTGCTAGGAAAAAGAAAAGAAGCTAATCCAGTGAGTTCTGTTTTCTTGCTTTCTGATGGGTAGGATGGCTCAGCTGATTAGAGAATTCGATAGAGTCTTCTGATTGGAAAAGGAAAGGTGTTATCGTAAAAAAGTGAGTGCTTTACTATCCATACATTTGGATTTGGATCAGATCATGATGGCCCTTTGATGAATAGGATCAGTGAGATTAAGGATGGTAATTTCTATTATGTCGAAAGGATCAACTAAATCGATGAATTCTTCGTGGATGCGTTGGGTGGATTGTTCTCAGTTATCGCATAGGACATTCAAATCGACATTCGCTTAAGTCTTGATGATCCTAGCTTTAAAAAGTTCTTTAGTGCTGCTCGGATTACGAAGACCTACGGTGATATGTGGAACGTTGTGAAACAAGGTGAAGTGTACAATATTTAAATCAGCTAGTTTATTTCAGGTGTTTCTAAGGAATTCATGATGGAAGTAACTATCCCTGGGAATTCTTCAGTTGAAAAGCTTGAAGATTTCGAGAGAAACTTAGAACTCATGAAGGTGTCATTGACGGCAATCCCTGTGCAGATTCAATATGCTACGAAAATTGCAAAGGAGAAGAATCTAGTTCTTACACTATTCACTGCCAACGAACAAATCGCAGCTGACTCCGAAATCAACGATGTTGTTGAGTTTAACTATCTCAGAGTCAAAGCAGCTCAGGCTATGGATGAAGCTATTGGATTCTCCGAAAAATAACAATACGATCAAGGACAAGCTGTGCTCTCAGAGATGCTCGTGAAAATACAGAAATCTCATCCAAAAAATAAATCCAAACTTGAAGTCATCTCAAAAGATCTCGCAGATTGCTAAGAAAGTGCTAAACCAAGGGTTTATGAGAACGAAGGTAAATATAAGATGCTCAATAAGAAAGTTGCTAATTACAAATAAGCATCACAGGCAGTGAATGAAGATGATATTTACTAGAATAAAATCTAAAAGAGCATGGTCTCAATGCAAAAGATGAAGAAAATGAAATGATGAGATAATAGCACAAACTTCATTTGATTTCAAGAACACTTTGGTTTTTTCGTAGAAGAAAAATTTCAACTTTATATTAATTAGTAATTTTCATTTCAAATATTATCTTCTTACATTATTTTTTCTAGATCTTAATTATCCACTGTTTACCTTAAGATTATTAGACTATGTCGCATTGAGTTGTTAAAATTATCTTATTTTTTCCTTAAATACTCTGATTCAGCTAGAATATCATAAATATACATGTATTTTGGGTAATTTAGAAGAAAGCCAGAATCAGTTTTTAATGCTAATATGAATTAATCAACACATAACTTGAACTTGGTTACTTTTTTTGATTACTAGTGTAAATCTTCATAGTTCAAGTGATTTACTTGGGTTTACAAGCAATCCCTTGAAGCTTTACTGTTTTAATAGGATGGTTTTCCATAATTTCAATTGACTAAGTTGAAAAAGTACAAAAATAATATCAATCTCCCCAATTTCACATTTCATCAGACTTTGAGTACTTTTAGAATGTGATCTTGGAAACTGATCTGATTCAAATCAAAAAAAGAATATTGAAAGAAGAAATATATTCAGAATAATATGTTTTGCTGTCTCTTTTCTGAGTCCAAAAATATAATAATTTGCTTTTTTATATATTTTTATTTTCAGTGTATTATTTCTTTTAAACCCTTTTTTGATTCATTAGTAATCAGAGAAGTGAGTCTATTGTAAATAGAAACGATTCTTTTAATTTGAATTGTTCATCAGATTCTTAAGGGTTAGGAATTTTATAGTTTCAAATAAATAAATGTGTATATGTGTGTCTGTGTGCTTGATCTTCCCCACTGATGATGGGTTTTTGTTCTTTGAGGAGGGGTGGATGAATTGGTAGATCTAATAATGAGCTGAAAATTATTATATTTTTTATCAGAAACATTAATCATTCGACGAAATAATCAAATTAATAGGACAATTAGAAATCAGTAAATATTGCAAAACACCAGACAAATTAAGCGCACACACGCACCAAGGAAAGCATGCAAAACACTTAAGCTCAGCCGATGCACTTCCCTCCACAGGGGATGACAGCCCTTCCATCTGATTATTATGATTACTACAATGACAGTAATGGCTATAAGCTGAAAGAACAAGCCTCAGCATAGCAAAGGAGTTAATAGTAATAGTAGCAGCAGCAACAGGAACAGCAGCCTTTTTTTGAAAGTGAACAACACCAAGGGCCATCAATTTCTAAGCAATATGAGCCTGAACAGCAACAAAAATATCCTGATACAATTCTCCCGATTACAGAATAGCAATAGTAAACTTCAAATACTCTCCAATATTCAGCTCGTTCTCCTCCTGCTGCTCCTCCTCCACCAGCTATTGAAATGATTCCTACACAAATGCCTCCAGTGATGTTTGCTCCAACGATGCAATCCTAAGGTGTTTCTTATGGATTACCTTAATCTCAATAATAGCAACAGTAGCAGCAGCCAGGGTATTAAACCACTAATGATAATATGAATATGGATCCATTATTATTTCCATAAAATATCAAATATCCTTAAAGTGCGAATGGCTTATCGTTTCCAGCAAAGGTCAGCTGTCCGTACTGTAAGAGCCTTGTTACGACGAAAATAGAAGAAAAAATAGGCAAAGGTGCTTGGTTTTGGTGTGTGGTATCAACATTCTTTGCACCTCCATGTTGTTTCATTCCGTTGTGCATTTCGAATTGTAAAAATAAAACTCATCATTGTCCGAATTGCAAAGCTGATTTAGGACATTATGAGTATGTTGTGTTTTGAGAGGAGACTATGGAGTCAGATAAGAGAATAAATGGTGTTCATAGTGATGCATATTCTCAATAGTTTATTTGATTTATTGTTCAAATGTGAGAGTATGTGTGTGCATTTGTTCTTCTAAATGATATGTCAATTAAAGACATTAAGGCTTGCAATCAGGGCAGCTAATTTATCTTACATTCCATATTGTTATTGTTATTTAGAGTGTTACTACCCTATGATAACAATTTCTTCAGAACTCAACTTGATTCCCAAGATTTCGAATGTTTGGGAATAATCCTTTTCTGAAGAGCTAATTAATTCGGGCATTTAGGTTTGAAACTTGAAAGAAGATTGAACATTTCTTCAAAAAAAGCAATCAAAGAATCTATTTGATCTATCATTTAGAAAGAAAAGAGGGTTATTAGTAACCAACAATCAAATATTATTGCTTACCTCTTCACTTTACACAAAATGGAGATAATATAAATACTTCCATAGAGTTAAGACTTACAGCAAAATCATAAATTTGCTCATAATGAAATTGACAAATATTGAGATTCTTCTGAACCTTTTCAATTTGAGTTGTATCCATCAAGCTAAGATAAAGTGTAGTGTCTGTTTTATTAAATTTTCTGATTATTTCACACAAAATGGATGAATTGGTACTTAATAATAATATATTCAGATGATTCAAAGTTACTTAATCACTCTTTTTTTGGTTTTTTTGCGAAATAATTTAAAATCTTCCGTCCGAAATGAATAGTCATTACAATATTTCTTATTCTTAAGAACTCTTCCCAAACCCCACAAATCAGTGATAGAACAAGTAAAGAGAAGTGAAAGATAATAATCTTAAATTTTGAAATCCTCCTCCGAATGTACTATCGTTGATAGAAAACTGCTACCCCACACAACACATTCATAGTTATTATGTGAAAACGATGAATGTTTATGGATTAGGTTTATTCGCAAAAAAAAAAGAAAAACAATTAAACTTTTACAATATTATTGAAAAGAGAAAAATAAAGATAAGAGAAACATTGCGTCAATAGAACGATCTGTAAATAAGAGGAAACAATCTCAATCTCTTGTGGATATGTAGCAATACCAACAATAAAGACAGCAGAATCAACAAAGAAAAAGCAGATAAGGCTCATAAATTTAGTAAAACAGATAACAACAATTATAATAGCAGCAATATTATCAAGACAATATTTATCCACCTTTGGCTCCTCCTGCTCCACCTCCTCCAGCTGGTGCAGATGGAAATTCTAACGTCTATGCCTAATCCAACAACAACAACGCAAGACCTTCTGAGATTATCGTTTAAATTGCTACTATTCCAGTTAATCCAATAAACTAAGAAATTACTGGTTTTTAGGAAAAAAGTGACATCCAGAACATTCAACCTAAATAAAAAGAAAAGAGAAAATACCCTTCAAGAGCTGATGGTTAAGTACGTCCCACAATGGTAACCTGTCCTTCGTGCAAGAGTAATGTTACAACTGTAGTCGAAACAGAAATCGGCAAAGCAGCTTGGATTTGGTGTCTCATATCGTTTTGGTTTATCACTCTTTTCGGCTTGATTTTTTTATGCTTACCATACTGCAAAAATAAAACACACTATTGCCCGCAATGCGAAACTCCTGTTGGCCACTATGAAAAATAGGTTTGCTGAAACTACAGGAGGAGGAACTAATTCGCTATTAATTTATCTCACACTTGAAATGATAGTTTGTAAATATATTTATTGTTTTATATTAATTTTTCTGCTTATTTAATAGAATAGGCTTTGTTAAGGTGTCATTAAAACTTAGCTCTGTATGTTGCAGTAACATGTATTAACCATTGTAGAAAAAGAAAACCTGTTTGTAGAGTGGAGTGATTTCAGCTGGTTTTATTTTCAATTTTGCCATTATTCTCTTGTGGGCAGAATTTATTTGTATTAAAGGGGATGAAGAACAAGCTGAATCAATACTATAAGGTGATTGATTCATAATAACAATACATCTTCATGGTTATATTCAATGGGCTAAACTTTTAAGATTAAAAGGTGATAATGAGCATAAATGAAAGCTATTCTTAGAATAAATCTATTAAGATTTTTTCTTTAAGTTTTTTTATCTTCTCATTATTTTTCTGTAATCAAATATTCCTAAATCCCATAGATACATAAGAGTAAAATTATCTCAAAGTGATCCCCCCAATGAATCGACGATTTCACGATCAATTTTTGTTACTTTTTATGTAATCACCCCAGAAGTCGGGAGTTGATTTTAATAACTTGATTAATAATAAGCACATAAATTGGTTATTTTTCTTAATTTCAATTCTTAATCCCTTAGTTCATCTTATTTATTGGAGTTTTTTACATTGAGGATGCTTATGTTGTAATTGTTAAGGGACTTTAACCAAAGAAGAGAAATGAACTAATCAAAGGAGATAGCATAAATTCCTTACTTTGGACATTAAAATCATTTTTTTTGTTAAAGAATGAGTTGTAATAATTGAGATTCTTGAAGATTGTTTGTACATTTGATATTGTGAATTGTGATGGTGTTTCTATGGGACCAAGATGAAGGGTTAAATCTCTCAAAATGAATGAATTCACTCAATAATATCAATCAAGAAGCATCAACTTTACATAAGTTCTCTTGAGATGTATTTGTAAAATATCTGTATCTGAAATTGGCAAGTGTTACAGTTTGTTTTATTTCTCAAATGATAGATTAAATAAGAAGAAATAGATAAGCCATCTCAAATTTTGAAATCCTCCTCAGAATCCCCTATCGTTACTATAAAGTCATCACATAAATATAAGGAGTAATAGAATGGAAATGATAGATTATTTGCTAAGTTTGATTACCCAAAAGAAAAAAATTTAGAATTGAAATAAAATACATAAAAATAGATCAGTGAAAAGTTATTCAATTCGGATAAACTCGATTGCATAAAAGGGAATACTCTTACAATAGGAAGATAGCAAATTCTTGTCGATATGTTTTAGTAGCAGTCATAACAACAATAAAGATAATAGAGACAACAAAGAAATAGTAGATAAGGTTCATAAGTTCCTTAAAACAGATAACTGCAATAATAATAGTTTTAAGATAACAATTATCCCCCTTTGGCTCCTCCTGCTCCACCTCCTCCTGCTGGCGGTTTAGATGGATTTTCTTATGTCAATCCTTCATAGAACAACAACAACAACAACAACAACAACAACAACAACAACAACAACAACAACAACAACAATAACAACAACAATAACAACTCAAGGCCTTCTGAGATTGTTATCTAAATGGCTCCTATTTAAGTTAACCATATGAACTAAGAAATTTCTGTCGTTTAGTAAAAAAGTGACATCCAGAACAAACAACCTAAATAAAAAGAAAAGAGAAAATACCCTTCACAAGCTGATGGTGTGTTATGTCCTACCATGGTAAGTTGCCCTTCATGCAAGAATAATGTCACAACTGTCATCGAAGAAGAAATCGGTAAAGCAGCTTGGATTTGGTGCTTGATTATTTGTCTGCTAGCACCTTTGCTCAGCTGCGTTCCTTTCTGCATGTCGAGCTGCAAAGATAAAATACATTATTGTCCGAGATGCTAGACACCTGTTGGTCGCTGGGAAAAATAGGTATGCTCAATGAATGGGTGATCTAATATATTAACTTCTCGAAAAAAGGAAATGTCTAAAGTATTGGTTATTGTAATTATTTATTGTGTATTAAAATGGAGATTTGTTAAAAATATTTGTTATTTCGTAAATGCCTGCTGCCTTAATGGCTAATAATTGAAGATACTCATAACAAGATTTGTGTTTCTTTTTGTTCTCCAGAGTTTCCATCGAATCATCGAATAATAGAAGAACAATGTTTATCTTTATCTCTCTAGATCAAGATCAGATGGAAAGAAAGGGAAAGTTCATAAATTTAGAGGCGAAAATCCAAGAAAATAATAAGAAAAAAATAATTTACAGAAATCTTTAAAGCAAAGAAAAAAGAAATAAGAGCTAAACTTAAGCCACGATGCAAAGCCTCAACGAAGAACGCGATTTTAATCGCTTGCTGATGAACAATTTCGGGAAAATGATTGTCGTGACATTCTACGCTGATTGGTATGAACATTCTGTGGATTACTTAAGCTAATTCCAGTCATTATCTGAGCTAACACCTCTATCCACTGAGACAATTTTCGTGAAATGTGACGCAGAGAAAGTTGAAGCTGTTGCTAACAAATTTGGAATTAGTTAGGTTCCAACCATCATCATCACTGAATCTCGCTCGCAATCCCTCCTTAAGCTCGAGAACGTCCCAGCTGCTAGTGCTTTTGCTTAAGTCGAAGAATACAGCAAGATCTTCGCGAATAATTTCAAAACTGAAGAAACTCAAATGAGATCGAAAGTCAAGGAAATGCTAGAACAACCCGGAGTTTTGATGTTTATCAAGGGAACTCCTCAAGAACCTGAGTGCAAATTCACAAGATAACTCTTGGAAATCATCAACGGACTAGGGATCAAATACAGATACTATGATATCATCGCTGATGCCGAAATGAGACATTGGTTAAGATATATCTCAAAATGGCCAACTTATCCATAGATTTTCTTCGATGGTGCATTACTTGGTGGGTTAGATGTACTTAAGGAGAAGATCGCCAAGAATGAGCTTGTACTCCCTGCCTCAGCGAAATAATCTGATCCTGAATCAAGACTCAATTTGATTCTCCAAGAGAACAAAGCTGTTTTGTTATCTGAAGGCGATGACAACTAAGCTGCCCTGGAGATTCTCAGAAACAATGGGATTAAATTCAATTTGTTTAATCTATAAATTGATAAGAATCTCAAGGGATATTTAACTTCTAATGCTGCAACTGTTCCTCCAGTGTTCTACGCAGATGGGAAGTTAGTTGGAAATCTACAAACGCTGAAAGAATTAGCTTTAAAAGGAGAATTGCTCTCGAAGGTTCCAGGCAGTGAATGGAAATTAGATGGGGAATAGAAACTCAAGTATCTTCTGAAGACATGTCCATTGTTGTTGTTCATGCAAGGCACACCGAAAGAACCTTAAGTGGAGAGTTCCAAAGCAGCAGTTGAGGTGTTGAATGCTACCAAAGTAAGTTTTGAGTTCTTCAATGTTGATGCTGATGTTGAGTTGAAATCTGCTCTAAAAGCGCTATCGAACTTCGATTAATTGCCGTAATTGTATTCGCAAGGGGAGTTGATCGGAGGAGTGGATGTGCTTAACAAACTATCCAAGGATGGTGATCTTAACATTCTCCTCAAAGCTTATATTAAGGAATGAAAAGATAGAAAAGGATAATATGATGATATTTATGATATTAGTAGCTTTGCTTACTTGTAAAATTGGTTAAATTCAAATTCATGCCATTTTTGAGGAAAAAGAATTTGGAATTTTTGTTGAATATTACTAGAAATACAGTAGAAATGTATTTTTTGGAATTTAACCCTAAAAATATTATATATTCCAAAGTTGAACTCAGATTGTAAATTAAAATAAAGACACTGCACATTAATGATGAAAACTATCCCTTTTGGCTTTTAAATCATATTAGTTTTATTATTGCTTTCATCTCTCAATGCGGCTACTGCTTTCTCATTGGAGGACTTGGATTTAAAGAGAGTCACAGCGGAGTTAGCAAAACTAAACTTGCAATTAGAAGACATGGATCTGAGTATTTTCAACGAATAATTTGAGAAATACGATTTCAATGAAGACAATAGATTTAATTATTAGGAGTTCTAAGAGCTCTACTAAGTGCAAGGCCATGCTTCAGCTACCTAGGAGTAAGCTTAGAGTTGGTTCAGAGAAGCTGATGAAAACATGGATAGCTTTGTGGATTTCGAGGAACTTCTGATGTTTTCGATTAAGTAAATGGAAGGGGATACCAAGGAGAACATAATAATCGGAGAAGAACATCAAAATAGAGATGCGAAAACTGAGGATTTATGATATGAAGTCAACAAAAGAAATATGCATGTGTTCTATGAATTTAGAAAGAGACAGCAAATGCAAGAAATACATAAAAAAAGATACATTAATAATGCTTTTTGATTTTGTGATGATAACACGAAAAGATAGTTTTAGAAGAAAGGTTAATAAAGACAATAAACAACCAAGAAAGTATGAATTGATTGATATCTTGGGATTGATAAATTAATAATTGTTTTATCCTCCAGAATATTCGCTAATTCCTATTAAACTTACTTCTCTCCGTTCCTTCTTCTATCCTCTCTTCCTTCTCCTATTCCGCCATCAACCAATATGAGCGCCTTGAAATTTTACTCTAGAATGCTTGAGAAATATCCTATGCGCACGAATGTAATCGGCACTGGATTTCTCTTCGGTCTCGGTGACGTTATTGCCTAGACTGCCTTTGGAGATAGTCATGCGCCATATGATTATCGTAGAACATGCAACTTACTTTGCATGGGATCGATATTCTCAGCGCCTGTCTTCTTAACTTGGTATAAATTCCTGCCAAGATTCTGCGAGTAGCAAATATTCAGCAGATTAGCTCAACGCAAAAGCAGCATTTAATTGAATGTTCTCTCAAAGACATTCATTTAGATGAGCATTGATTAGACATTTTTTGCTTTCTCCTTCAATTGCTACTTCTTCATGATGATCAATTACATTGAATACTAATCGATTGACAAGGGAGTCGAAGCAATCAAAGATAAGCTAGGTGAAGCAATGCATGCAAACTGGAAGCTGTGGCCAGCTGCACAGATGATCAATTTCTCAATTGTACCCATTTAATACAGAGTAATATTCTCCAGCTGTGTTGGACTTCTTTGGAATGGATATATCTTATTTGGGGATGATATTAGGAGATGCTTTGAATATTACTTACAGTGTTATTTTAACTAAAATAGAGGAATATCGGGTTTGATTATTTTTTTATTG
>Ga0302271_10002178_pt1 | contig 17938 bp, 8 predicted proteins | sample III_Bog_N1_1_FD_198767 | JGI IMG/M metagenome (GOLD analysis project Ga0302271, IMG submission 198767) | Peat permafrost microbial communities from Stordalen Mire near Abisko, Sweden - III_Bog_N1_1 | ecosystem: Environmental > Terrestrial > Soil > Wetlands > Peat | place: Sweden: Abisko...
CCCCCAATCAAGATATTGAACTAGAACAAAATACAAATATTTGAATTTGATTTGATTAATTTAAACTCAAATTAAATTCAAATATTTTTTATTGCAATAAATCTATTCAAAATTGATTTGAATTATTTTATTTAATATCGATTTGATTGAATTTGAGAATGTTTTTTTTTGGATTTTATTTGGATTTATGTTTATGTTTAAATTTATCTTTAAGTTTATTTTTAAATTGCTTTAATAGCATTGTTTATATTATTGTATTAATGCAGATGGGCTCAGTGTGGCAGGATATAGCGGATAATTTCTAGAACATATTGCTGAAATAGCCAGTGACGAAGACATTGATGACTGCAAAGAAATCGCAGCCAACAGTCAAGTCAAAGGAAGCAGTATGAGAAACTGCAACAAATTTGGAGGCACTGGACAATTAGATATTCCAATGGCTTTAATGGGAGATAAGATGGAAGTTTAGAGGAGATCCACAATTTTTATAAACTTTAGGGGGGATTCGAAAAGCGCCCAGGTATTAAAAACTAAAACTAAAAATGGATCCTCTGTCTTTTCATCTTGGCTCTCTTTTCTTTTTATGTTCTCTGATTAAGATATTTTAATTTATATTTCGCTTTGTATCCCCTCCCCGAACGGACAATACCTTTAATCGAAATGAGATTCAAAAAAAGATACTAAGAAAGAATTGGATTTTTGAAGAGGTTAATTAAACTGACAAAATCATGAAGATTTCTTGAGATTAATTAATGAAAGAGGGGGGAGGGGATATCATTCTCTTGTAGTGTTATTAAATGTAAAAAATATAATTGATTTGATTTGCTTTTAGTCTTCTTTTTGGGAAGATATGTTTTTTATTTGAAAAATATAGATTCAGGATATGTGTACTTATGATTGGGTTTAAATAGCTAAAGGATAAGTAAATGCTGAACATACACGCCAAAAATTAGCTTTTTGTGTTGAAGAATTCAAAAAATGTTTGGGATTAGCACATTTTCGCTCTACAAAAGAATCAGTTCTTTGTAACCTTCTTAGGTTCAGATTTAGTGACCTTAGCAGGGGCGGCAACCTTAACGGGAGCGGCTGTCTTAGCAGCAACGACTGGCTTAGTGGAAGCAACGACTGGCTTAGTGGCAGTCTTAGCGGCAGTCTTAGCTGGAGCAGTGGTAGCCTTGGTAGCTTTAACTGGAGCAGCAACGACCTTAGGAGCCTCAACAACGGGTGCAGCTTTGGCAGCCTTGGCCTTCTTCCACTCAGCAACAAACTTCTCGTATTCTTGCTTGGAAGCAGCAGTCTTAACGTATCTTTGAGTTTTCTCAGTCTTGTAAGCCTTCTTGCGGATGATTCTCTCAGGGGTGATGAGTCTTTGGATCTTGGTGGATTTAACTCTATCCTTGCCCTTAGCAGTCTTGAAAGTTCTTCTAATGACGGATTTCTTCACAAGGATGGGATCATCTTCCTTCTTGAGGCCGAACAATTTCTTGATGTTGTTGGCTCTCTTAGGACCAAGCTTTCTGGGTAAGGTGACGTTGGTGAGGCCATCGATGTCTTGCTCTCCCTTCTTGACAACAATGAGAGCGAGGACTCTGATATCAGGTCCGACGATGCATCCTCTGACGGACTTTCTCTTTCTGTAACCAGATCTGCGGACAGTGAAACAAGAGTGACCTTCACTGAGGAGAAGTCTGACTCTGCCTCTTACCATGACACCTTGTTTCATGGGGAAACCTTGCTTGTCGTTTCCACCAGCGATCTTGAAGACGTATCCCTTGAATTCGTCACCGAGGGTATCACCTTCGACTTCAGCGCCCATCTTCTTATCCATGAAGACATTGCTTTTGTTTAGATAAAATAATATTAATATATTCAATATTTCCTTCATTTGGAATCACATTTCATTGCATTAATTCTTTTTGGATCAATTATCTTTGACCGTCATGATCGTTATTGTTTCTTATTATTTTTGACATCAAAGACATCTTCTCTCTTTCTCACTTATCCTCTAAAGAATTACCATTTTTTGTCGTCATCGATTTCGATGCACTTCTGAGCTCCAGTGAGAGGGTTGCTGATATTGAACTATTCAAAGGAAAATCGTTCAAAACTGCTGCTAAACCAACTAATTCATTTTTATTGTTACCTTCATTTGTCTTTGTACTTAGGATTCGTGCTTCCTTCTTAATCTTTTTTAATTTCTTTATTCGCCTCTTTTGGTAAACGCAGTCTCTCTTTTTATCCTCGCCTTCTCCCGACTCTCATCCTATTAATTTTCTCTCAATATGCGCTTCTCGCAAATTAGATCTTTTTTATCTATGCAGTTTTTATTCCCTGAGCCTTGCTAGATTTAGATTAAGCAGCTTGCCTTGATAATGCAACGAAATGTCTTGTTAAAGAGAAGTTGCCTTTGTTTGGGTTTGTAAGAGTTTCTAAAATAATTTAATGATTCATTCATTTATTATTTAGTCATTCTATTTTTCTTTACTTAGCTGATTTCCATATTTCTTACTAAATAAGTAAAATAATCCAAAATATACCTCTAATATGCAAATTCATAAAAAATATTGAATTACTGCTGAAAACTTTAGATCGTTTAAAAGTTTATAATTTCTTGAAATATATTGAAGAGATAAGTTGTTTTTGTATTCGGAAATTAATCTTATTCATAGCAGTTAGCAGATAAGCGTAGCTGCTTGCGTAAAATGCAGTTTAGAAATAAGAAAAAAAGGATTTTTCAAATGATATTTCTTTTCATTTGTTCAGATTATTTGGGGGGAAAGAAATGTTTGAACAAAAAAGAAAGAAAGAGGAATTAATTGCTTTCATTCTTAAAGAGTCATTGATTAATTTGAAAATATACAACAAGAGAAAGATATTAAAGTGTGAAAATATAAGCAACAGCCCCCTCTCTTGCATGCATAAAAAACACTGAGATTCCCCCATCCAACTTAGTTTTTGCTTCCCCTACAAAAGCACATCCATCTCAGTTAAGGAGGAGAATTTAGATAGTATCTCACAGGCGAAAGGAACAAACGAATACAACTACTACAATCGTAGTGGTTGTTATGTTTCTTTGTGAGATACGCCCTAACTCCGAATTATTGTTTTAGCTAAAATTTTTAAACTTCGATGAAAAAAAACAATCCAAACAAAAGCTTGATATATTTTCCACTTTGAATTATGCCTTACATTTTACTCGTAAGGACCCACTTTTTGCAATATCCTGAAAATATATCCAATATCTGACAAAAACATTTTTATGTATTATATTATATGTGATTCAATGAAACAACTTAACTGCACAACAACGAATTAACACTATTAATATGGCGCATTCAAAATACAAGACAACAATGATTGATTATTCTCTTTTATTCTTTCTCTCTTTCTCTCTTTTTACAAATTCCATCAAATTCAAATACAACATCAGATTATTCTAAACAAAAATCAAGCAAATAAGCTTGAAGAAAGTTTATGGAAATCAAATAAATGATGTCTCTTATTCAAGTACTCTATTATTTAAGTTATTTGAGGTACGTTCAATGGATGGAAGATTGCCATGAAATACAAGAAAACCATTTTTGTTTTTTAGTTTATCAACTAGGAGATAAGGGCTTTTTTATGTTGGGGGTATCAATTTGAAAAATCATTGTCAATTAATAGGAAAGAGAGGTATTCTATTCTCTTTTTTTCAAATAAAATGCCGCATAATAATAAATGATTTCCCATTTGCATAAATAATTAGGTCGATCATGCATAAGTTGAATTATTTTTTTGCATTTAGAAATTATTTTTATTTTTGAATTTGCTTTTTTTTTCTCTTCCATTTATTTACATTTTTTCTAGGTCAAAAACATAGAAAAAATGAGAGAAAAGATAAAAGTAAAAGTTATTTGGATTTCTCAATTGTCTGCATCTCTACCCTTTTAATTAGCGGATTCGATAAAAGGAATTCCTCTAACTCCCTATCAACTCCTTTAATGATCTCAAGGAATGAGAAAAATAGATTCAATTGATGTCTTGGGTGGTTTTACTAGATTAGCTGATACAATAGTAATAATCTCTGCTTACTTTCAAGCAATCCACAGACACAAAATAATTAATTAACTCACGGTGCTGAGTGAAGAGATTCTAAACTAATATTGAAGGTTTTTTCTTTCTTAAAGGGTAAGAATATCTCCAGTTGCTTTCTCACTCAAAGAGACATCTGAGGCCATTTTTTTACGAAGTTACTTCTTGCCTAAGTTTCCATTATTTCGACCCTTGAATAGCCTAGTACCTTTAACATTCAAGTATTGCTTTTTTTGAAAAAGACTCAGATCTAATTATTATTTCGCGTGTGAACTTTCAGCATATTTCCTAAATCTATGATCCCAGTTAGCCAATACTAGCTAGCACCAAACATCAATGGCGGTATTGGATTGAATTCTTCCAAAGAAAAAAACCTCAAATCAAGACAATCCATCTAACTGTCTCCTTAAAAACAGCGACGAAATTCTTAAACTACTCGCGTTCTCTCTAGCTAGTTCTCTCCAAGTAACTCAATAAGTTTTCATAGCTGGTTTAAAGTCTCCATTTTCACTTTGTTGTTTTTCCTTATCTTCTTTAAAATTTACTCAATTTTTTTCACCACAGATAAATTCTAAATGAAAAGAGACTCCTCTCCTTCTTGCTTCTCATCTATTCCAGCGATAAAAATAGCAGAATAATCTAAGCAAGCCTTGCAGATACAATAATATTCCTCAAATTAGAATAGTAATCTTCACGTGCAAATCGCTTCTTCCGCTTCTTTTCCAGTGGTTGATTCGAAGTTCCAAAACAATCGTGCTGCATCTCATCAACCAGAATCATAGCATACTAATAATATTATTAATAATAATGAAGTAAACAGCAACAATAACAACAGTAGCTTGTAATCAATAGTGCATAGCCTTCTCAAGCGATCCAAGCCAAAATTAGCATCGGGTATTTTTATCAATGGATCTTTTGCAAAAAAAATGAAAACCCACTAATAGCTTAATCTCAATCGACGCTCTCACAATGATATTTCAGAAATCAATAATCATTCAGTCTCTCTTATTTCGTAAAAAGAGCGGGCTACTGTTATTAGTCAATCAGTTGGGAAACCATCCAAGACAACTCCTCCTTCAGACACCTCCTAAGATACCAGCTAGCAACAATTGCAGCCAGCAACTCCTCCAACATCAGTAATCATCAAACAATCAAATAATAAGGATCGCATTTAACTGCTTACCTGAATTCAGCTGTAGTTTAGGCTCTTTTTAAAGAAAAAAGATGAATAATTTAATGATTATTTACTGGCAATACAAGCTACATCTTGTCTAACCATTTGTTCTTTTATCCTTAGAAAACAAAGTCAGTTGATCATGGGAATTTGATTGAAAAGATATTAGCCCAAAAAGAACTTGTGATATCTTAGCTTCGGCAGCAGCTTCTGGAAGCAAAAGCAGAAACTGCTAAACAAAGAGTCAATAACAATAAATATATTATACCATTATTTTTTATTATTTTTCAAGACAACTTTCTTTGTATTTTTTCATGACATTCTAAAGTGTACTTTTTAACAATTCAGTCACCTTATGACCCTCCTTAGAAGAGCATGCCTGAATACACAACTCTGCTTGATGAAAATATGTTCCTTAAGGTAATCTCAATAATTGTTTGTTTTGTTTTTGATCTTGATTAATTTACAGTGGATGCCATATTTCTTATTTTCTTAATTCATTATGTCATTTCCCCTTGTCTGACATCAGATCTTTTCAAAAGTAATCTTTAGGAACTGCATAGAAATCAAAGCAAAAGCTTGAAGATGAGTTAGCAAAGCTACACAATCAATTGAAGTAAATTGAAGACTGGAGTAAAATTAATGGTAACTTTGATGTACTCTGCAATTATGTAATAATCAAAAAGCAAGACTATAAATAAATCACTGGCAAAGTCGCGCAGTATGATGTGCTAGCTGCTCGCTATAATGACGAACGAGAGGCAATGCTGCATGAGAAAAAAGAACTTGAAAGTGAGTTAGAAGCGAAGAAATATCGACTTGAAATCATTTACAAAGACAAAACTACCACAGCTGGTGTTATGAATAAAACATTCAAGAGACTCTGGGATAACATCAAAGGGGAGTAGATTGAACTCCAGCTTGATTTATTGAGACTCAATGGAAGCAGCTCTGGAGATATGAATATGTGGTGTGAGAATATGCAGAAAGCCATTAAAAACATGGAAAATGAACTGCTTGAATAAGCCTACTAAATTCGAAATTACTAATTTACAGAAGAACTGGAGTAAATTGAAACCACTGCTAACGGACTCCTGAAATGTCATGGATGCAAGGCATTTATCCACAACGCTGTCACTCATATTCCTTGTGGACATTCATTCTGTGAAAATTGCTACGACAACCAAAATAAAGCAGCTGAACTTAAAAAAGACAAGAATGTGTGTTTGATCTGTGGAAAGAATCAAAAAGGAAATTGGGTGTTCAAGAATGAACTTCTAGATGAGCAAGCTGAGTTCTTTAAGAGGTTGCAGATAGCAAAAAATATTGTATTGTTGTTCATATCAAGACAATGAATTACAAAAAGAATAATTAATTGCAATTTGTTTTGTTTTTTTTTAAAATTATGAATAAACAATAATGATCTGAGTGCCTCCTTCAAAGATTATTTGTCAAATCTTGAATTTCTTTTGACAAACTACTATTTCTCCTGATAATATTTGTATCTTAAATCAGTTGGATACATCAACCACAAATAATTAAAATTCCTGTTTGTAATAATTTCTAAGCATATGTGGGGAGGAAGATGCAAATAATAAATCTCATATCTTTTTGACCTTTTAACGGTAATATTTCTTTTTTTGTTCGTTGTTGGGAGGGGGCTTAACAATAATTGGGTGGATCAGCGAATCTGTTTGACAGTTAATAAATTTAACGAAACAAAAAAAATTAAGAGAAAAGAAGCAACAGAAGGAAAAAAGAGAGAGAAGATGATGCAATGGGTTTTTAAACAAATGTGAAAATCAATAGTGAGTTTGAGCTCTTCGTAACAGAATCGCCTCCAAGATATCGATCCCTAGTGGTTCGATATATTTATGGAATAAATTTCATAGATTAGCAAACAAATAAACCTGGCATTCTTTACAAATCTCACTTACTCCCGGCGAATCCCCCTGATATAATTTATTTAAACATAAGACTAATAAATTTCACAGTACAATGCATCATTTTTTCAACGACTTTCTGAAGGAATCTTCATTCTCCAAATCAATCCATAATCTTTCAAAATGAAATATGCCCCCCCTTCATTTTTTTTAAATGTAGTGGCGGGTAAGCATACACTGCTTAAATTACTCTTTATTATTGCTGCGACAACAAAGACATTAATACACTGTTCATTGACCATAAAATAAAAACAATAACACAAGTGCACAGCATTTTTCAATGTATTCAAAAATACAGTAAGATTGCATTGTTATTCATAGTGCGATATTTATGTTATCTGTGATATTTGTTGAGTTAGACAACACTTGCTCCGTTCGTTCTCAGAGATGGCTTGATTTATTGAGTAAGACCATAATGAAGATATTTTTAGAATTTTAGATTGAATTTAAAGGAAGAAGATGGGAAGAGGAGAGAAAAAAATGAGGATTGGGAGGAGGGGAAAGAAACTGAAATATGTCGGTCGGGTTTAGTTTTTTTTAAAGAAAGAAATTGAGATTGAGATTTGGAGGGAAAAAGAGAAGAAATGGGAAGAAATCAAATCACATATCAGAAAATATTTTAAGATTATTTGAGATGAACATTTTAGAACATAAAACAACAAAAAATATGAATAAAAAGAATATGTCTGTTTAAAAACTTGATATTTACAGTCAATATTGTTGCTCAAAATCTTAAATTATTTCACAAATTAATCTGCTGACCTTGAAAAATAGATTATTAGAGAGTGGTTTACATCATTCCAAAAGGTGAAACTGTTCTATCTTTTTTTGGGAAAAAAAATCTAAGAAAATGTGATGTTCTTCCTTTTTAAAAATATTAAAAATGTATTACTCTATGATTGACTAGGATTCTTTTGTTTTTTATAGATTCTTTGAGTGTAATTTCATATTAAAAAAGGATATGTAAACGCTCTTAGAAAAGCAACAAGGTTTGCCAACCGTTGAAGAAAAAGCAAGTATTATGTTTAATGATTTCAAGATGGAAAACTCCATTCAATCATCTGAAAAGCAGCCTTAGAAGCACTACTGATGAGAGAAAGAGACGCTTCTTGGAAGTTTTCATAGAACAAATAAATTAGATAAAGCAAATGGGAAAAAAAATTAATTTCTTTAAAAAACATAAATAAACATTTCCAAATTGTTTCACCAAACAAAACAAAAATGCCTCCTAAGAAGAAAGTTGATGCCGAAGTGCTTGAATAGTAATTCGTAGCCTGGAAGGAAACTGAAGAATGCAAGAAATGGGAGGAGATGAGCTAGGGTCTGAAGAAATTCGATCAAATAACTGAAACTACGCTGGATATAAACGGTCCGTGGTAGGACTATTTCGATGAACTGTTTAAGTTTTGTCAAGTCATGAAAGCCAAACTAGGAAAGATCAAAGAAATCAAATAAGAAATGGTAAGATCGTTTTTCTTCGCCCATGAGGATAAAGAAGCCGAAAAGGTGATTGTTGATGGAATTCCATGTGGAGTTGTGAAAGAACATGCTGATCGGGCATGGACTCTCAGGCATAAATTCTGCGACATCTTAAAGGCCTTCAGTAAGTGCATAATAAGAAAGAAAGAGAGAATATTTTATTTATTTTTGAGCAAAACTAATTATTCATTTTTCTAAAGAATCAACAAACTAATAATAATAATGAAGAAAAAACATTTTGATCAATAAATTGATTATTGAGTAGTTCTGTTAGCTTTTCCCTTAAACTCTTTTTATTTTTGTTAACTAGCCGATTTCGAGGATTTGGATTATGAGAACTTTTAGACAAATAAGAAGAACCTTCAGAAGAGCATTCAAGAGTTTCTCAAGTATTACAATCCTCATGTCAAATCAGGACATAAAGATATTTACGAGACTAAAATCGCTAAAGTTCTTGAGCCTATCAGCAATCTCATCTCAATCAATGCCTTATATGTGTAAGTCTCTTTATTTTCCTCAAATTTACGTTCTTTGGGCTTCTTAATAATGAAGAACTTTTTATTTTTGAAATATCATTTTTACTGGCAGAAAATAAGAAATTTGGAAATAACTACTGAACAAAAATAGTTTTTGATCATTATTTTTTTGGAATATAATAGCCCTCTCGAGGTGCCTTTTTATGCACACTCCCTCATTTCCAATCTAATAATTATTTATCTTGTTTATTCAAAAGGACATTCAATCGTAAGTACAAGACTGATTCAGAAAGGGAGGTAGGAATGCTGATATTTCTATTGAAGATATTTCTTCTCAAACTGATAATTGAATTGTTGTTGATTTGCAGGTGAGATCGTTCAAAGTGAAAGCATTATCTGAGAAATATTGTGAGGCATTTGCTGAAGTCCTGCGTGTTTTAGACGAATAAAGCAAAGATTACAAACTTATATCGAGGATTGATTTAAAGCGAGTATTCTATAAACTCAGCTACAAGGGATGGTAAACGAATCCCTGCGAGAAACTCTACTTACAAGTAAAATAAAATATGAGAAGAAGAAGCCTATTTTTGCGTTTTGTTTTTGTTCCTGGATTCTAAATATCCTTTGTTTTTGGCTTTATCAGCCATTAAGTGATACCTTTGAAGCAATGCAGAAGTAATTGATGGAACTCTACGCTTATGGAATCAATTATTGGAAAATTCCTTTATAGTCAAATGAAGATTTCTTATCTGAAATGGAGAGACTCATAAAAGCAGAGATAATCTCCGAAAGACTCATGGGCAATCCACTAAAACGAGATCTATTCAATTTCGTCTATCGAGTGGTGGCTATCATTAAGAAAGCAAGTCCATTCTTGGAGGCAAATATGCTGAAGAAAGATGAAAATACTGTTTCTGGATCGATCCCAAAATTAGTTGTTTTCAAGGCAATTCAGCACATGTTTGGTTATAAAAATCGGAAACTTGAATTTGAAAAATCAGAAGAGCTCAGAGCTTTAAGGATCCAATCAATCACGAGAATGAAAGAAGAACATCGATTAGCAACGTCATTGCTAGCGAAAAAAGAACAAGAAGCAAAACTAAACGCAACAAACCTTGATACTTCTGCTGTGGATAATACACTTAACACCTCTGCAACGGGTATGAATAATACAGATTCTTCTCCAACAACGAAAGAACGCAAGAATTCGCCTTAACATGGGTCGACTTCATTTAACATGCTTAAAGTGATGTCTTAAACTCTTCCTGTGTAGGTTCCTATTTCGCAAGGCTCGAACAAACAAGAAATGTTCAATTTCGCTGATGATCTTGAACAAAAGATAGACGATCCAGTCGAGCGATTTAACCTTAATACGTTCGGCAGATATTAGTTCTTGCAGGGATACATTCACCCTGAAAAAATGGAATTATTTGAAATCGCTATTGATATGCTCAAAAACATCAATCCTGCAGTCTAATAAGACATCGAAGATGCTATTATTCTCCAAGGGATAACTCCTAAATCCAATAATAGACATGATTAGACTAGAGTTTAAGCTAGACTTTAGCTAGAGAATCTTCAAGCACATGACTTTTCTAACGTTGAAGTGAATTCTCTTAGACCTCCTGAATTGTGGAACTACCCTGAAGCTGTAGGTAATCACAGTTTTAGATCAATAGCGAAACCTAAAGAGAGCTATATTGATGGAAGATTTGAAGAATTCGATGAAAAGTTGGATGCTATTACACAAAGTTTAGTCTCGTACAAGCCTGAAAGCTGGCGAGAAATAATTTCGAGAATTATTGATGTCTTTGCTGATGCGTACAACAGAAACATTACAGCGATTAACCCTTAAGAAGATGCATGAAAACAAAAAAGAAAGGGACAAATCAAATTGAAATGTGCTCCTCACAAGAAGGAAATAACAAAGAAGTTCACAAAAATAATGTTGTTTACATGCAAAATATTATTAAATCATTAACAAACTAATTATTTCCAAATCATTTCTGGGTATTTAATTTCAAAAAAGGCAACTGGTAACACGCATATTTCAAGATAGAAAGAGAGGGAGAATAAACAAATATGCTGAGAATCACAATAACAACAAAATATTGCTTTTGATGAATCTTAATATTTTTCAATGAATGGAGTTGTTTCTCCTTAATAATTTTAAAGCTGGGGGGAGAGAGATAACAAATTTAGAAATCAGTCAAAGATGATAATTTTATTGGAGTCGAGAAGGAGAGAGTGCAGCCCTCTGAAGCTTGCTTTGAGTAGATCGCAATTTGCAGAGGGTAATTTGAGTGTTTTGAGGGATTTAATTTCATTCAGGATTATTTCACTGGGCTGTATTTGCTCGATGAGAGAGAGCTGGAGATTCTGAGCTAGAGTTCCTTGGAATTATTTGGAAACTTTGAGATCACTGTCGTCAAGGAGTATTACCTCTGATGTGCCAGGTTCTTAAGAAGTTCCTGCATTCAAAGGCTCTTAACTGAGCAAGAGAATCAACTTGTCGTCTTTATCAAAGCACATATCATTCAATTCGGAGCCATCTGGGATTCGAATGAGTACGACATCAATGAGAGACTGTTTTTTCTAGACACTAACTCTAAATAGCTGAACTACCTTAATATCTAAAAAAAAATATGAATTAATTCAAACGAAAAGATGACTTGAAAGATCAAAAATAATAAGAATAGCGAGCAAAACTTTTTTTGATTTTTCCATTAAGGTTTGTATATTTAGTGAAACTTGTAATTACTTCGTATTTTGCCATACTACACAACTTTGAAGGAATCAGTGACATTCTCCTGGAAGCTGTGTAACTATTTGAATCTATTTGAGTTTGAAGCAGGACACAAACGAACCTTTTCAAAAGAAAAGTAACAAATAAGAAAAAAGAGACATTCAAAATGGCTGATAGTATTTTCTTCTAATAATAATAAATGCAATAAGTTACGATCTCTAGCGGTTTTTTAGCATACATTCCGATTTCGCTTTGCATTTTTAAGAAGATAGTAGACCACTGCTTTTCTAAGTTTTTCGTTGCAATGATTAGATTCGATTTCGGGATTTTCTAGAGAAAATTCGATGATGGTCCTTCTTTTGATGTGGCTTCTTTGGTTTCAACTAGCACATTGAATGGTTGATTCAATGGAGCAGAGTTGCTGCTAATAGAGTTGAGAACATAATCGAGGATCTAATTCTAAAGTAACTGTTCACTTGCTGGTTTGGAACCCTCAGACTAAGCAGAGATAAGACCAGGAGAATGAGGAATAGGAGCAATAGGAGGAGTAGATGATGTACCAATGAGAGATGATAAAACCCTATTAAAAGAAGATTATGAAGGATTTGATTGTTGCTATTAAGAAGAAGATGACAAGAGTTACTAAGGCAATCCCAGGGAATTTGTCTAAGAAGGGCTAAGAAAAATACAAAAGTCAAATGATTTTGATAATATCTAGTTTCTAAAAACTGATTTACTTTGCTATTCTGGAGTTATTCTTGGTTATTTTGAGTTCTTCATCTTTAATGGGCAGATCGACTCTGTTTTCAGTGAAGAGTTTGAGCTCCTTCAATCGGAATCGCTCCTCATTTTACAAGAAATGTTGCAGTCTCTGCACATCAACTTAGAAGTCCTTCAACGCAAACTTATGGTTTTATATTTCCTGATCGTTCTCGCTGTCGAATGTCTTTATCACACCTGGAGGAAGAAGAAGCGAAGAGAGATGCAAGAAAACATAAGAAAAGCTTGGAGAAAAAAAGGAGAAAGTTTGTAGATAATATGACTTACATTTATTGAGCCAGACTATGAGATTGCGGATGGAGAGCTTAGTCTCGGTGGCAGTGAGTAGCACCTCATCGCAGAGATTGAAAATCTACTTCACAACGACCATTAGGTTCCTCAATTCAGCCAGATCCAGACCAAGCACTGCATATTTGCTGCCCCTGTGAAAAAAATAAATAGATAATTAGGCAAAATTCATCAACAAAATAGGCTGTTTCAGATAAAATTTGCATCATAATCTTACTAAGCAGCATATGATTCAAGTTACGACAGCACTACAACCATGCGCTGTACAGTGCTTTGCATACTCTCCGTGACTAGCTCTTGGATGCTCTGCAACTTCTTATTCAAGGTCTACAAGAAAAGATAATAAAAATGATTATATTTCTGCCGCGGCTTTTCGCATCTGGTTTAAATTCTCTCTAAAACCCTCCAAAATCTCTATCTACCTAGTCCATTTTCTCTAGAATGTTGGTATCGAAGACTTCTTTTTTCAAGAAGGCATCTACAGAAGCTGAATATTCCCCTGAAATCAAGAATCTAAGGAACTCCTCGCTGACAGTTGGCATTTTCTCATTCACACCTGATTCAGCTGAAGAAGCTGATTCTAACAAATGAATAAACATTTGTAGGTCAAAACCATAAAATCCTTTAATTCATTTCTCTGTGTGTTTACAGTTGTTCTTGATGAGATCTTCCATAATGAACATTTTGGCATCGTATGATCTAGCCACATCGAGAATCTGCTTGTTTAGCTGCGTGAATGAGTTGTTGAGGAAGCTGATCATGCTGTCCATCGTTGACATCAAATATCCGATGTTCTGTATGGAGAGATAAATAGATAAGACATTGCAAAAACAACAACTAGAAGAAAATAACATAATCTCATCTTGCAATTGATCTTATTTCTGTTGAATTGTTATTTGTTACAGCAATGTCAGGCTTGTAGTAGTGTATTATATTAGTGTCGAGGTGCACATAGCAAAGATACGATTTATTGTTGGAGCTCGCTGTCACAAAGAGAACCAACGAAGACAATTCTGATATAAATGAGCTCGATAATGCTTGAGCTGCACTTAAATTATGCTATTACACGAGCTAATTCAAATCCAGTTTCATCACAGGGAATAACCCATTCAACGAAAGTTAAATATTCCCAGCAACATCCGTAGTCAACAGGAGTTGTAACTCGTTGTGCTCTTGCTCAGAGTTTCCACTGACTGCATTTTAATTCAGTTGATTCCCAGCTTAGTTCAGCTAGCTGCCGTGTTGGTCGCCTTGTGGGGAGACATCATCTTAAAGCGACTGTTGTTTATGAATGTTTTTTTTATGAATAAGATCCTGCAGGAAGTACACTTTCATGATAGTCTTTTTGTCAGTGTGCTCGTGAGGGATCATTGGCAGGATTAAGGAGTCTAATAATTGGCCTTTAGCGAGGAGATTCAGAGTCTGATAGTTGGTGGATACAGCGATGTCGACCCAGTCGAGAGATGTTAAGCTGCATTTATGCCATTTCTCAACACTCAGGACTCTTTTCCCGTTTTCACTGCGAACTACGTTCATAGAGCCATCTCCACAGCCATATATCAGCATATGAGCTAAGTTCAAAGGGGGAAAGAATAGGTATTTTAGAATTTATTAAGGGCGTTATGTTGTAAATGTGGTAAGATTTCTTGAGACTAAACACATTAGCACCCATGAGCACAAGAAACGATGGTCATTATTAAAATAATTAGATGCTTTTTGATTCTCTTACAATCAGGACTGAAGCAGGTGCTGACAATCTCATTGACTTCTTCGATGTGGAATACTTTCTGAGACTTGTAGCTTATCCTATGCAGCTAATCTCATTCAAACAAATGGAAATAGTTGACAAATGTTCAAGGGCATAATTACATGCACATCCAAGTCAAATTATCATGATGTTCGAGGAGCACAAGAATCTTGAAAATATTATCTCAAAGCTGTGTGCGTTACTTCCAAGATGTTCTATGTTGTCACGATGGCGAGTAGATCCATCTTGTTACTCCATGTGAGTTGCTTTATTTCCTAAGGAAATGGCTTTTCATGGCAAATTGTGAACGTGTTAGCTTCTAATTCCATGATGTATTTCAATCTTTCGCTATCTCTTCCTCAAAAAAACTCAAAAAAATATTGAAAAAAAAATCTTCAGAAATTTTTCAGGAAAAACAAAGAAATTGATTAAATTTACAAAACAAAACACAAATGCAAGTTGATTGATTTTGAATTTGTTTTTGTAAAAAAGCGCATTAATTGGAAGAGAGGCGCATATTTTGATCAATTTTTCATCGTTTAAACCAATTTAAATCAAAAAAAGAAAAGAAAAACAACACCACTCCCCCCCACCCAAAAAAAGAAATGCACAAAATGATGCTTTTATGAATTGGCGGCATATTTTTATCATGCATTACAAATAGAAAAGGTTTCATTTAAACAATACGAATCAACAGACTTATTTGTTCCAAAGCATGGATAAGTTTACATATGAAGTTGTGTTATTTATTCTTAGATAATGCAAGTGAGATATTCTCTCAACTTGATTGGATCAGAGAGCATTGAGTGATTGCTCTCGTTGAGTAAGAGGGAAGTTAGAAGATGAAAAATTGAAACTAAAAAAGAAATGCTTGAAGATCCTTCAATAAAAACTAAATGTCAGGTTGTGTGCAAGATTGTCAATGATGGTTTTTTTTTTGTTTGATGCTTGGAATATTCTCAAATCAGTATGGTCGCTGAAGGCCTTGCTTTTGCTGTCCGTGATTAAAGAATACAACAATAGCTGTGATATCATCTCTCACCATACTTTCCTGAAGAAGAAGAAAAATACGTTTAGGAATTGATATTATGAATTGAAAAGTGTGTAAAAAGTAATAAATATTTAAATTGGATGAGTTTTGAAATAGTTCTTTTACTCTCCTCCAAGCATTAGTTGATTCGACGATGAGTTTCTCTGCTGCTTATTCAGGTTGACCTCGTTCATAAAAAGGAGCTACGAACTTTATAACCTAAAGAGGAAAGCAAAAGGAAAGTTGAAAAGCATATTTAAACCAGACAACTACAGGAAGAAATGAAGATAAAATAGCTTACCTCTTAATCAGAAAGATACTCCCAGACTCCATCGGAAGCGACTACCATGAACTTGTCTTCCTCTGACAACTCCATTTCCTCAATTTCTTTATGGCAAACACACAGCAAAAACAAATATTAGTAGTGAATTATTCCTTCACAAAAAAGATAAATTTTTACCTGGCTCAGCAATAACTCCAGCTTAGACACCTACTTTATCGCCCATGCTTCTTGTCATTGCTAATCCCGGCATATCCATCGAAGAAAGCCATACTCGCAACGGCCCTAATGGCTATCCAGTATAATCTCTTTAGCAATCTACTCTACCTCCTGCTTTGATGATCCTAACTCGTTCTCTCTCTAAACTTGGTTTCTAATCTATCGATAAAGGATGCGCCTTGAACCCCGATTGATTTGGCTTCTATTTTCCAATAATAGCACGTGAATCCCCAACATTTCCACAATATAATTTATTCTCATGGATAAACACAGAAATCAACGTTGATCCACTTAAATTGCAGTCAAAATCAGCTGTGAAAATCTCCTGATTCGTGTTGTAAAATCCCCTAGTTATTGCATTCCGAAAGTTTTCTGCTGAGAAATCCTCTGGTTTCAAGAATTTAGCAACATTCTTCGGTAGACTTCGCTTAATCAGCTACGAGACTAAATGCCCATTCAACCCTAATACAAACCAATCCAATAATTAACAACAAAATTATCAAAACTCCTTTTTTTGTGTGTTATTACCATGACCATCCGCCACAGAGAACTAGTTAACACCTACATCTTAAAGAACCTTCGGGTTAACAATCGCTGAATCTTAGTTTGTCTTGGTGACTTTCTAGACATTACATCCTGCTTTCGTTTTCATCGCGATTCTAAATTAAGAATGATTATTCTGTTCGTCTTTGTTTCCGTAATTCTTCTGCTGCGAGAACGAATTAGACTATCCCATGGAATTATCAGGAGTATATCTCACTTGAGGAGGAGCATTAATGTTGTTGCTATTGTTGTTGGTATATTTCTTAATCGGTGAAAGTGCGTTTTGATATGGTTTTAATATGAGATTAGGAGAATTGTTGTAAATTCCATTTGCGTTGTGATTATTCTATCCACTATTAATCGAACTGTTGTTATCCATCATTTTGTTTAGCAACTAGGAATTATGGATGTTAATGTCAAATGAAGAGTACTTCTTCCGTTTGTCTCCGCTGCCTGTTTCCCTGGAAATAATGAGATCAATTTGTATGACAGTTCCAAAACAAAATTTTCTTTTTCTTACATTGTCGAATATTGATTTCCTTCATTTGGACTCTAGGCTTAGTTTCTGTCATTGGCTGCTTAATCCAAACGAGGCAATCTAGCTCCTTTACCGAAACCGTCGTAAGCTGGCTCTGCTCGAAAATAACAAAAGACAATCTTGTAATTTTTATCATTTAAGTTATTCCATGTTTTCTTGCGTTTTTTGTGAAATTAGCTCATGATCTTATTTGAATATTTCTTTTTCCTTTTCTTCTTTTTCCCCTCTGGCCTTATGCTTACATTTCACATAAGGATTCTAAGAATAAGGGCTTCTTGCTTGCTCTCGATAGTTCCCATTGAACGTGTTGACCATGCTCTTCTAATTGAATCCTGGATTGTTCAGTGAGGACTACTACGATTGTTGCTGTCTTCCACCTTCTGAGCTAGGCTTTTCATCTGCATAAGATTGCAAATTCGGGAATTATATCTGCTGCAAAGGTGGAAACTTTTGCGTTTTTTCTTCAATGTAGTTGCTGCTCCCCTTCCTAAGAGAAGATTAAAGAGGATTGATCAATAGATTTGTAGGCTTATTAGGAAATTGCAGAAAAGAATCTAGAAATTGCTTACTTTTTGATGCTTTCGATCTTATCCAGCAAGGTGATCTGCTTGGGAGTTAGTCCTT
>Ga0302271_10002179_pt1 | contig 17936 bp, 4 predicted proteins | sample III_Bog_N1_1_FD_198767 | JGI IMG/M metagenome (GOLD analysis project Ga0302271, IMG submission 198767) | Peat permafrost microbial communities from Stordalen Mire near Abisko, Sweden - III_Bog_N1_1 | ecosystem: Environmental > Terrestrial > Soil > Wetlands > Peat | place: Sweden: Abisko...
AAAAGACTATTCAAATTTTAGATAAAAAAAAGAAAGAAAAGCTAAAAGTAACTTGACAATCGAAAATGATCTTTTTTTATTCCATTCTGTTTCAAAGCGTATAACCAGCACTTTATTTAATCAAAAGATGTAAATATCTACAGAAATTACTTTTTGAAGATCACAAAACTAAAGCAAAAAAGGTGGGATAAATTTTCAAAAGATGAGATTTCGCATAAATAATCCCAAACTCAAGCGAAAAACCAAAGCAAAGAATATTGTAATTTTTCTTTGGAGGGAAAAAGAAAAGGGTAAAAAAGCTCTTTTTTTATATTGAGAGTGATTAAATGGCATTAAATGAAAGGTTAAGAAAGTGATGAGACAGATAGGTATGTTTTTGTAAGCACAATAGATAAATTTTTGTTAGAATTCAAAAAAAGGAAAAAATTATTTGGAATCGCTTGAGAGATGCTAAAGAAACATCTCATTATTGTAATAATAGGGTTATGTTAATTAGACTAACTGAAGGAGTGATGGAATCTCTGCGCATGAGTTATTTAATTATCTCTGTTGAAAAGATAGAAAATGAGGCTTAAAGAAGTTTTTTCTTTTGTTAGTATGAATGTTAGTAGTATTTTGTTCTTTAAATAATTTGAGAGTTTTATCATGCAAAGGAGTTCTTCAATTTATCTTCAGCGAGGAGGTTTTTATATTGGGGAGGACAAAGAGAGCTTAGCTAAGAAAATTCAAAATGATCCAAACTCAATAATTCTGAATTGATCACAATTATTATTGCTACTGTTGTTGTTATTTTCTGAGTTGTTATTATAATTATTGAGATCTTCTGACAGCTCGGATTCGATGTTTCTTAGGTGGATTTCTTCCTCTTCAGATTATTTATGTTCTTCATCGAAACTTGATGCAACAACGATTTCTTATAATTCTGTAAGGAAATCACATTTGTTATTATCTGAGGCATAATCACCATCAACTGTGAAAAGCGAGTATTCACAACTTTCCTCTCTAGCGCGAGTTTCGAGTAGTTATGGTTGCGAAGGTTATTCAGATTAGTTGACAGCAACTCTAGAAAACTAACTCATGTTATTATTATTTTCACCAAAAATATTATTATTTCCAGCTTCATTTTCTCTGTTTTCTTTCTGAGGTAGGATATCTTCCTTTGGGCTGAGACAACTTGAGCTAAGAGATTTCGCCTTAAGTTAAGATGATCTAGGGAGAACTAGCGATTGCATGTCAATTTCAGGCACTAGAATGTCATAAAACGCATTCGAAGATCGATTTATTAGATTGTATTTTGTTAGTAAGTTAATCATAGGAGCACTTGAATATTATCTTTTTGAGAGTTCTTCAAACGATCCCCCATTGGAGACCTTTCTAAGAGGAGGTTCTTGAAAATAGGAAGCAAAATATGAAGACGGCGTGCCATCTAAAGCAGAACTGGATCTCTTGTGGTTCATTGAGATTTGTGGTAGTTTAATTTTGATCAAGGCTTTTTTTTGTATTATTATTATCTAGATAATTAAAAATCTGCGATAAGACAGGACAATCCTTTATTTTTTTTGTGGGAGTTCTCTTTCTTCGCTTGAGTTCTGATGTTTCTTATTTTATTTAATTATATCATTCCTCCTTGATTTATCTTGTATTTATTTATTTCTCTCATTGTAAGCAAACATCTTCAAGCGAGTCTACATCCCTAAATGTGAGAGAAACAAAGATTTCTTGAACAAAACATCATATTTTCTGAGTGAAATGTTTAAATTATCACTTTACCAGTATCTTCTCACCTTATTACTGGAATTAAGAAGGATGTTTCTTCCCTTCAATTTGTGTTTCCTTGTCATTTCTTCCACACACATACCAAAGAAAACGTCAATTTCAGGAAAAAATTACTTATTAATTAGTTAGTTGTATTATTCATGGTGTAATCTTTAATTGATAAAAAAGAAATCTCAATAACTGATTTATCATTCCCCCTTTTATTATTTAATTGGATCGTCCTTTTGCCAGAAATCAATCAATCAAATGACTGTTTCTCTTAATTTACGTAATTGATTTCAGTTTTATACCCAACAACCTTTTCTTTGGTAGCTTAATTTATTATAAAGAGGTCTTCTTAATTTTTTTTTTTTTTTATTTGATGTTACTAATTATCTAGTAGGTTTTCTTTATTGATTCATAAACGCTTATTCTACCTTGAAATAACAGGTGATTCTCTTTATTGATTCATAAATGCTTATTCTATCTTGAAATAAAAAAAGCTGTTAACAAGACATGTATTAGTTAAGAACAATCAATCTAGTTTAAATATTTTATTTTATTTTTTCTCAACTTTTTTCCACATAAACTTAATATTTTCGTAGTTTAACTTGATTTATCATCTAATCTCCTTCTTTTCACTGATACATTGTGGAAGAACTTTCTAATAATGGATTCGTGTTACATTTTTTAAAATGACTTTAATTTTTTAAAAGATCCTTCTTTTTCTTCTGTATCTTCTTCTTCTTTGTGAGATATTTTTCTATTTTCTTTAATGATAATTTAACTTTACTTTGCCATCCAATAACTTCATATTTAATAAGGAAACTCCTTTATTTTCAAGATTTTTAGGAAAATAAGCCAAGTAAAGATAATACTCATAGAAACAGAAGAACAAGCAGTTAAACTGTCTATTTTTCTTATTAATCTTTAAGAATGATCTCACTGTATTTTACTTTATGGAAATATTACCATTCCTTTTAGTTTTCCTTCTCAATTTTGTTACCCTCCCACTTTCTAGCGTGATGAATATTATGGCATTCTCATCTCTAAATAAAAATTACAAAAAAACCTCTTTTCTTTATCATTATTTTAAAAATATTCTGAATATATTTTGCAACTGTAAATAGTCTTTTACTTTACTTTAATTGCAAACAAGAAAAAATACTAAAATATATTCTATTACAAACATTCTAAGTTAAAATGATAAGTTCAAATATTCATTTCCAAACCTTCTGATTTTATTAATAATATCAACTATCCTCCCCGTTTCTTTTGATTGTTTACAAAATTGATGATTTTCAATTTTATTGGCTATTTCAAAGAAATATCAAGCTATGTTGCTAGGAAACGAATTTCAATCGGTAATATAAGTCAGTATTAGAAACCAAGCCAGCTTTACTAGCCGAATTTTTGCAAAATACTTTTTTTGATTGAGAGATTCAGAAGTAGTTTACAAATTATCTTCAAGGATGGGCAGTTATTTTGCAATAATATTAATAATGATAAAGATATATTTTACAAATGGTTAACCCAATTGCTAGAAGGAGTTTAGTAATTAACAGTATTTATAATTAAAAAAATCTAAGATCTACACTAAATTATTTTTTCTTTATGATTTTTAGAGTAAGATGTTGAATTTTGATGAAGATTTGTTGTGAAAATTCCAATAATATTAGCAGTTTTGTAATATTTACTTCTGATATCTTAAATCCTCCTATTATCTTGATCTTGCACTTATTGTTACTAGTTAATCACATAATTATTAGTTTGACTTTTTCTCTCTCTCTCACCCAATCATTTAATTGTCTTAGAAAGTATTTCTTGCAAGTAAAACTGCCTTAATTTCCTCCTTTAAGTATCCGATTGGAAAATATTTATTTAGACTACAATTTTAAAGATGCCATGCAAAGAATATGCTTTTGTTTTCATTTTTGTAAAGATTGCAGCAACATTTTTTTTTAGATTTTAAACTATCAATAAAGTTACTTAATAAAAAGATTTTGTTCTTTGCTTCAAAATAGGAATCTCAACTAGCCTAGATCTCTGAATTAACGCTTGAATATGATAAAGTAAAGCAAAATGAAAAAAGAATCCATATTCTATATATTCTGACTGTACTCTGACATAAAACATGTATCATAATAACAGATTAATTCTTTACTAAATTTCTTTAGGTATAAAATCAATAATATTCGTCTTTTTAATTATTATAGCAATTGATTATTAAAATTAAGCTTAGTCTTTCTTGTTTAATGTCTTAAAACAGCATGTTTTTGAGAATCGTTTCTTCATAATTTCTGCTTAGCATATGGAGAATATAATTTAGGTGAATATTTTAATGCTTTCTTCACTCAAAGAATGCGTCTATTCTGGCGGATTGTCTTGATTGTCTTAATTTTCCTTTTCCATAATTAATATTTTATATATGATTAATTATTGATAGTTAAGTTTTAGAAATAATTAGTTTATTTTTTCTTATAGCTAATTAATTAATATATTATTTACTTTATTATTAATTTTTATTTTCTTTCTTTATTGGGCATGTTTAATAATGGATAGGTTGATGTAATAACTTTTTTTATTCTTTAAATTCAGAAACCGTTTGAAAGCAGCTTAGAAAGAAAACAAAAAAATATTGCAGAAATAGCATTCTTGATCTCATTGTTTCCATTCTTTTTCCTTTTCATAAAGAGCGTATTCAATGAATACATTCCAATATTTAGTACTAGCTAATTATTTAGGTTTCTACAATTAAAGATCTAAGGTCTCTCTTAATAATTTTTTAAGTCATTCAATCAGTTGGTTGCTTGAGACGATTCTCTTATTATCCTAAGAGATTTGCAGTAAAATGCATAATTATTCCTTCAAGTTAATTCAGTAGCCAAGCTATGAATGAAAAATTTATAGGCATTCTATTCCTGGACAGCTTTCAATCTACACTATTTGTAAAAGTTTTAACTCAACGAAATTAAGAAAGATTTAGGATAATTCCTTCATTTAAACACTGAAAGTTAGTGTGAATGGAGCTTAGGCACCTTAAATGAATGTGATTTCAACCTATTCTACTTAAAATTTGTGTAAAATCACAGGAAAAAATTGATCAGTTGATACAAGTACAACTATTGAGTATTAAATATTTGTATTCAGACTCTCAAATTATGTAAATCATCTTTCTTTAATAAACTCATCAAATTGGTTAAATAAAGCTCTATTTTTATTATTTTTCAATTTTTTTTTAATTATTTTCCCCCCTTGAAAATACAATAATATTTTTAAATGAAAAAATAAATAATTATGATTCACAAAACTTAATCTGGATTTTTCACAAAAAATAATACTGATATGCAAACACTTTTCACAAATTCACTTTTCTTAAAAACAGGAGTTTTACAAAAATCTAAGTTCTTTGATTTCAAATGAATATTTTTATTACAGATAATAGAGGAATCATTATCAAAAACCACCTCATCAAAATATTATTTAGAAGAATCAAATTATCATTAACATTTAATACATTTAAACTTCATTTATCTATTAATTTCAATAAAATAAGTAATTACCTCTTAGAAATGCTTGAAGTGGCATTATTATCTTTCTTTTTCGTTCATTGTCTCACATATTTCGACAACACTTATTACAAGAAGCTAGTTCTCTTGTTTATTAGAAATAGAAAGCAGTTTTTGATCCAATACATTCTGGGAATCCTTGAAAGAGATAAACATTACCAAAACTCCCACTCATATTTTATTATTAATTAAGTAGCTAAAATAGATAGAATAGACTATATTCATGATTATTTTGAGAATTCACGTTTATGAATAGCTCTTCTTGTGTAAAGCTACTATTTTCTAGTAATTTCTTGTTAATGTAACTATTAACAATAGAACTAAATATTCATATATACAAAAGAGTCTTATTCTTTACTTACTTATTTACTTACTTAGATTATTATTATTATTATTATTATTCTTTACTTTTTCTTGATTCATTTATTTTTTTTAAATATTTTCTTTCTTCTATAAGAAAAAAATAATAATCTGTTTTCTAGTAAAATAAATGAAACTCCAAATTTAAAGACAATTTTATGTTGTTTTGATATTAATTTCGAATTGCTTTTGATGATTGTGTCTCCTTTAACCTAACTTGTTATGATCCTCAAGCGTGAAATTACTATTTGATGTTTGGGGAGGAATTTCAAGAATAATACAACAACAAAAACTAGATCTATATAAAAAACAAATCCAACAAAACAGACTCACAAATGGAATCATGCAAATTTATAATTCTCAGCGCAATTGTGTTTCTTTTATCTTTAGTACCCTTGAAATCATAAGGTAATTACTCATTTAATGGCTGAGAATGTGAATCTGATGGCTGTTTTTTTAATTATTTGCTTTTTCTTTTCATTTTAGATACATAAGGATACACAGAGGCGCTAACTGTGGTAGAATTTTCGTCTCCTGTATGCAGTTATTATATAAGTTCAACTGCTGCCAACGGAAACAGCTCTATTCTGTCTTCTACCAATGCATTCATCACAACAGGATGCATAAACTAGTGCACAAATGATCCAGCTAGAAAATTCAATCTTTTAGTTATTTCTCCAGGCTAAACATATCAATTCATCAAAACAATAAGCTATCCTCATTTTAGTTTGCGCATTCAGTTTAAGCTAGTAGTAATTGATAGCACAAGCTTTGATGAAAGTTATTTACTTATGACTTTGAATGGCGTACCCTTGGTTTTTCTTGCTTCTTAGAAAAACTTTGCAAACGATTTATGCGGAAGTAGCAGTATTAAGGACACAGAAGTACTGATTACAGTTGAAATCCCTCATTCAGAAACCAATTTATCTTAAGTAATAGTTCTCTATTTACTACCTAACTAACTTACAAAATATTAGATTTTTTATTGAATCTAGTTAATAAACTTGTAAACAAATTTTTATTTTGGTGAATAATTTTTAGACTTTAAAGCTGACTAACTCTTCTGGCAGCAAAATAGGAATTCAATCGGCATTCATATAATATGCTGCTTGCTAGCCAGGGTGCTATACTTGCGATAATTTCTAGGAATGCACAAGCTGCCGCAGCTCAATTAGCAGAAGAGACAGGTGCATATCTAGTTGTCCTGATGGGTTTTATATAATATCTGATGGCACCTGCTGGCCTTGCGATTCTAGCTGCTTAACCTGCTTTGGTGGTTCCAGCAATCAGTGTTCTACATGCAATCCTGGGAGTTACATAACAAACATATAAAACTGCTAAATTGGATGCACTAACATTGCAACTTATAAATATGTAATAAATGCAATAAGTTAGACTTGTTTAGGTTTTGGCGATTCTGGTTGCGTGGCTGAAACTTCAAATATTTGTACAAACTGCATAACTGATTACACACTTTTTAGCACTTATTGTATTGCTTGGTATGCAGATTGTCCCCATGGTAAAATCAAAAAAGTTTATTTATTTTTGTTCAACTTTTCTTGATTTTGCTTTAAACAAAAACAGGCTATTATTTCATAAAAACTCCTCCGCAGTGCATCATCTACAACACCAATTGCCTCTACTAAGTAGATAAAAATTGCTTGATATGTGCTAAAAATTACTAAGTTGACAAAAGTTTAACTTCTGGTATTTCATGTACTTTAATGAGTCTAGTAGGTTCTAATTTTGTTCTAGATATGACAATAGCTCCAGCAAATTTTTATGAAAACACAGTTCTTAATTAACTTGTTCCATGCCATTCTTCTTGCGGAACTTGTTCAGGACCTTCACGATTTGATTGCCTCAGTTGCAGTTCTGCACTAGCAATGGTCAACGGTTTATGTATTATTGACTGCTTGATTTACGGGACAAACTATTTCTATGATGAAAGCGTTTCTTATTGCTATATGTGCCCTGTAGAATGCTTAACTTGCTTTGGGAAAACATCCTCATAATGCTGGAGTTGTTCGTCTTAATTTACATTAACTGGCACGATTTGTGCTTGTCCTACAGGGTATTTTGAGAATTCTTCCAATACCTGCGTTTCTTGCATATCAAATTGCAGCAAATGTTCGAATGCCATAACCTGTCTTTCTTGTAATCAAGGATATAGTCTCTCCTCTAGTTCGCAGTGCGTAAAAGACACCTACATTACAAAGCTTGACATTTCCTTGAGCAAATAGAATCCTAACTCTGTGATAATAACAGTGAACGTAAATAACGATATCGATCTTTTAACTCTGGAGTCTTCATTAGAGTTTAGTTTTACGCCTTCTGTTTCGTTTTCAACAAATTATACATAGCTATCACTCAGCTAGTACAGTGTTACATTTACACTGGCTAATAGCCCTCCAACTTAGATGACACTTTCAGCAACTCTGAAATAATCCAAAGTTACATCTGCTCCGGTACTGCAGCAGAAACTCACCGTTTCGTTCTCTTATGAAACTGATTCAGCTACTAAATCAGCTTCCCAAGCAGTAGCTGGAGTAGGAAGCACTGTTTCAACATCAATTATTATTACAGCATTAATTCTTCTGATGACAAGTTATTTTCCATTACTTTCTACTCTAGTCGATCTCTCAGAGCTGTTTTATCTTCTTATTTACCTTGAATTCCTGTAAACAAAACTCATCAAAATACTCCTTCAAATTGATGTTTAATAAAATTCTTTTTTTTGCATTTGTTTTACCTAGGAAACCTTACAATTTGAATCATTTTCTGGATTCATTTTAGGACATTTAAATGAGCTTCCTTCCAAATTTCTTTTAGTTAATTTTTGGATAGTTTCCACTGCAAAAATCTGAATCAACTTTTGAGTCTCAATAATAAAACACTTATTTCCTTGATAACACAGGTAAAACAATTCAAAACTTGCATATCATTCCTTTGAAATCTATTAATTTTTAATAATTCTGATTTTTTCTTTTCTTCTTCTAGGCTCATGTTTGACAATGCTAATCTTAATCATAGTCATCCATGTTTGCTTGAAGTTATTCTACAATAAATATCTTATCAACAAGTCCAACTGGATCAGTAAATAATCCAAGATTCTCCTTGATTTAATCGAATAAAAAAGCTACATGTAACTACTGGAGATGATATATTTATAAATCGCTTTCGCTTGCTTTCTTCAATTCAAATACACCTCAGCCTCAAGTACAGTAGATGCTTTCAACATATTGGCTTTGATAATCTGCTTCTTGATGATTACCCCAGCTCCTGCAGTTATTTTCGCTCTCCTTAAGAAAAAGAAATTTGAATTGTTTCTAAAAAGTTTTTACTAAGAAATGAAAATGCCTGAATATCAGCTGATCATTTATTCTCGAAAACTGATTTATTCTGTGGTGGTGCCCTTATTGTATGGGATACCTTACTTGTAGATTTCTTTCTTGATATTGTCTTCTGTCTCAGTGGTGACTTATTAGATCATCAAGAAACCGTTTGAAAGCAGCTTAGAAAGAAAATAAAAAAATATTGCAGAAATAGCATTCTTGATCTCATTGTTTCCATTCTTTTTCCTTTTCACAACGAGTGCATTCAACGAGTATAATAGAGAAGTCATATCTTGGAGTATCATTGGCGCTTTTTCAATCATCATCATCAGCGAGATTTTCAAGTTATTTAAAAATGTCATAGATTCAATAAAAGTTCTAATCAACAAACGATCACATTCGAAAATACATATGATGTTACCCTAACATTCAATAGCAAAAACCAATAATGTTAACTCTCAATAAGTAGGAAAGGAAAAGGAATGTCCTTTAATTGAAGATCTAGAAATAAAATCGTTGAAAATCCTCAATGATGTTAAAGATCTTAGTAATATTCACCAGATGTAAGTTAAATAATTGGTTAATTAGCCCTAGAAAAATCCAACTTATCAGACATCTGTTTCTTCAAGAATTCCTTCAAGTATCAGCTTACTGAATGAAGGCCAACACAATAAAAAAATCCCATTTAATCCTTAATCAAGACGAGTGGAACAATAAGGCTCTAAGGTTTGCTTAAACGATCATTTAAAAGAAATTGAAAATGAAGTCAACCAGTTTGAAGAAAGACTCAGACTTCAAAGTTCAACTAAATACATGGAAGGCTCACCATAAATAAATAAGAAATCTTTTGAGCTTGATTCACCAATAGATTAAATGAAAAACTCAGATTCCGCTACACGTAATCTAAATCTCGAGAATTGAAGGAGTTATATTATTTTTGATTTTTCTTCTACAATAATCCAAAAACAATACCTTTGTAGAATCCTTTCATTAATTGCCAAGAAAGCCAGCTTACTTCTGTAATAAAAGACATCGGAGATAAATATTATTATTCCTAAGCAAGGAATAATTTATTAATTGAATAGGATCAAAATGATACTTTCTTATTTCTTGTAATTATTTTTTGAATACCATGCTAGATTCTTAAAATTTGATTTTGTGATATTTCTTCCTAAAAAATTGCATTCTTTAAGTAATTATCTTACATTTATTTATAAATGCGATTTTAAGCTTGTATGAGAGAAAAGATACACAAATAATAAATGAAAAAATATGAAGATCTCTTTTTGATGATCCTTCTAAATATAAGAACATAGAAACAAACATCTTCATCTTTCATTGCATTTGTATTAGTTACTTTTTGTTTTAAAAATCATTAAATTCATCTTTTTCATCTTTTTTTGTAATAATTTTTTGATGCATTGCTTGGAAGGAAGATTGTCCCAATGGTAAATAAACAACACTTTATTTGTGTGTGTTCAACTTTTTCTTGATTTTGTTTTAAACACAAAACAGGCTATTATTTAACAAGATTTCCTTCGAGCCAATGCATCATCTACAACACCTATTGTCTCTACTAAGAAGATTAAAATTGCTTGATATGTTTTAAAAATTACTAAGTTTCAAAAAACCTAACTTCTGGAGGCTATTCATGTATTTTAATGATTCTAAAAGATTCTCTAGATAAGTCAATAGCTTCAGAAAATTTATATGAAAACACAGTTCTTAATTAACTTGTTCAATACCATTCTTCTTGTGGAACTTGCTCAGGATCTTCACGCTTAGACTGCAACAGTTGTAGTTCAGGATTAAATAAGATAAATAGTTTAAGTATTCTTGACTGCTCAATTTCTGGGATGGATTACTTCTATGATGAAAGCTATTCTTCTTGCTAAACTTGCCTTGTAGAGTGTTCAACTTGCTTTGGGAAAACATCCTCAAAATGCTGGAGTTGTTCACCTGGATTTACTTTAACTGACACGACTTGTGCTTGTCCTACAGGATATTTTGAGAATTCTTCCAATACCTGTGTCTCTTGTGTATGAAATTGCAGCAAATGCTTGAATGCTATTAGCTGTCTTTCTTGTAAAGAAGGATTTAGTCTCTCTAGTAGTTCACTCTGCGTAAAAGAAACTTACATTACAAAGCTTGAAATTTCTTTGAGCAAATAGAGTTCTAACTCGGTGATAATAACTGTGAACATAAATGACAATATTGATCTTTTAACTCTAGAATCTTCATTAGTATTTAGTTTCACACCTTCTGTTTCGTTTTCAACAGATTTTAAATAGATATCACTCACCTAGTACAGTGTTACATTTACACTAGCTAATAACCCTCCAAGTTAGATGACACTTTCAGCAACTCTCAAATAATCGAAAGTTGAATCTGCTCCGATAATTCAACAGAAACTCACCGTTTCGCTCTCTTATGAAACTGATTCAACTACTAAATCATCTTCTCAGGTTGTAGCTGGAATAGGAAGCACTGTTTCGACATCAATTATTATTACTGCATTTATTCTTCTGATGACAAGTTATTTTCCATTACTATCTACTCTAGTTGATCTCTCAGAGCTGTTTTATCTTCTTATTTACCTTGAATTATTGTAAAATAAAAAATGAATAATTCCCTTCTCATAGATTTTTAATATAATAATAAAAATAATAATAATATTTTTCTCTTGTTTTTGTAAGGAAACCTTACAATTTGAGTCGCTTTCTCGATTCATTTTAGGACATTTAAATGAACTTCCTTCCCAATTTCTTTTAGTTAATTTTTGGGAAGTTCATGTTTGACAATGCTAATCTTACTCATAGTCATCCATGTTTGCTTGAAATTATTCTACAATAAATATGTTATCAACAAAACCAACTGGATCAGTAAATAATCTAAGATTCTCCTTGATTTAATTGAATAAAAAAGCTACACGTAACTACTAGAGATGATATATTTATAAATCACTTTCGCTTGCTTGCTTTCTTCAATTCAAATACACCTCAGCCTCAGGTACTGTAGATGCTTTTAACATAATAGCTTTGATAATATGCTTCTTAGCGATTATTCCAGCTCCTGCAATTATTTTCGCTCTGCTCAAGAAAAAGAAATTTAAATTGTTTCTCAAAAGTTTTTACTAAGAAATGAAAATACCTGAATATCACTTTTCACAACGAGTGCATTCAATGAGTACAATAGAGAAATCTTATCTTGGAGTATAATTAGGACTTTTTCAATCATTATCCTCAGCGAGATTTTCAAATTATTTAGAAATGTCATTGATTCAATAAAAGATCTTTTCAATAAGCAATCACATTCTAAAATAAATAATATGCTACCCTAACATTCAACTACAAAAATCAATAATTTGAACTCTCAATAAGAAGGAAAGGAAAAAGAAATCCTTCACTTGAAGATCAAGGAATAACATAGTTGAAAATCATCAATGATGTTAAAGATATTATTAATATTCACCAGATGTAAGTTAAATAATTGGTTAATTAGCCCTAGAAAGATCGTACTTATAAAACATCTGATTCTTCAAGAATTCCTTCAAGTATTAGCTTAATAAATGAAGGCGAACAAAATAAAGAAATCATGTTAAACCCTTAATCGGGACGAATGGAACAATAAAGCTCTAAGGTTTGCTTGAACGATCATTTAAAAGAAATTGAAAATGAAGACAACCAGATTTAAGAAAGACTCATACTTCAAAGTGCAACTTAATAATACATGGAATGCACACCTAAAATTGATAAGTAATCTTTTCAGCTTGATTCTCCAATAAATGAAATTAAAAATCCAGATTCTATTACAAGTAATCAAAATCAAGAGAATTGAAGGAAGGTATTATTTTTGAATTTCTTCTAAAATAATCCAAAGACAACTCCTTTGTGTATCATTTAATAAAAAACAAAGAAACCCAGATTACTTCTGTAATAAAAAGGCATCAGAGATAAATTTAATAATTCCAAAGCAAGGAAAAATTTATTAATTGAATAGGATCAAAAAGCTTGCCCTTATGATGTAACCATTAATATTTTTTTATTTCTTGTAATGATTTTCTGAATAACATGCTAGAATCTTAAAAATTGATTTTGAGATATTTCTACTATATAAATAGCATTCTTTAAGAAATTACCTTAAATTCCTTTCTAAATGTGATTATAAGCTTGTATGAGAGAAAAAAGATAAACAAAAAATATAACTTTTCTTTTTTACATTTCTATTAATTTTTCTTGCTTAGATTATTATTTGGAAATAACTACCTCCTGTATTTCAGTAATAGATAATTATTTAGTTATCTGCAATTTATGTAACTAAATTAGATGTCCTCTCTTAATATGTTTTGATTGATTCAATCAATCAATTTGCTGCAAGAGACACTTTTTTTTGTTTTTCTTTCCCCTCCTTCCCTCCCCCCTCCCCCTTTTCCAAAATTATATTTTTTGCTAATGTTTAAGCGAGCAAGAAATCAATGAACATAAATATTTATCATATTTTTTCCTTCATTTATTCGTTGCTTCTTTAAAGAGTTAGAAATGAAAAAAAGCTAATTGACATCTTCAAACTTACTTTTCATATTTACCTTCTTAGAAATATTTTAAGTAAGCTTTTTGAAATAGAAAAATCACTATTTTTAATAATTTCTTCCTAAATACTGATTTCGCGAAGGTTTTATACATCCTTTCGAGCTATCGAAACCGAATTAGAAAAGAAAAAGACTGGCCAATCGTGATGAAGATAACATTTTGAATTCAGAAGTAAATTTCGAGTAAAATCGAAAAGCAAAAAAAAAACTTTCACAACTATTGACTAAAAATGATAAAGAATATTTTAATAGTTTTACTTATCCTTCAAACATCTCAAGGTAGATTTTCATTTTTTTTCTCCTTTTAGTCTATTTTTTTCTGTTTTCTCTTGCTTATTTTAGTATATTGTAGGCACAAGCACCCTGGTAAATTATAGTTAATCGGAATGCAGCAGTATGGTTAGTGGTCCTCAAGGTAATGGACTTACTAATCTGTATGATTTGAATTAAAATATTACGGAGGGATGTGCAGAACGATGCATAAATGATCCTTCGAAGTAATTCAGAGGTCTAGCTGTGAACGATGGATAGACATTCTATTACCAGCAAGCTCTCAATCCACACTATTAGTTAAAGCTATAAATCAACGCATTTAGGAAGGATTAAGGATAATTCCCTGATACAGACACTGACTAAGAGGTTTATGTGAATGGATCTTAAAATAGTAATATGAAAGTGACTCCAGTCGTTTCTCTTTAAAATTTATGTGGAGAAACAGGTACAAATGGATTAGTTGATAAAAGTGTAACTATGGTGCTTTTGATATCTGGAAGTGTTGGCTCTCAAATTTCAGTAAAAAATCTTTCAATGTTATCTGATCAAACTATTTAAATAAAGCTCTATTTTTTATTATTATACAAATATTCTTTTAATTATTTTCCCCAAATTGATAATACAACAATTATGTAGTTCATCACCCTCTTTATTTGTTAAAATTTCAGATTTCAGTGAAGAATGTGATTTCTTTGACTTTAATTATCCAGTCAATTGAAATAGTCACTTTTGATTGCCTCCCAACTTGTGAAGCTTGTTCCAATGCTTACAGTTGTACTCTCTGCCTAATTGGAAACATGCCTTTAGGGCAAAAATGCCTGACAAGATGTCCATACACTGTAGATGGCGAATCCAACTGCTAAGCTTGCGATCCAAGCTGTGCATCTTGCTTCGGAGGGTATTCTAATCAATGTTCTTCTTGTCCAAAAGACAAATATCTTCTTGAAGATCATTCCTGCGGGGATTGTACTGGTCTAATCTACAATGCATTATTCAATCTCTGCCTTAAACCAGCAAATTATAAAACTTGTGTTGCTTTTAACACTAATATCTGCACCCAATGTGCTTAAGGATACAGCCTTTATTAAGGAAATTGCGCAAAATCAAACGCTGACTGTCCATTTGGTAAAACAAAATAACTATTTTATTAACATTTTCCTAATTCTTTTTCTACCTCTTTTTAGGCTTCCACTTTTAAAGCGAAACTAAAAGATGCATAGAAAATAGCAACCGTTGTCTTAATCAACTTGAAGATAAATGCTAACTGTGCTTATCAGAAGAATAATATTCCATTTATTACTAAATAAACATGGAATATGAGTGTACACAGATAGATGGTGATATTAATGATTCCATAATTCCTGATGGATACTATGGAACAGGTGAATAATTGGATACCTTTATGTGTGACCCATCTTGCAAGAAATGCAATGATTAATTGAAATCAAGTTGCACTGCCTGCTTTGAAGGGTTTCAATTGAATATGTTTGGCTATTGCATAGCTGAATGCTCTGCTAATCAATTCTATGATTATTCATCATAATCTTGCAAATCCTGTGATCAAAAGTGCCTCACTTGTTTTGGAAGTACCAATTAAGAGTGCTATTCATGCAAAGGAGGGTATTCATTAAGTGAATATGCTTGCTCAGCTTGCGATCCCAATGGATTTGAGCCAGTTGAAGGAGGATGCGGCTAGGTTTTTATGCTAGCCTAAGATGAAAATAACAAAAATAGACTTCTTGTTTCTGTTGAATCTGACTCCTTGAATTTCCAGAAAATATCTGAATAATTAACAATTTAATCTAATTATTCTATGAGATATGAAATTGAATATTCCTAAGTTTCATCCAAATAAGTCGCAATAGATTTCTCGTTTCACAACATCCTTACCGTACCAGTCTAGATAATTGCTACCTATCAAAGTAATGATGGAAGTGCTGCATTACCTAACTCAAAGGTTATTACTGTTCAATTTGAGTACACTCCTGAACAGACTACAGCTGAAGTTGCAGATGTAGTTAATTCTGTTTCGCAAGCTGTCATAAACACAGTTATCTACTCAGCGATTGTTCTAATCTTAATCGCTTACTTTCCCTTGCTCTCATCACTGGTGGATCTCTCGGAATTATTCTATCTTTTGTCATATTTAGACTTTCAGTAACAACTGAAAAATTTTACCTTTTTTTAGAATTCTTTTTACGTTATTGAACGATCTAAATCCCATTTCTTTCTTTATTAGAAAGCCATACAATCTCAATACATTCTTGAATTCCTTCAAGAGTATTCAGATGCGCTCAGTCCCTAATGTATTCACTGCCATTTTAGGCACGTTTCCTCAATAACGGCTGGATTCGTTGTTTGGAGAAAAAAACCAAACAGCATATTTTCTAGATAATACAGGTATCCAGTTGAGTTTGAACACTTTTTATTCTAATTTCATTTTTTTTATTGAATTAGGTTCAGTGCTCACTCTAGCTTTATGTGTAGGAGTGGCTCATTTATTATTATATTTTATCTAGCATAAACTCATAAAATCAAAATCTCCGAAAGCGTCGTCTCTCTTGCAACTCGGATTGAATCATATTCAAGAAAAAGCATACACGTAAATAGTCGAAATCGCCTATTTGTAAGTTGCCTATGCTTGTTTCTTGCAATTCATGCATATAGAAGTCTCCTCGGAATCTCCCACCTAAGTCATAAATCTAATTGCCATGATAATTTGCTTGATACTTGTCATTCCGCTCCCTTTTGTCATTTACTATCTGCTCAAATCACCTAAATACGAGAAATATCATGTGTACTTAAAAAGCTACTAAGCTGAAATGAATGCCCCAGAATTGCGGGCACTAATTTACTTTAGAAAATTCATGTACAGTGCAGTGATCATCCTAGGCTTTCACCATCCTTTTATCTAAATGCCTTTTGTCGTCTTAGGTACACTGCCAGTCGGGATGTTGATTATTAAATCTAAGCCTTTTGAAAACAAGTTTTGGAATAAAAAATATGCTGTTGTTGAAATTCTATTTACAGCCTGCATCATTCTATTCTTCCCTCTGTTTGACAACGAACTCATGGAAGAAGAGAAACGAGAAGGACTTTCTTGGGGAATATTTGCACTTTTCTATTTGATTTCGTTCATTGAACTGGTCAATGTTTTTGTCGGGTATTATTAAAAAGTCAAAGACTTCCTTGAAAAAAGAAAGCTTAAAAAACTAGAAGAAGAAAAGGCAAAACTTCAAAAGGAAGCAGAAGACAAATAAGTTAAAAAGGAACAAGATGAAAAGAGTGAAGAAAATCATTCAAATAGCATTAAACAAGAAAAAGAATCATCTCTTGTTTAGTCTGAGAAAACTGAGGCTAAAAAGAGATTATCATTCTCTTCAGATGTTGAAGGACTTCTCAGCAGTCACCAGATCTAAATGAAAATAATCGATGAAATCTAACCAGTTCGAATATCCCCTCCTTATTACAATCCTTTGAGCATGTAATTTGATGAACGGAGGACTTCCATTTATGAACCTACAATCCAGTAATCAGCTGGTGAAGATATTGAATTATAAAAACAAAAAATAAACAGTCTTTCAAAAGATCCAAACAAAAAAGCAGGCAAAGAAACAGCTAGTTTATCTGAAGGCAATGATAAAAAAGCAACATCGTAAACAGAACTTTTGTCACTTTCCAGTGGTGTGGTGCTCCCAATCTAAACAAAAGATGAAGTACAAATGGTCTATACCAGATAATATTTCATGAATTCAATGAGCAAATAATGTATTGAGTAATTTGCTGAATTACAAAATAAGGATAACGAAAAGATTCCTAAAAGTTGAAATAATAAAAAATTATTAAAAATGGAGATTTTTGATATAAAAACGATCTAATAGAACAAGTATTCAGTCGTAACATAACAGATAAATATGTATCTGCTTAACAACATCACCACAAGAAAAATACTAATTTGTAGTCTAAATAACAATTAGAATATCGTTAAGTCTTCCTTCTATGTTTAACTAAGTTGTTGCGTTTTTGTTTTTAGTAATGTCTAAGAGCCTAAGAAAT
>Ga0302271_10002180_pt1 | contig 17932 bp, 12 predicted proteins | sample III_Bog_N1_1_FD_198767 | JGI IMG/M metagenome (GOLD analysis project Ga0302271, IMG submission 198767) | Peat permafrost microbial communities from Stordalen Mire near Abisko, Sweden - III_Bog_N1_1 | ecosystem: Environmental > Terrestrial > Soil > Wetlands > Peat | place: Sweden: Abisko...
CTATTTTTACAATATTGAGCTATTTTTTTGATCATTTCTTAAGAACTATTGATTAAAAGATTAGATAAAAGTAACAGACAGCTTGAATTTGCGAAAGAGGAGCACAGCAATCTTATAAAAATCTTCTGACTCTTTTTCTGAACAACCAAGGAAGAAAAGACAGTGAAGCCTAAGGATGAGTTATTCGAAAAGGGGAAAATCTAGGCCAGGAACAGCTTTTCAAGCGAGACCAGCGTAAGTATAAATTGATTAATATGAAGGAGACCCGGAATAGATCAAGGTAAAGGATAAATAAACTTTATTCATTTTATCTTAAGATCTCTCTGCTCGCAAAAACACACACATTTAACGTCTAATAGTAACTAGAAGACAAACTAGAGGCAAAGTTAAAGGAGAGCTCAGAGTTATCTAGTTTCGAAGTTTACTTGAAAAATCGTTTGGAAGCAGAAAAAAATAGAATAGAGACTTTGAGACTCAGCCAGACAACATCAGATGGTTTTGGTTCAGGTAACTTCAAAATTGGAGGTGAAAAGTCAGGAGGATTTTTCTCAACAATCAAGTCGAATTCCATAGATGTAAACGAACACAATAAACGGCAGATTGCAGCAACTTAACAAGCGATTCAGAGTAAGCAGACAGTCTTCGAAGATGTCCAAAGAGATCTTTAACAAGTAAAACAGTTTTATATTTTGGGAGTTTAAAAATCAATACGATTGTTTCTTTTATAGAATAAGGAAGGACTACTATTGGCATTCATACCTGCCTCATAGCAAGGATCCAATTGGCAAAGAAGTTATACATCTTCTTTCGTCTAATAAGACAGCCAAAAGAAATTTATCCCTCTTGGTTACTATGATAAATCCAAAAGTATCAAGGCGATAGATTTGAAAAATCTCAAGAGTCAAATCCATTCCTGTTTGTCCGCAGGGTTTATTACAGAAAACTAAGAGAAGTAGCTAATTAACTACCGTCAATAGAATAATCTAGGACATTTCTATGATGAGTGGCTGAAGGATAAAAAGAGTAGACTCACCTCGTAAATTCAAGTAAGTAGAATTGAGTTGATGCTTCATACAAAAATAATAGCAAATCAGAAGATATGATTATACTAAATGTGTCCTTATTTTTACTTACTTCCCCCTTCCCTTTTAAAAGGCATATGTGAACACGATTTCAAAACTTGATCCAGATGAAAAAGCATTAGAAAACCATTTTCTTCAGGACAAGCATTTCCTTTCTCTCGACAAGCGCTTACACGTGAATAGGATTTAAAGTGCCAAGAATGGAACTTCAAAGCAATCACAAGAATCACAGTCATAACTTACTGAATCTAAAACGAAGAACCCCCCTTAGAAAAGAGTAAAGCCTATTGCAACTCAAGGAGCCGACCATATTAAACAAGAATAACTAAAAACAAATCATGAAACACCTTCAAAACCATCCAAAAAACCAGAACATCATCATAAAACCCACTAAATGCAAAGAAACTCTACAGCAGTGCCTGTACCTGTTCCTACAAATTGGCAAACATTCATAAGGTAGAAATCGAATTCTCGAGGAAGCTATTCTTCTACACATTCTGAGTAGAAATCAGGTGTCCAAGTATTAGAATAAAAATCAGACATTACATTGTTTGAGAACTTCGATTACGCTTCTCCCTTCCCGAAATGGCTGCTGTAGACGAAAAAATATGATTAACTGAAACACTCCGAGAAATATGACATGGATTAGAAAATAATTGCTGTGTCGAAAAAAGAATCCTTTAACAGAAGCGAATATGAGAGACACATCGTTGCGCTGTTTCTCTCGAAGATATCTTTGTTTAAAATGATGCCCTTCCATATGCTTGAAGTTATAGCCACATAACTCACTTATCTGTTTGTAGATCAAGGAGATTACAGTAAAAATATTGCCAAAAATTATACATTTTTGCTTTAAATATTGAATGTTTCCTGAAAATGATAAGCTGATTTGCTGGTTTAGTATGCAAGCAAGGAGACAAGGGTGACTGTATGTATGTGATCTTCACTGGGTAAGTCGAAATCATCATCAATGGGTTTTTGATCAAGAAAGTGTTCTGTGGTGGTGAGCTTGTTGGTAGGACTGCTCTCGAAACTGATAAACCAAGGTAAATGAAAGTTCTTAGAAGTGATTGTTGTTGCTAATAATTTGCTCTCTTTTTCTGCTTTTTTGAAGAAATGCCGACATGCGAGCGAAACTGCCTTGCAATCTTCTTGTGTTATCTCGTATCGATTATCAATAATGTCTGAATGTAACTCAATAAAATATTATTTAAATTATTTTTTTCCTTTGCTTTTATGCTACTAATTTTCCCTTGTGTTTTATTCAAAGAGAGCCTTACTATTTGAGAAGGGTAACATCGCAGCATTTATCAATGCGCATCCTTTTTTTCGACACTTTCGACCTGATAAAATTGAGAGAATGTGTGAGGAAATTAAAGCGCGGTTTCTTGCACCTAAAGAATGCTTGTACAAAGAATCCGATCTCATCGATAATTTCTACATCGTCAAGAATGGGCATCTCATCAAGACGATTCAAGTCGAATTAGAAAAATCAAATTAATGGCCGAGTAAAGACCAAAATGGCAATACCTTCTGGGAAAAACACACTCAAGCGAAGAATGTCACATACACAATTGATTTCAAAGCTAGCGATATTGTTGGGTATTTTGATATTATCTCAGGGAATGAAGCTGATGTTAGAACTGAGACAATTGACTCAGTTTCGGATACATTTGTACTCTTCATCAATAAAAATATCTTTAAACTCAGTAATATTAATTATCTTTTTATCATAAAAATAGCGTGAAGAAGAAGTAAAACAATCATTTGGTCTTCAGTCTTTACTAAAATATTAATGATATTTCTCCAAAAACGATTATCTTTATCTTTTTTATTTATGTTATTGTAATCTATCAGTTTTCGAAGAAGATGACATGCTCTTATTCAAGGAATATCACCGCAAGAAATACCCTTCGAATCAAGCGAATCTCATTAAAAAAGTCAAAAAAGAAGAAGAACAAATGAAAGCGAATAATAATGCATTAGAAGAAGCCATGGCATTGCATTTAAAGTCATGCGAGCAAGTTGATCTAGATGCTAGCAATCAGAGACTGAACAGATATATCAAAGCAAATAAAGATAAAAAGAGAGAGGAAATGAAGAAAAAACTTCCATTTGAGCTCAAGCCACCCAAAATCACTGTGTCCAAATAGCCGCTATGAGAAACAGTTTAGTTAGGCTGAAGCGCTTTATTTCGTTTGAAGCTTATTGAGATATTGGGTAGATTATTAATGCATGTTAAACTTCCATATTTCTTTTTGTTTATCTTTTCATCTGTATTTTCGTGTGAGTTGTGAATTTCGTCTTTCTTTTCTCTATTCAGAGGTATCTTACTAGATTATATCCTTGGATGCAAGCATCTGTGATTTTTTTATTGAAATTCGCTGGGTTTTCTTTACCTGGAATGTTACTGGATAATTTTTTTCTTTCTTTCAATTTAATAACAACTGCTTCATTGTATGAGTATTTGGGTCGCTTATCAGCTGGAAGATAATCGTAATTCATTCTGTCTGTGTCAAATCGAACTTAAAAATGACCCTGTTTGAAGCAACAAGATCAGGAAGGAATTCAAAAATTATTGCATTTTAGGTATGAATTCATAAATAGATTTTCTTTCTTTCTTTTTTTTTGCTTACTTCTCTTTAAGCATCGAGAACTCTGCAGATGATTGAGGTGAATTCTAGAAATCTTAAGCCACTTCTCTTTTGATTCATTTTCTCGAGCAGTAACTCCCAAGGCTATCTCCTGTCTCTTCGATTTTCGTTTTAGTATTTTGACTTATTTTTCCTTCTCAATTCGTATAAAAACTAGGCATTCACAGGTCCTTTAATTAGAGGCACTTAAAAATTGCCAGAATTAACGTAGCCATCATGGGAAAATAAGGGAACTATCGTCCAACCAACATCTTCAAATATTGGATCAACCTAGTTATTTAAATTAAGAAATTTATGTAAGAGTAGTTTGTAGATTCTATCCATCCTAACCTTTTTGAATGAGATGCTCTTAACATCGACTACAACGCAATGATATCTATTGAATCCCTTGTTGAATGTCGACCATTAGTCATTATACTAAGGGCTCGTTGCTACAGATTCCCACAGGAAAAAAGAGCTCAAATTCACCTTTAAGAGAAATATTATGAAAAAAAAAAGTAAAAATATCACACATCCACAATCCTTTTTTCTACAGTATTCATAAAATGATTGCTTACTTCAGAAGTATCGGGTGGTAGTTAATTCGCTTGGTGAAGGATTTTTTATTACTCCTGTGGGTCTTGTACTCGCTTGAGAGTCTATGTAATTTCATTCATTTGCTGTTCTCGATAATTCTTCAAATCTGCTTTCCGTGAAAGATAATTTTTAAATTCAGGATTTCTAGCATCTTCTGGCTCATCTTCATCACTTTCGTTGCCACTCGGAAGATATGGATAAAACCCACCAAAAGGAGGATTAATCGAGAAAAATGTGACGTAAAGTGATCCTTCATTGGGGACTTAGTGTAATCCATCTAATGCGAATTTGACACCAGCTTGCTGGGAGTATTTTGCAAAGTAGACCATATCCATCATTTTATTGTCATCTGTCAAGGCTACATTTTCATCAAGGTAATCATATAATTCGGTGTTTTTCTGTTAGCAAAAGAATGGCAGAGATTTTAAATGAATTCTTCAAAAATAAAGCTAAATGTTTGTTTATGGAGTAAGGACATTTTACGAATCTTTTATTGATTTTTTTCCCCTTGATAATCAAATAGGCTGCCTCTTTGATACTGATGTCTTCACGGAGGGCTCTAAAAGGGAATAAATCCATTTCTGCATCATTGGCTTTGTACCAACTTGTATTGTAAATCTAAAAGAAATAACAATTATAAATAAGAAATTCGCTAACATCTTCAATTACCTTTTTCCCATAAAGTGGTCTTGGTCTGAAAAGTCCTTTTTCTAGCCATATTTTTTAATCAGTGAAATCATTTATGGATAGCGGTCTCAGGCCCTTTTCATCCATTGGAGCAGCCACAATTCTAACAAGAATCGAAGCACAGGGTAGTCTTTCCAGTTCATAACTTTTTTGTAAAATAACAAAAATAACTTAAACTATCTGAGTTTTTGAAGTATATTTGCTTTTTACATCTTATGAATTGAGAATGGTATAGTCCTCTTGACTTACTGTGAAATCAAAGGAAGTTGGTATGCTCCGCTGAATAAGAACAAGTCCTTTTGGTATTAAAGAAAAGATAAAATAAGAAAAAAAACAATCAAATCTATTTAAAAATCTCCTCATACCGAGATGTTTTTTTCTTATGGATGAACTGGATTGGGTCCACTCGTGATGAACAATGGAACAGCAGCATACCCAACTATTCTATTTTCGTTTGTCGCTTTATCTATTGTGACCACTGTCAGAAGTACAATTGAAGTTGGATCAATGTGATCTTTTCTTAATTCTCTTCTGAAATTATACACTGGATTGAATGAAAATGAGTCTAACTCAGGTAGGCATGTTTCTTTTTCAAATATTTCCTCATAATCGATGTTATAGACTTGCATGTACACCTTCGAAACGGTGACTTTATCAGGCAGGTATCTTAACCCATCGATGTAGAAATCTATTCCCATTCTTTTCTAGAACGTTTTTGTCTTATATTAGCTCTTGAAATTAGGGATATATGGACTGTTATCAATATCATCGATTTCATTAGGAACTTCAGCTGCAGGTTTAGGCTTTTCTTTTGTTGGGGGTGTTTTTGCACGGAATTGAGAATCATCGTAGACGAATTCCTGGATAACTACAGTGATAGTTTTACCAGTTTTTATCATAGCTTCTTCGTTAATTGGTGGCCTCTGTAACTAACCTTTGAAGAGATCAATGGTGTAGATTCCTGATCTTATGGAGCCATCTGGACGATTCACCTGATTTCAATTGATTGGACAAAAATACAGATTAAAAACCGAAAAATTAAGAAATTAATTTAAAAATTATTCAATAAATTCTTGAGACCTTGACAAAATTCCATCCAACCATGTTGTATGTGCCAATGTAGTTCTAGAGTTCATTAGCGTCTTGCATATTCTTCGGTCTGTCTTTCTCTTTGGCTTAGAATCCAACGTAGATATCTTTTCTGTCAGTCTGCCAGAAGAGTTAGGGAATGTTCTTTAGGAACTTATATTCTTCATTCCATTTGACTGTCTCACCGAATTGCTTATTGTTCATCATCTCACCCTTGAGAATTAGGAAAAATATAAAAAAGTTAGTGGATACTTTATTTGTTTTGTTTTTGCAATTAAATTCTAATCCTACTCTTTGAATTTGCTTTTGAAGTGGTATGACAACATGTTGAGGAAGATCTTCCATTCTTTCCTCAAGGAAAGGATTATGAACAGATGTTGTAAAGCTACACATTCTATTCTAATCGTCATAAATTGGCTTATTATTCTAAATCAACGCTGAGCTGACCATCATATTTGATTCAGCTATATGATCCTAAACACTTAACACTGATACAGATAACCCTCTTTTGATGCCATCATCTGGTGGCTATTCAATGTATTCCTCTTCTTCTGGATCCATAGCACCTCCTTAAGATCTGTCTGGTAAGTAAGACATATTAGGGAGTTACGATCCATCAGGGAAATCTGGATTTGTTGGCTTCATCTTATATGCTTATCTCGCTCCTAAATCGTTTCGAAGATGAATGTATGGGATCACATATTCGTGCATGGTTTATTCAGGATAGCGTGATCGCTATTAGCTGAAATCGTCGTCATTAGGATATGCAACTCTCAGATATATCCAAGCACCGGGAATAGGCTCCAAATGTTTGATTTCATACACAGAAATAGCTTGATCAGTAGGAGGATAGTACAGCGGACACTTGAACTTGCCTCGTCTAAATAATCACAAATCAATTAAAATTAGCCACGAATCGTCAAGGATAGTTAAAAATAATCTAACTCACTTATCATTTCCATTCAAAATATAAATAAAAGTTACTTGAGTTCTCTTTTTACATCGAAGAGATCAAGTTACGTCCATCCGTAGCTTTCTGTTTTGTTAGCAGCATCCCCTTTCTTTTTGGAGTAGGGCAGCTAGACTTCCATAATCAAAAGATTGTCTTGATTTGGAGGTATGTCAAAGATCTAATGGGAATCACCAATGATGCATCGCACTGTTTCTGCACTCTCGACCTTGATTATTTTTAAAAAAATGATTGAGAAATAGATATTATCTTTATTAGCAAGTGATGTTTTGAAAAATTTAACAAGAAAAAAAAAGAGAATAATATAATTTTACCTCGCACTCTTTTGGATCGACAATCTTCGGAGGATAGAGTGTGTCATCTATTCAAATAGAATAAGAGAATTATTAATTAATTGGATACTATTTCTTGAAGTAAATTAGTATTTCGTGATAAACATAAAAATTGATTTTCAAAATTTGTTGTTGTTACTTTTATTGAATATTCCAAAGACCGTCTATGCAAAATTAGTTCGCTTTGGGAGTCCTAGTATGTAATCCCAGTGAATAACTAGCCCATCGTTTTAATCATATTACTTCATCCCTCCGATTGGTCCTAAATCCTTCCTTACGCGTTGAGCTAAAATCCATTTACGTTAGTCGTCATTCCATCTATTTCAAACAAATTTATTAGCAATTTTTCAAACAATTTGTCTTATTTCATTCTCCTCATCGCATAATAATTCAACTCTCTTGCCTTTTCCTTACTTTTCATTATCGAATTCCCTATCTTCTTCTCTGCGTTCATACTCAAATTCCATTCTGGTTCTTTGAAGTTTTTGTTCGTTGGCAATTTTTTCCATTTCTGATTTTACAGTGCTGAGCTCTTTGAATTGTTCCATCTTAAACCGATATAGCTCCGTGCCGACTGGAATTCGACTTAGAATTCGTAGTTAATCCACTTCTTCTTTGGCTAAATTAGCTATCACACGTTCTTCATCATCCAAATCAACTGTACGTACTTCGTTTTGAATTAAGAATTCTTGTTAGGGAGTGAAAATACTGAATGGATTCGAGCCATGTTCCTCATAGCCATGTAGTTTACTGTTAATATCACTTAGTGTATAGTTATTTTAGTTCTTTGGGATTATCGGTGCACCATTTTTCCCAAAAATTACTGCATTATTTCCAGGCTATTAAAATGGATCTATTGGATTCATCACACCAGGTACTCCAGTGAATCCAATTCCTGCGTTTGGCGTGATCAAATTCTAGCCATTTGACCTCCCAAATGCTTCTAACTCTCGACGAAGTTTTGCTGATTCTTAGTCTAACTCGAGTAATCGTTTTTATTAGTAATTTTTGTTGTTCAGTTAGTCAGATTAGTTTTGTAGTTAATTCACTATTTCACTACCCATTCTGTTATTATTGTTAAAATTATTACCATTCATACCATTCATAGGATAGCTCCCTAGCCCACTGTTTCTTCCTCCCTCCCAGTGAATTGCTGGTGAAATAGATTGATTGAAAGAATTGTTCAATCCATCATTTTTGCCATAATCATATCCATTTGGTTGTACTTTCAAATTCGTGTAGAATTTCTCTAAATTATCTAAGTTTTGTATAAAACCTGGATTATTTCCTCCTGCCTTCATGTAGTCACTTCGAATCCTTCTCAGATCTTCCAACATCTTACCTGGATTGTTTGAATTGCTACTTCCATACAAATCTCCTCTTCCTCCATTTCCATAGTTCCCTTATTCTGATTGTGTTCTTAACTTTTTTTAAGATCCAATTAAGCTTGCTCCCGCTTTGCCTAGTTAGCTTCTTTGAAATGCTGACTCCAATTACAAACCGTCTGTGTTAGGTTGCTTGTTCTTGTTGAGATTTGACATAATCTTCATGCGCTCATTTTCAAGTTATTACTGTTGTTCTCTCAACTATTTCAATCTATCACTCTTCTCTTCTATTGCCAGATCCTGCAATTTACGGTGAGCCATCTCAGGCGTTTCCTAAAATGAAAAATAGTCAATAATCAACTGTTACGTTAAGCAAAAAAATGAAAAATGTGAAGATATTTGCTTAAAAAACTGCCAAAAATAATATTAAAACTACAATTACTCCTCTTCTTATTAAATCACCGACTGTATCCATGAAGCGAGATTCTTTCAATCCAAGGTTCCCATGCCTATTTTATAATGCTTCAATACCTCTTCGCTAGTCTGGGTTTAGAGTTCTTTCTTTTAATGCATCTTGAAATCTACTCTACTCAATCCGCTCTTGTAATTACAAATCAGGCCTTCTATCGTACTAATTTACTAACTATGCTAAAGCTACATCGTCTCCTCTTTGTTAGCCTCTCAACGCAAATCTAGCTTGTTTATAATCCTCCAGTTACGCTTCCATATTTTCTTCCCTCAACTTTTGAGGCACTCTTGGCTGTTCAGCAAACTTTTATTTATGACTCTACAGCAACCCTTTGACTTAATCCATGTCTATTTTCTCCTTATCCTTAGTGAAAGGGCGGTTTACATTAAATTATTCGTTGCCTCTTCCTCCGTTTGCTTCAGCTCGAAGTTTCATTGATTTCTTATTGAGTCGGTCTGCGTCATGATATGAGCTGTCTTTGCAAAACTACAAATATTATCAATAGATTATTTGCTGTTATTGATGGTTTAAGCTGTTCATATCCATATGATAACATGTTTTGAAATAAGGCAATTAGTTGTTACTCTTTTGATATGATTTGCTAACTAAGCTGGAGTCTCGAAGTTCATCTTGCAATTACTTTTTCAAAGCAAACATGCATTAGTAAATTGAGAATATCAAGAGTTATTTGCTAATACCCGCATTCATTCAGAGAGGGCAAGTAGTTCATCAGCGAGAGAAGCCCTCAAAATATCTTTATCAGCAGGATGTTATCTTTGTTTTTTGTGAGTCCTAATAATCTATGTTTAACTTCTAATTAATTACTTGTTGTGATTTTTTCTGGTGAGTAATTTCCTATCATGAGTTGCTCGAAATTAATACAAAAACAGAAATAGTTGCACTCAGATAACCCCCTCTAAAATCAATGCACATGCATATTTTCACTCTTAATTTACTACTATTACCACAACTTCACTAAATAAACAATAAAAATGATATGTTTTCTTCTTTCATTTTTTACATATTTGTAAAGAAAGAGATTCAATTTTCAATTTATTAATTGAAATTTATGCAGAGATTCAAGATTTCTTCTCTCCAGAGAGTTATTCTACTCCCTTAGCCAAATTACCCTTATTATTCATGTTTAATTTAGCATATTTCTTATAAATTGTATTTTTCTATGAATTTTAACATTCAAACATAAATTATCAAACTCATTTTTCATGTCCATCAACTTCTTTAGCTTCTTTAGTTTCTTTTGTTTCTATTAGGTAAATTCTTCCTAGCGGTTTGTAAAACTTATCTTCATCGTAAAAAAACCTAGTTGAGATGTCAATATTCGGTACGACAGCTTAACCTAAATCATAGGAAGCGAATTTATCAAAGACATTTCTCCAGTTGTATTTAACATATTTGCCTGAGTCATCTTAATAAGATTGCTCCCTCACTCGAAAGAGAGTAATGTGCATCTTTTCTGGCTTGAAAACACCTTGTTTATAAGTGATATTCATTGCTTTCAAGTCATCTTCATGGACTACTTCTGTCTGAATGAACTTTTTGATCAAAATATTGCATGTCGCTTCTAGTTTCTAATATAACTCATCTTCGCTAATATCTAGATAAATCAGACTCAATTCATCGTACTCATCACTTCCAGAATTGTGCTTAAAGGGCTTTTTGAAGCATCCAACGTTCTTGAGATTAACCTTTATGCTGTCTCCATTAATCTTTTTGATATCTTCTTTTAGATTCTCAAATTCACTCTTGGCCTTCTACTGAAGATCTTCTTTTGGAAGAGTCAACCTGAGTTATATAAGATTCATTTTCAAATCGATATTTATTGCTTTTGATGATGAACTCTTACATTCCCAGAGTAATATGAAACCAGTCAGGGTTGTTGGGTGAAACAATTGCTTTTTGCGCATCTGTCATTGCTTGAAAGATGGAATCTTGAAGTTCTTTTATCTTTAGCGATGTTTCGGGCTGAATCAAAGGGATACTCAAAAAATGAGTAAAAGTCCCTGCGTTTTTCTTGGCTGGAGTAAAAGAAGGACTTGGTTTCTTGGAATAAGGTCTCTTCTCCATTTGTGTTTGTCTGATTGTTGAAGAGAAATAGTGCTTGATTAGATTCTTTGAGCTAGCAAACATTCAATTATAATAAGTTTTAGGATGGGGGGATTCATATTGTATAATAGCTAATAAATTGTTATTTTTAATTAATGAAGCGTCTATTCGATGTGAAGGTAGGTAGCAAAGAGAGAAAGGAAAATTCAATGTTGCTGGAAAGGAGTGTCTTAATAAACAGTAGAATATTTCTTAGAAAATATTATCAATCTATCAAAGATAATTCCTTTGAAAAGCTAGCAGAACCAACAAAGTGGAGCAAAATCATGAAAATAAATATTTTCTGCTCTTTATTTTAATTATCTCCCTTCCTTTAATTGTCAGTTCTCTCCTTTTGAATAAGGTTTTACAATCTTATTTTTTTAATTTATGCTAAAAACCATAGAAGATTTTGTAGAATAAGGGGAAATATTCCAGATTACTTTGCGGTATTGCATGTTTGTCATTGATCAATTATCGCTGTCTTATCTAAGATATTTACTGCGATTTGGCTGGTTTGTATGGGTAGAAGCTGGTCTATCTTTGTAATAAAATAGATAAAATAATATTCACAAAGAAAATTGTGGGAAAGAAAAGATAAAAAGAAATTCTTGATATCTTAAAAAAGGCTCTGAAAATAAAATAAAATACTCTTAAGAACGAATTAACTAAACAGTTGAATTGTTAAATATGTTCAAATGGTAGCTTCTTAGGAACTGTGCATTACTCGAAGTTCTTGGGTACTATTTGTTCATTTTAGGATTAGAATCATGAAATTATTTAAAATCCTTAATTTCTTTGTTTAAGGTATAAACTTGAGAATGTCATTTATGTCTCTCAAAAACAATAGGGACAAAACATAATTATTTAATTGTAAAGGAAATGAGAAATTTGCTATCTTAACTGGAGTCAGCGATATGAAAAAGTATAATGGGAAAATTAAATTAAAAATAAGTGCTTTAAAAGAATTACAAAGACAATACATCGAAATGTGTAAATAAATATGCCAATAATTTTGGGTAATTTCTTTGGATGAACTGAAGTAGAGTACAGTATTAGTGGGGGGAGATGATTTATCTTTTTGTATTGACGACATGTAAAGAAAGACAAATTCAGCGTTATTTCTATTGAAGCTAATAAACTTTTCTTTCCTTTTTCTCTCACTCTCTTCTTAAAATTTAACATCAAAATAAGTGATCCACTTCCAGGGTTTCAAGAGCAAACTTATAGCCTCTTCTGAATGTTAGATTAAGAGCACGAAGGTGGCATGAAAGTATGTAGCAGTGTTCTAGGTGGAGTAGCTGGGAAAGGCATGCCTAAAGAGGAAGAAGGCGAGAATTCTTAGGAAGAATCTGAAGATGAAGAAGATGATGAAGATTCTGCATAAGAAGAAAACGAAGAAACAGAATTTCATAAAACTTATTGCAAAAAGCACAAAGGCATCGCAGTTATTGTCTACGTTCTGTTCTTTGCAGTGAACCTTCATATTGCGTTTACTCAATCAGACAACTCTGCAATCAGTCTCTATCTAGTAGGCATCCTTGTAACAAATCAAATATTAATCCTAGTTATGCTATTCTCTCTCGTCCGCACTTTCGTTGGATGGATCAATAAGCTCTCTGGTCTCCTCAACATTGCCCTTGCTGTTTAGCTGCTACTCTTAGACTAACATAATTCATATTCTTTCAGTCATTAGTACGAGATTCATGGACTCATGATTTTTGGAGCTCACACGATTCTCATGCGAAGCAGTTAATTTGTCTATGATTTCATAGGATTTATTGTGAGTTTTATCATTCATAGCATCCGCCTTGGATGCACTGACAATATTTTACCTTTAGTTACTTTGTGGTGTATTATCGCCGTTTCAACTTTGCAGCAGTATCTGCACAAGAATGCGATTAGAGAACTATTCTTTTCTAAGTAGCGGCAGTAATAGTTACTCGATGCAATTGAAACAGTGCTCCCTTCAGCGGTATTCTCCCTCAATAAAATGAATATGAAGTGTTTTCAGTAATCGCCGAAATTGCCTCAGGGAAATAATAAAAATACTGCAGCACCCATCAATAAGCAAAATCCATATGGATCGATTGATACCAGCTAACGAAATAGCTACTTCAAAGTCTAAGTTTAGTAAGAGTAGCAGTTGCAATAAAACAAATAACATCCAAATCAATAGTAATTCCAATAGCAACAGCTTCCAGTGTCTCCAAATAATCAACTCAAAAATTATCCAAGCAGTTTAAATCCAGTTTCTTAAAACATCAGTGCAGCTGCAACTTCTCCTAATAATCGTAATATCGCTAGCAATGCGGTTCTTGTGCAAAAATAGCCAGGTTAAATAGTCAGATCTATGGCAGGTTTCACAGAAATCCTACAAGGTTCAACTTCCTGTGCTGGTAATATAAGTTATTAGTCTCCAGGGCATGACCCTTTGCTTTAATGGACTCTAAACCTGTCTAATAATCATAGCAAGCAAGCCTATAAGATCACAGACATGGCTTCATTTGTGCACTTTGCCAACCGTGTTTATGTAGATGCACGATAATTCATTGAAGATACAACTAAAGAATCTATGGGAGATAATCTCCAACCTAAAACAGCAGCTCCTTCTAAAGAAACCAGCACTGTCCCCTTCAATCATCTATCCAAAAGATAATCACCACCTTCAAGTCACCTGGGAGATTCACATTTTCATGGAATATTAGCACCACCCATCAATCTGAGCCGCTCGAATTACCTCTAAAATAGTCAAGCAATCGTGAACTTTAACACTAATAATCCAAATAATACGATCACAACTAGCAATTATAATACTAACAATAATAATTCAATCCTTCAAGCAAATATTCCCAGCTTAAATCAGAATAAAAATCCTTAAAACATATTGTAACCTGTTCCTCTCCCTGAAATGAAGATCTAAAACAGCATTGGTTATCCTACACACAATACAAATAACAACAATTATAACATAGCAAGCACAGGGATTTAGAATTCAGTACCAGCAAAATCAACCATGCACCAGCGAAACAAAGAATCAGAAGTAACTCACCGTCCAAAAAAGAGTTTGTTTTCATAATTTTGTCGCTGCATCAAACGAAACAAGAAGATTCGAGTGAAAAAAATCAAATCTGAAAAAGCTGAACAAGAAATCACCCAATAACTTAATGTATTTGGAAATCCCCTCGAGACTGGAGGGCATAATTAAACTACTCTTCTGTCACATTTGAAGAGTATTTTGGAAAAATAAAATAGCAATTCAGAAACAATAAAGAAAAAAAAGAAAATATTTGTCTGGAAATTTAATGGAAAATACTTTCCAGATGATGAAGAAGGTCTTCATGATGCTCTTGGAGGGGGAGGAGCGGAATAAGAGAACGCTACTAAGAGAAATAATTCCAATGGGATAGCGATTTAAGTCAGAGTTTGCGGTTTTTAAGGATAAAATAGATTATTTTTCTGCGTAGATGATGTGTCTGTATCAGAGAAAATACAATTATATTAAGCACAAGATAAATTCAAAGATTTAGTGCTAGCCAACACTGCGCATGACCTCAGGTAACCCCTTAATTCTCTTAACTATACAATCACAGAAGCTAAGAAAATCTTATTGAATTTGAAGACACAAAATTAAACCTAAAAAAGTAATGATCAATCTGTATTCGATGATTCGGTTGTTGGGTTTGTTTCTGAATCTGGAATGATCGAACCAAAAAAGAATAATCTGCAAGAAAGATAAGAGTTTGCTCCGAACATAAATGCTCCTTCCTCTAAGGAATGCAAGCAGGCTTAAGATCAATCTGCTTCTAGGAGGAGCGTATCTTCAACAGAAATAGCATAAAACGGAGATAATTATAATGAAGGTTCAAGTGGGTCAAATGAAGGATCTAAAAATACCAACAAACTAGAGGAAAAGTCCTTGAAAGTTTAAGAAATAAATATGATAATTGAGCTTTTAGAACTGGCAGAAGTGTCTGGAAATAGCTTGAAATATTTAATAAACGATATTCTCGATCATGCTAAGCTCCGTGAAGGCAAGCTCCAAGCGAATTTCAAAGAATGTTCGCTTAACTCTATCTTCGAATTTACAAAACACATTTTTAATCACCAATTCAAAGAACGAGGAATAATCTTTAAAATATTTCTCGATCCTAAAATCGAGCCAACTTGGAAGATCTGCACGGATTAACAGCGACTTTAGTAAGTTCTTGTAAATCTTCTCTCGAATGCTATGAAATTCACGCAAGCAAATAAATATGTTATTTTACATATTTCTCGTGTCTCCAAGAATGTAAACAATCGAATAATATCGCTCTTGAAAATCACCGTCATTGATTAAGGATGTGGCATGTCAGAGTCTTAACTGAATTAGATCTTCGCGCCCTTTGTAAGTTTCAATGATAACTCACTGAATATTGAAGGAATTGGATTAGGTCTACACATATGCAAATCTATCGTAAGCCTACTCGGGCCCTACCCTAGACTGTTTGTAAGATCTAAACTTAATGAAGGCTCGAAGTTTTTTTTCTACATATATCATCAACTCCGTAAAGGATCACAAGCATTTAAGACTCTTAAACCACAATAGACGCCTTAGGTAACAAATCAAATACCCAACAATAACAAACAACAAGATTAGAGAATTTATTTTTATTAAACAAAAATCAAAAAGATCATTTTTTTTCTTCTTTTTCTTCTTGTTTTCAGGATGAAGTAGCTTATCTGCAATAATCTCGAAAATAACTGAAATCCCAACCTGTAGGGATACATGAACTTCAAGAGGTGTTAGATAAAAAGAGTATCATGAGCATAATAGAAGATTCCAACATATCAAATGATGTAAATAATGCTGTTTTCAGTGAAACTAAGATGGATTCAAATGATAGAAAATTGTAAAAATCGGATGAAAAAAATAAAAACAAAAACACTCTTGTTGCTGAATAATACACTGGGTCCAATGAATAAGATATAATGACCATCGAAGAAGAAATGAAAAGTCCAGAAAAAAGACCAGATGAGACTCTAGAAGAGGAGGAAGAAGAAGAAGAAGAATAAGAAGGGAAAGGCACTGATTTAGACATTTAATCGATTATCATGGAAGTTGTGGGCTCAGAAGATTTTTAGGAATAATCTACTAGAAATTAGTCTCATTGCCATCAAATGAATAAATATTGGCATATTGGATAACTTCCTCATACGATTACCTCACTGAATTCCCATAAATCGAGTTAGAATCAGTCAAAGTCAAAATCCTTACAGCAACAATTATGTATATCTCCATGTCTTAGCCTAGACAATGGCAGCCAAAACGTGATAGATCTAAACTCAAATCAACAGATAAATCCAAATATCATTGGATTTTAGCATGCATTAGCCAAGGAATAATAATTCTAGAGCTATTTTGTACAATCTCCTAGAGCAAATTAAAGTACGTTTTTTAATTAATCCAATCAAAATCAGCAAGCCAAGAACTTTATTCATCAAAGCACTAAGCAACTACTTCCATTACTGCCATTAGTCACAACTTCCAGCAGCAATGTTATCAACAGCAATAAGAATATTGTAAACTCTCCAAGAGGCCCTTCTCAAAGTAATTTGAGTTTATACAGTTTTGGGAAAAAATAATCGATAAAAAACCCAAATAACATTATTTTATAATAACAATCATCATCACCGCTATTAAATAGTCCTTCTTCTTCACATTCGATACAGTAAAACTCATATAAAAATACACTTATTCGTCTAAGTAAATCACCAAAGACTAAGAAAATGAAGAATCAAAATATTCCAGCAATTTTACGATAATTTTCTTAGAAATACCCCAATGCACTGAATGAAATGGAAGCCTCCACAGGGAGTGCTGGTGTGACCATGTAGGAAGAACTTTCTGTGCTAATTGCAGATGATGATGTTTTTGGCATATCGATTTTGAAAATGATGCTGAAGAAATCTGGGCTTTTTACGTTTGATGTGAAAGAAGTTTTCAATGGGAAAGATTCGCTACTGGAGTTTATGAAGTAAAATCACCCTGATTCAACGAAGCCATATGCGTTAGTTATATCAGACATTCGAATGCCATAAATGGATGGGATAGAATCAGTCAGAAAAATGAGATAAGCTATCGTCAAAGAGAAGTATTTTCCAGCGACATTTATAGGTGTCTCTGCCATTGATCAAACGTCATAAAATGATACAGAATTAAGCATATTCGATATTGTATTGTCTAAGCCATTAAAGGAACAAGCACTTCTCAATGCGATCAACTAGAATCTATTAGATTTTTATTGATTTAATACAATGGATTATTTCAGCTGACAATTATTATCAACTAATTTAAAATGAATATATTTAAATAAAAAATCTCCAGGAACTTCCCTAAGTTTCTTCTTTCTCTTTGAATCATTCTATGTATTGAAATGCTATTTAATCTTTATGTTTCAAGTAATTTTACTCCCTCTTTATTTTATTTTTTCCTCCTTTTTAACCTCTAAAATAAAGTAGATAATAATCTCAATTCAATTTCTCTTTTCTTCATTGAACAAATCGATTCCTTAGTTTGTTTGATTAATATGTGTGGTGAGATAATATTCTAAGTTTCAGATGAGAGAGAAAGAATAATTACTAATAATGTTTTTTTGAATTCGT
>Ga0302271_10002181_pt1 | contig 17932 bp, 9 predicted proteins | sample III_Bog_N1_1_FD_198767 | JGI IMG/M metagenome (GOLD analysis project Ga0302271, IMG submission 198767) | Peat permafrost microbial communities from Stordalen Mire near Abisko, Sweden - III_Bog_N1_1 | ecosystem: Environmental > Terrestrial > Soil > Wetlands > Peat | place: Sweden: Abisko...
TGAAATATTGCAGAGACCTAGCAATGCGTTCAAAATCTTCAAAAAGCCCTTCTTTTGTGCTGAATCAACTCTCTGAGGAGTTTTTTGAGCTATCAGAGGCGAATAAATAGGGATAACCTAAAGGATGCTCATTCGATCGTAACTAGATCCTTCGAATGGTTAATTGTAAATCTCATCTTGCTCTTAAAGTACTCGATCCATAGGCATATAATCCTATTCTCTTTAAGCTGCTTAAAAAACCAACTATTAAGAAACTTTTCGATTTCTCAGTGCATCCAATTCCAGAGCAAGATGATGACACTAACTCTATTGCAAGGGCTACTTCTCATTACAAAGATTCCCTAATTTCAAGGGAAATGGATCCTTTGGTAATAAATCCTTCTTCTGGTTAGAATTCTCACATTTATTCACCATCTCTTGCTCATTAATCAAGCAATTCAACGAATAAAGCAGGTCCTTCACGCACAAACTCCTTTAAAGAATTACTCAAATAAGAACTAGTCTAGCCTTAATCTATTTGTTCTACTAAAAAACCTTCTTTCTGGAGACGCATTTTTAAATGCGGGGTTGTCTGCCAGTGAAAAATCTCCTTATCTCTCTCTCTCTTGCATTTTCTACATAATCTCAAAGACTCACCTCCCTCAAAGATGTCCCCAACCGTTATTGACTCCTTGGAGCAATTTAAATTTGCTTTCAAAGATGAATATTTGGAAATGGCATTCTTTACTTTATAATATAATTAAAAAACTATCAAAAACACCATATGTAGACTGATTTGACACTAAGTACTTTAAACAACACATAAAACATCTACAGTCTTTTGAAATGTTTAAATTTGTTTTTTTTCATTCTTGTTATTTTGTATATGCAATTCTATTCAACTTTATTATCAATTTTCTGTTAAATTAATCTTCTTTACAAAAAATAAAATCTCCTATGAGTATTACAATATGCATTCGAGAAACTTTAAACACAAAAATGGTAAAAAATTATGCTAAAAAATATTAAAAACCCTGATTATTTTCGATGCTTCGAGGGATCAGGAAATTAAAAAAAAGAAAGAATGGAGAGGAAAAACCCCTTGAAAGGTGAAATCAGAGAGATTTCACTTCATCTATTGTTTAGAAACAGTTATCTAAAGAATCATTAGTTCTTTATACGTCACTAGTAATAACGTATTATTGATGGTTCATTATTTTGAACTAGGGTAATACTAATAAAAAAACTGGTTTCTATTCTCCCCCTTTTTTTGAAATTATTAATCAAATTATCTCTTTGAAAACTGTCTCAATTCTCATATAAAAATTCTATGCATTTGGTTTGAAAAAATGGATTAGAATTCAAATTTATTTATTTAAAAAGAACATTTCCCCTCTCTTTAAATTTCTATTTCAAATTTTAAAAGTGAAATTAAAAGGGAGAAAATGTATTTAAATGGTTTAAAATTCCTCAGTCGTCAGAGGAATTATCTTAACTAATAGACAAAATGAAAAATTATGATAACTAATTATTTTTAAAATCTACTGATGATTATTTAAATTTTCTATTACCAAACTAAATTACAGAAAATTAATTTTTAAGTGACTTCACTTTTAAGTTAAAATATGAGAGCTTTTGCATGTTTATATTGGCTTAACATACATTATTATGAATTATATTGGTCCCTAAAGAAATAAACCCAGCAAGAATTATTATCTCTAGTTTTCTTCTTGTTTTCAATATTATTGAAAGCTGAGATTTTCAATAATTTTTTCAATTGACTCATCAGATTTGGATGTTCTTAAAATATATGAATCCTCCTGATTAGAGAAAGGAAGGGAATTTGATTGATTTCCTTTCAAGAAATAATAATTTCTTCTTCTTATTCATGGATTCTTATTCAATTAAATTCAAAGTTATTTTTGATTAAAAAGTCTATCGAAGAAAACAGTAAATTTTCATTTCATCAGAAAAGTTTGTTCAAGTTTTAATAAAAAAATTAATGAAAAAGTCAATTGGAGTTGACATCAAATTTCAATATGAGATTCATTAAAAGCTTGGTTTTAACAAAATAATTGACCAAAAGGATGAATTAATAATTCTTGAAAAACGTTATCAACGAATGTGTTATTCTCATTTTTTCTTCTATGTAGTATTTCTATTATTTTAGCAGATTTTCAGATTTAATTTACTTCTTAACAATTATTGAATATATGTTTTACAATATTTTGTTTAAATAATATTTTTTTTAATATCTACTTATTATTTTTATGTATTGAAAAATGTATTAATAAAATAAGATCAAAGAAAAGTGATGAATATTAAATCCATAAGAGGAGGGAGGGGAGTTAAAGAAAAAGGATTAACAATAGTAGTTAGGTTATGGTTATTATATGATCTAGCAATGATTCTGTTAGGAGGTTTGTCGAGAGGTCTAGTGTATGTACATTTGTGCAATTCATTTTTAGAAGAGAGTTTAGATTACTAATAATTAAATCATTTATTAAACCAATAAAACTATTAAGGAAAACTGAGTAAACTGTTTTTTAAAAGCTTAGAAAGATTAAGAATACAAGCAAAATAAGCAATTATTCTGACTAATTTAATAAATTAAAAAACTAGAATGGAAAAAGAGAGAATAACTTAAAAAAAAGTATCATATCTCTCTTGTTTGACAAAAATCAATTGTATTTTTGAGTTAGTATTAATTAATAATATTATGACATTGAATAGAAAGAAATACCTTGAAAAATATAATTTAAAAACATACAGAATCATGTGAAATATGCATTAATAGATAAATCAATAAGATAGTTCTTATGATAAAGGAGTAAATGTTATGTGTCTGGAAATCCATTTTGGATTTTGAGTTGAAAAAAAGAGAGGTAATAGTTATTTTAGCAGTCAAAATAAGTTTATGTTAGTTGACTTCATTTATGAGATCTTTTCTGAGCATCATCAACCTTCTCGAAGCTGACCCAAGAAAATCCCTCCATTAAATTTGTCAGCTATGAAAGACACAAAAAAATATTAATTATCCTCGGAGTATTTTCAAGCAACAGGACTTACTTCATCTTCTATTTCTTCTTCAGAGTGACCAGCACGCTTAACTTCTTACCAGAATTCCATCCATTCTTCTTCTGATATATCTCCGTTGTTATCTAAATCAACTGCACGGAACAATTCCTCTGTATTAACCTTCGCGAAATTGGATTTCCTGGGAAAAAAGGAAATTGTAAGAAAAATGATACACTTCAATATGAATAATAAGGTAAAGATAGTCAACCAAAATTTGATGGTTTCAGATTTATCTATTGTCCCTGATCCATCAGTGTCTATGCGCTTGAACACGCTCATGATTTTATCCTCTAAAGGTTGACTAAGTTTCTAAATAAAACACACCAAGAAACTCATTAGACTCCAATCAAGCGCTATTAGAATTTGAAAGATGTCCTTACCACTTTCGATTGTATTAGGCCCATTTTTTGACAACAATAATCAAGATTCTATGTTCTTTCTCAAATTCAATCAAATTTTGTTACTTATTTTTCTTGATATTATTAATTTTTTTCTCCCTCAAACTCTCACTAATCCTTCACCTTTAAAATTTCATTTACTCCCCAGCTTCAGTACAACAGCAAAGAAGCTTCTCTAATAAGGACGCTCATACTTTCTAAAAAAATTATCTAATTCATTATTCTTTGAGATATTTGTAGTAGCACTCACACACAAGCGTAAAGGTATTTAAAAAATGTTCCTCATAGTAGAATCAAATTTAATAAAATGACCCCGTTGACAATTAGAGTCATTAGACCACAGGATTTCAAAGTAAATATTTAACAATCTTGACTAATAACTTTCTAAAAATTTAATACGAAAACCTTTAAGTGAAACACTCTTAAAATATTTACTATGTAACTCAACTGTTGAGTTCGTCTAGCTTAAATTTTCTTTTTGTTTCTGCTACAGATTTCATAATATTTTCTATTCTTTTTCATAATTGTTAAAAAATATCCTTTTTCTATTTACTCATAAAAGGGTGATAGCTTACAGTTTATGCATTTTCCCCTCCCTTTCAAAAACTCTCCTTAAATCAAATACATTTCTATTAAGCATATCAATTAGAAGAATAATTTGTTACTCTTCCTAAATAGCTACTGATTTTTTTGAGCTTTCAGAAATTATTTGTTTCTTTCTTGGATTTTTCGAAGATTTAGTAATTTGAGAAATAAAAACTAGGAAGACGTGCTGCTCAGCTGTTAGTCTTTTAAGAAAAAAATACTGTTCTTCCTTTTTGCTTGATTTCAAGCCAGCGGAATATTTTTGTCCTAAACACAAATGAAAATATGCAGAAAAATCAAAGTTTAAGCTCTTGACTTGAAAGAAGAGGGCTGAAATAAGTATCAATGAGACTCTAAGGTACATCTTAAGATGATTTGTAAGTCCATTTTGGTGTGTCTTTTTTGTCTACAAGAACTGTTCTGATTCCCTCAAAGAAATCTGAATCCTATACGAATCTAACAAAAGAAATTCAAGAAAAAGAACAATATTTAAGACAACTAATTAAATTCTGACCTTTACAATAATTTAATACAATTAATAGCAAAAATTCAATTATGATAACTAATACCTTTATGTTAATCTGAAATCAGATTCAAAATTTGCTTTAAGGTCTGTTTTAGCTCCTCTAGATATCTATTCGAAAATGATCCTCAATGAAATAGCATTCTAATCTTTGAGCAGCTTCTACACTTACAAAGCAAACTCCGTTTTAGAAGAATTTATTTTCTACAACACTTGATTCAATGTGTTTCCAGAGAATAATTCCTTGATTTCTTCTTCTAAAGCGAAAGTCTATGGAATAGGTTCAGCATATTTTGCAACAATCTTGCGAATATCACTAGCTTGGCTATCATGGTTAAGGCTATTCTTCACTTCTTATTCAAGGGTTACAAGTTTCTCTCTAGGAACATAAAAGTTAGCTACACCAGTTGCAACAAGCTCCTTTCCCTTAAGACGAGCACCTGTGAGACCAAGATACATTCCAATATGGTTTCTGAGTCTAGAGAGGAAATAACCACCTCCAACATCAGTGAAAAATCCAAGTCTAGCCTCTAAATAGTATTTAATAAAAAATAAATAAAAATATGATTAGCAGATAACAGATATGACAGAAGAAAAAAAGAATATTTTGATTTTTATCAAAAACAAAGTAAAGAAGTGGATTATTTTCCAATTTAATCCATAAAAAAAAATAATGAAATCATTCTGAAATGATGGAAGATATTTAAATGATAATAAACCTATGGGTATTTTCTTTTCAGGATAATTTATTGTACCTGGCATAGCAAAGACTGAATTTTCAGTGGCAATTTTTATTGGAGCATGGACAGAAATACCCACGCCACCTCCCATTATGATCCCATCCATGACTGCTATTTACGTTGGCTTCATAATAGCTAAATCATAGTCTAGAGTAAACTCTTCTTTGAAGAAATCTCCTAGGATACCTTGTTCTTCATGTTTACCATCGATTTTAGCATCATAAAGAGATTTCAAATCTCCTCCAGCACAAAATGCTTTACCTCCAGCACCGCAAATCCATACTGCCTTCACATCTTCATCTGTCCATTATTGGATTTTTGTCTGAATACTTCTGATCATTGGCAAATCAAGAGCATTGAGTGCCTTGGGTTTGTTAAGAATAACTTTGGCTAAGTGTCTCGAATGAGAAAAAATCACAGTGCCATTATTGGCACTTGAAAAATTGCCAGACACTTGCTTGCAGAGACTTTCGATTCTGTTCATGCTTTTTCTACTAATTATTTTTTTGGTTTTTCTGCATTTGAAAGCTTTTTTTACATAATTTCAAGAATTGATGGCATCATTTTAGTTCTATCAGACTAGGTCATTCTTCTTCTAATATTCCTTTAGAAATTATTTATTTGCAGGGAAAAATATTGTTGAACAAAAAGGAAGATTTCAACATTTTTCGTTACTTTAAGAAAAATGAGTATCTTTTTGATGACATTTTATCCAAAAAACAATCTTCTTCCTAACAATAATCGCAGATCTTTAATGATTTAAAATCAAGCAAAAATATAATATTTTTTTAACAGTCAAAATAAAATAGATACAATAAAGATTTAAGTAAAATAAAGAATCTGTTTTGCTCATTTACCACCATTTGGTGTGTATTTTTGTTAATTATCATTATTGTTGTCAATTAGAAGGATCACCATTATCTGAAGGATCCCTTTTTAGGATGTTCTTCTTTGTCCGAGATATAAAGATGCATGTTCCAGGTGCAATTGAAAAAATGAACCAAAAAGGAAAAAATATCACTCCAAGAACCAGCAAGCCTATTATCTTTGGGATTTTAAAGTCCCCAAAGCTAGAATTATGTCTACTGAAATAAGTTACTAAGGGAAAAGTTAAAGCCATTCCTATCAAGTAGATAGGATACAAAACAAGAGTGAAAAGAAACAGACACAGATATTTACAAGAAGATTTGACTACTGAGGAGAATGAAATAGTCTTAAATTCCTTTTCATTACACTTAAAGCAGCAGTTCAGCTGGGAGTAGTGAAATAAAGTAGCTTTTTGCCCACATAGTTTGCAAAATTTAAAATAACACCAAGTGCATTCAATACTGTCACTTTTTACTTAATTTGAAGTTTGTCGAACATCTCTAAGACAATGAGGACATCTCACTTCATCTTTTCTTATTTCTGAGTATTTAAACATCAAAGCATCACTGCACTTCATGCCGTTGTGCCATGCCTAATGACATCTCAAACATGTTTCGCTGTTTTTGATTAAATCGCATAAAATAAACATTTAAAAAAAAAATTGTCTAATGTTTTCAAAGAGATAATTTTATCTATTTTTTCAAGTTTTACCTCTTGCAAATAGGACAAAAAAGGCAAATCGAATCAGCATTTATCTGCATTAGGCCTTTACAGTTTGGTTTGATGCATTCCATTAAAATATTCGATTATTTAGCTTATGCTAGACATTTCAATCTGGAATAATTCTAAATAAGTTTCTAGTTACTTTACAGCAATTCAGCAATTTCCTAGAGAGTTAACATAACTGAGCAACCTTCATTCGGGCAAATTACTCCTGAAGCAGTAATTCTAGAATTATTTATGCAAAAAGAAACATATTTAAAAAGACATTCTTTGCAGAAAAAATGGTTGCATTTATCTGAGCTGTGAACGAAAATTTCAGAGTTAACTGCATAGAAGCAGATAGGGCAGACAGAGCCATCTTGAGTAAGCAATTATTTGTTAAGAGTAGCTGAATCATTGAGATTTTATTTATATTTTGGTTTTACTGGAACAGAAGAAGAAGAAGAAGAAGAAGAAGAAGAGCTTTGCCGTTAATTATCCTGTTTACGTGAGAATAGTTCAGGGAAAATGTAATATTCACTTGCTTGTTTCTCTTACGAATGATTGAATTACCATAGCTAATACTTTTTTTCAGCTTATTGCAAGCAAAACTCTACAGTCTCTTAGAGCATAATCTCCTTATTTTCTATCTGTTTTCCTGCTAAAAACTTTTCTGCTTCTTGCTAATTCAGTTACATCTCAAAAATAGAAAATAACACCCACATTTTGCTCATATCCTTTTCGTCTTCTGTTTCCTGCTTCTTCATTTTCTTGAGACTCAGTCTCTGCTTTCCTAAAATTGATTTCTCACCCTTGCTTCTGAAATGTTTCTCTAATTCAGATTGAGGCCACTAACTTAAACTCCAATTAGCACTATTCTTGTAATAAGATGGCTTTTCAAACCCTTCAGACCAACTGCTTCGGCTGCTTGAAATATTGCTTTCTTAGCTTCCTCTTTTCTCTGAAGTTCCTCGAATATTTTTATCTTTTATTTGAGCGATATCTAAGAACTCACAAACAACACAAAGATAATTATGGAAATTTATTTTTGTATTTTTTTCTCTCAAATTTCTATGGACAAACCTATTTTGGAGGGCTCTGGAGGATTTGCTAAAGTGGCATCGCATGGGGTAATGCTCTATTAATAAGTCTCTAGAGGTTACGAGGACGAAGAAGAACCGCCAGGTTATAAAGAATTTTCAAACGAAGATTATCCTTCTAACGACTACTGCTTTTCATCTTCTTGAGCTGCTTCATTGTCGCCAGAATCATTCATGTCATTGGATTAAAGACTATTTTCTTATGACATCAGGTCTACCTCACGAAAATCAATTCTTTTTATTCTTATTTCCTTAATTTTCTCATAGCCCTTCGAAAATTAAGGTTAAATTCAATTACTTTTTTGTAAGATATTAATAGTAATTATCATCTTTTCTTTACACTTTTTAATTATTTCCATAAGCCAAAAATGTTGAAAAGAAGATATGTTTTCTTCTAATCATTTCAAAGAAACTAGATCAAAAGATAATTAGACTTCTTTTTTCCCAAATGAGACAATTCATATTAAACTAAACAAAATTTTTAATTAAAAAAAACCAATTTTGTTGATGAGAATTGCTACATGTGGCATAAATAACGAGAGAAAAAAACAATTGGCCAAAAGAAAAACAAAATTATGCAATCAGTAAAGTTGCTAATAGTTTGTGGACTAAACTGTTTAGACGTTTCTAACGATGTTCTAACTTTGTCTAATCTGAGCTTGCACCTGACTTTGTCTGATACCAGAATTCAAAACGACTTGCTGAGGGAGGCTATAGACACTTTGAGTTGCAACAGGGTTAACTGGAGCAAATCCAGTTTGAGTTTGGTAAGCGACAGAAGTGTTGACAGGAGCAGGCTAGTAAGTAGGGGAAGCGATGATACTTTGGTTGTGGCTGTTTCTTTGGTAAGTTGGAATATCAAATTAAGAATTGAAAGATCCATTATCAAGCTTGACTTTCTTGAGGATAGCAAGGAGAGCAACAACTGAAATGAGAGCCAAAAGTGATCCAACAATAATAATTGGAAGTCTGTAGTTATCATCAAGATGGAGTCCGTTTGCAGGGGAATCAATGTTGAATTTTTTAGCTAAAGTGACGGTGTCGTCATTGTAGTTGAAAGTTGGGTAGACAACATTCAAGAATGAAGTTCCTAAGTAGAATTCATTTGTGTTCTGAGGTGCTCTGTGGATAACCAAAAACAACATTAATACTCAAAAAATAAATAAAAAAGCAAAATCAAAAATTTACGAAGCAAATCTGAAGAGAAGTTCATAGTCACCGTTATCGTTTTTCTAAATGTAATCAGTTGGATTGAAGACAGCTTCGAATTGTGAGTTAGCTTCAGTTCCCTTGAAAGTGAAAGTAATAGGGCTGTACTATTCGTATCCTGTGAATTAAGCTGCTGGGCATGTAAAACTTAATTTGTTCACGAGATTAGTATTAGGCTTGAAGCAAGGGAGTTCCTTGTCTGTCATGAAGTACTAAAAGTTACTCTAGAGAAAAAAAATGTTAAAAATTAATCATCAAAATTAATAAAAATTCAAAAAAAAGTGTATATCTTACTGCTTGAGGGACGTAGATGTACTTAGAGGTGAGATCGAAATTAGCATTGACAGAGGTAGCTCCATTCAATAAGCTTCCATTCTTCGATCTAATTCCACTAATTGCAACAGCCCATCCGTTGGTGGCGGGGACTGCTACTGCAGGGGAGTTGGGCTAAACGAGATATGGCTCTTATCCACCAATGTTAAGTTGAGAAACAGTGTCATGGACATAAACTGATATGGTTCTGTCATTAACAAGGTTGCTATTTTGCTCAAGTTAGCTGATTAAACCATTTTCATCTCTAAGACTGATACCCAAATTAGCGAAAGATAAAACTGAAGCGAATTCAGCTGATCTAATGTTGTTAATTTATTCAGGGGCAGAGAGATAGAATACAGATTCAGCAACATCGTCCTCAAAAGTCACAGTTGAGTTGTTCTTCAACACAGATCCACCTAAATTATTCAAATCGTAAGAATATTAGAAAATTAATTCAAAAAATAATCACTAAATCGAAGATAATTAACTAATTTGAGAAATGAATGATAATTTGAATGTTCCTTTCTCTTAAAATTGGATACTGCTTTTTATCAATCAAACTGGCTTATATGGATATTTTAATCTAACCGCTGGAAACAAAAATTCAAATAAAATAGAAAATAAAGTTTTACCTGTGAATGTGGCTTTTCCTCCTAGAATTCCGACTGAAGAAGTGATTTTCTTATCGGGGTTGTCACACTATCCATTGCATTCGAAGGCAGTGTCACTAACAACTGGGCTAGTTGCAGCGGTTCCTTGACGGGTTGATTTGGAAATGACATAATTGCTGGAACCGATTAAATCGAAAATAACGTTCTCATCTTGAATTTTAGTGGTAGATCCAAGATTAGTAACTAACGAAGTGGTGTAGAGGATAGTGTCAATATTTGTTGAAACTCCATTGATGACAGCATCGATCTTTTGAGTTTTCAAAGGGATGTTTAATGTGGCTAAGGCAAGACCTAAGCAAGCTACAGAAACTAAGAATGTCTTCATTATCATCTGTTAATTTTTATTTATGTATCTTATTTTTTTAATTTAATTATTATCTCTCTCTCTTTCACTTTTTCATATCCTGTATTTTAGATATTTCAGCTCTTTTTTTCTTTCTCCGCCCCTTTGAACTTCAAACTTTATCTTCTGCCAATCACCAAAGACATTATTCTTGAATTATTCATTCAAAGATTGCCCGCTAGTTTCTCCCTTCCTAGCTGGTATTACTTTTGGATCTTTATGTTTCTTTTTTTGTTTTGTTTATGGCAAATATTTACAGATTTGTTTATTGATGAAGGTACTATGAGGAAGCATTGCAAAGATGCTTATGAGTTCAAGTAAATTTGAGAATGAGTTGTAATTGATAAACGGAAGATGTGAATCTCAGTAGAAAGTGAATTTTAGTCATTAAGATTTGACATCAACTTAGAGATAAAATAAAATTTATTTAGGATTTATCTTGATCCTTTTTTGCCCCACCTTAATTATCTTTCACCAAATATAAATTCAATGATATACTTACTTTAATTTGTTTCTTTTACTGTCAAAAATAAATCGAAATCTAATAACAAAAAAAAAGAATGAAAACTGACAATCAACTCTTTGGTATTATTGGAAAAGTATTCATAAACACAATAATTTGTATTACTTCATCTAAATTTTATGATTTAGATAATTTTGTTTTGTTTTTGAATTCATTGAAAATGAAAAACAAAACAAGTTGTTTCTAGTAAGGGTTTTTCTATTAAAAAGAAATAAATAATGAAATTAATTAATACTTGATAATAACTATTTGAATAACACAATTAAATGCTTAATATCTCTGAATAGTTTTTTTATGCTCTATTGGTTGTTTAGAATACAAATTATTCATTTTTTCTTTTTGAAATTTTTCACATTATTTGAAAATAAATTCTAAATGTGATAAAAATGAGGTTTTCTTTATTTTTTTCTTCATAAATCCCTTATAAAAGATGAATACAAGCTGTATTAACATAAAATATCAACAAAAATTCATAAAATCAAAAATATTTCTATTACATTTTTGATATTCATAATCAAAAATGACAAATCACTACGAATTAGTTAAAGATTTTGCTATTAGAAACATAGGAAATGAAGGAGGAATTTAGAATGGATCAAATAATAGGGAAGTGCTTGACAATTTATCAAACATTTCTGGATACTTTATTGCTCTTTAAAGAAAGAAGGCAAAGAATAAAATTAGAGAAAACAAATTAATTAAAGAAAAACAGATTAAAAAGAAAAATAAAACCAAAATGGGAATTGGTAAACCTAGAGGTATCAGAGCCGGAAGAAAGCTCACCAGACACAGAAAAGACCAAAGGTGAGATAGGATTAGGATATGTTATTTGGAAATGAACAGTAATATCAAGGGAATATGAGAATAACAAGATATTTTGGGTTACGCATCTAAAATATGCTTCTTAAGAATCTTTAGAAAATTACTCAGAGGATAGGATCTTACAAACAAATAGCCAAAAGAAAAAAGAATTAGGAATATGGAATTACTACTTATATCGAATAAAGACGAAAGATTGAGAGAGTAGTATTGAGAGTCATTAAAATTTCCTTGCTGTTTATTAAGAAAAAAACAGGAAAAACAATGTGCTGATACATTATTCTGATTATTTGACTAATTTCTATTTTTAATTTTACAGATGGGCTGACAACGACTTCAACAAGAGACTTTTGGGCTCAAGATGGAGAAATCCTTTCATGGGTGCTTCTCACGCTAAGGGTTTGGTTACTGAAAAGATCGGAATTGAGTCTAAACAGCCCAACTCCGCCGTCAGAAAGTGCGTTAGAGTACTCCTCAGAAAGAACTCCAAGAAAATTGCAGCTTTCGTACCTATGGATGGTTGCCTTAACTTCCTCGCTGAAAATGACGAAGTGCTCGTTGCTGGACTCGGAAGAAAGGGTCACGCCGTCGGTGATATTCCGGGTGTCCGTTTTAAAGTCGTCTGTGTTAAGGGAATTTCCCTCCTCGCTCTCTTCAGAGGCAAGAAGGAAAAGAGATGAACTATTGTATTAATAATTGTGAATCTAAAGATTTAAAGCCATGTTTGTACATGTTTCTTTATGGATCATCTATTCATATTTAAATATGCAATTTACTTAGTAAAAATTATCTCTCTCTATCTCTTTTTCGCATTCTCTACTTAAATTCAAAAATATCTAAAAAATATTTGCAGAAATAGACTCTTCTTTGCATTGAAAGCTATGGGAAAAAAATGAGAACAAAAAGGAATGAGCTTCCACCAATCTCAACAATTCAGGTGAAAAAAATTAGCCTGTTACAGGTAGATGCTGACCCAGAGAACTTATGCAATAATGTTTATAGAATTGTAAAAATATGGAGAGGTTTAGTTCAAAAGAATTTATTTTTGTTTTGAGAATTCTTATTAAGAAAAAAGTTGAATTAAATCAATAAAATGCGAATATTTCTGAACTTTTGAAGCCTTATTAAAAACAAATTAAAAATACCAACCTACATTAAATTCAATGCCTTGCTATCCCTCAACCACTGCATAAAGTTTAAATATTTTATGGAGAAAAAACTATTTTATTCTGAAAATCTTTCTTTAAAAGGGTGATGGCAATGTTTCACTTAATTTGATTTTTCTGGTGAAGTGTTGCATAAGATTATACATTTAATTATTTATTTCTTTGCTGGAAAAATAAGCTAGTTTCATTTTTGAGAACTATTGTTTTAATAAATCTACTTCTTTGAAAAAATACAATCCAAATTTAAGTCCTTTTATCCTGCAACAATTATTAAAAATTATATTAGAATTTACTTATTAAAACTATTTAAACCTCATAAGATATCCTAGGAAATAAATTAAAGGAGAAAATTAATTGGAATAAATTTAAAGAGAAATGTCTTGCAAGCTAGAAAGAAAGGGCAAAAGGATAAACTGATCTGCTTAGCGAGGGCCTAATTCCAAATCAAATAAAAAGAAAAAAGTTAAAGAAAAGATACAAAAAAGAAGACAAAATGGGTAAAAACTACAAGAACTGTAAGAATTTTATTTCGTTAGTTTGAATGCATTCGGATGAATTTTCGCTTTTCATTTTCTTTCAATAGAGTCCAAGACCTTCTCCACTCCTAGAAGACCTTATGAAAAGGAGAGAATCGATAACGAGTAAGCAATTAATATGCGCAATACATCATTTTATTGAAAGCTGAGTTTTTGCATCTGATTCTCACAAAATGTTGTGTTAGAGATTGAATGCTGTTTCAAGCAATAAGATAAATAAATAGAATCAATGAAGGAAAAAGTAGATTTTAAGTATTTTAGACAAGGAATTATGATATTTGAAGGTGTAAAATCTAAAAAATAGATTTTGGAATATGTTTCCATAAGCGAAAAATAGAGAAAATGCAATTATTTAAAAGAAATAATTTGAAAATAACCCTCATTTTCATTTGTGTTTTTTGAAATTAGGTTGAAGTTGATCGGTACCTTCGGTTTGAAGAACAAGAGAGAAGTCTGGAGAGTCCAAATGGTGTTGGCCAAATTCAGAAAGGCTGCAAGAGAACTCTTGACCCTCGACCCCAAGGATCCTAGAAGACTTTTTGAGGGTTCTGCTCTTCTCAGAAGAATGTTCTAATACGGTCTTCTCTCTGAAACCGAAAGAAAGCTCGATTACGTTTTGGGTCTTACCATCCACAAGTTGATGGAGCGCAGACTTCAGACTAGAGTCTTCAAGCTCAACCTTGCTAACTCTGTCCATCACGCACGTGTCCTCATCAGACAAAGACACATTAGGTACGAGATATTCTTTTTTATTTGGTGAAAAAGTTCATTATTTTAATTGATAATTTCTAAATAAAATGTAGAGTTGGAAAGAATCTCGTTAATATTCCCTCTTTCATGGTCAAGACTGACTCAGAGAAATCAATTGATCACGCTTCCACATCTCCTCTCGGTGGTGGTCGGGAAGGCAGAACCAAGAGAAAAAATGCCAAGAAGGTATGAGCTGTTTGAAATGCAAAGAGTGTTTGCAAGCACACACATAAAAAATAACATATTCAGGGAAATATTTGCCATATTGCTTGTGTTTCATATGTCTATCACTGTTATGCCAATTCGGCTATGTTATTGGTATTTAAATAACTTGCTAAAATCTTCAAGTCTACAGAATTAGCTTTATTATAAAAAAATATATATTGGTTTAGGTATTATTTTGAAATAGAGTTGATTTCATTTTTCGGTTGATTCTTTTCTTTTTTCCCTAAATTTTGCACTTAAATTATTATTACTTTTAATCAATCATAAAGTTTTAGAACTTCAAAAAGGAAAAATATTTATTGCTTAATTTGTACTAAAATAATGTTTTATAAAAAAAGAAGTAAGAATATCGATGAAACTACTAAGAACCCTTGAAGAATGATGGAGGGAATTCTAAGCCTTATTTTTTAGTTCAAAATCCTTTTTATGGCAGGTACCTTTTTCCTCAAGCACTCTATCTCTAGATTTATTTTCCAAAATAGATTTCTACCACAGGGAAAAAATTCTAGCTACTTTTTCTTTTGAAATCATTGATTTAATATTCATAAATTATTAAATATGTCACCAAAAAAGATGCAGAATCCTATTTAATAGCCACAATCTAAGCTTATCTGCTCATTATTTAATAAATAACTTACATTTTACATAATTCGTTAACTTCTTTCAACATCTTGACTTGTATTCTGATCTTGAAATTTGAAAATAACTAATTAAATTCGCAATTCAGTTATTTCATGATTTCAAATGGCAAAAAAAAACCGGTTTTTTCTTTGCAGGCAAGGTAGCCACCCAGTTTAAATCTGGTAAGCTGAACATTCTACAAAATCGCTTAATATAATAAAAAAATAAGTAGGACTAATCAAAGAAAAAAAAAACTTCAAGAAACAACAAAATCAAATCAAAACTCTACAAGACACACCTAATAATCAATGGGACTTAAGTTTTGGCATATTCCTTTGCTTCTGCTTTCAATTGGACTCCTAAATTGGACAATAAGCATTCCTCATTTTTCTTTGAAAAATTCTGTTCCAAGCGTCTAAGAATGGCAGGAGTGTGTCGATAATTCAAACATATTGACATGCGATGAGGATAGTATTGCAGATCGTGACGATTGCTACAATGCTTCTTCAGCAGCTTCTTTGTGCTTTGAAGAAAGCTCACCTTAGGCTTCCTAAAGTTGCTTGGATTGGTGGATCTACTTTGAAGAAGCTTTAGCATCCGATATCCTCCCTGACAGTTTCTATTCGTGTTCTTAAGCATGTTATGTCCAAGCATTGGGAAACACATTTTACTTTGAGAATACATTCACTCCATTCTGGCTGACTTGTGCCCTGACAAAGAACAATTGAATTTGAGGCTCAATTCAAAAGCAAAAGGATTTTTTACTTTATAAGGATAGACATTTCATATGTATTAGCAGCGCTTTCATATTACATACTGGTTCAATTGTCTGTTTATATACAAATCAATCTACTAATAAATACGATAAATAAAAAGGCTTCCTTCATTTTTTATTTATCCTTTTGTTGGTTATCACATTAAAGAATGATCTCATTTACAATATTAGCTCTATTTTACATAGATGTTTGCTTATTAATTCGTTGTTTTTCAATCAAAATTAGACTGAAAATAGGTCTACTAGAAAGTAAAATAAACTTTTGATGATTCTTACTTGCACAAGAGAAAAATTACCCATCCCTCTCTCCTCCTCCTCTTCTAATTATTTGAATTATTAAGAACAGATTAATCTAAGACACACTAAAAATCTTTAGAAATATTCTTAGAACATCTTCGAAATCATAAATTAGCTTTAAAAAAAGAATGATATTTATTTGTTAATTTGTTTTTTGTTGATTTTTCTTAATATTTCTGTTCATTTTGTTAAAAGTAGCACTTGATTACTTGAGGTAACACATTTTCAACAGCTTGAATAGAACCCTAAACTGATGAAAAAGATAATTTTAGCTTTTGTTAATTGTATTTGACCCTTTTCCCTTCTCTTTCTCATTATCAATCATTCTAACCTTTTTCAATTATATCTTTAATCAATTATTTTGACAAATATCAAGCTTGTCTTCTTTTTTTAAATAAAATGAACAAATTTATTACTTTTCACTCACAACCATACACATACAGATATGGATATTAAATTATTTATTTTTTTCTCATATCGATGTCAAGGAATCAGAGGTTCACTTAAATTTCCTTATCTTTTCTTTGCAAAGAGAGTTAGTCCGAGGAAAACTGCCATAACTAAGGTGAATATAATGAAACTGATAGATGATAGAAGAGGCCAGACTTCATCGAAAGAGTAGATTACATCGATTCCCGTATATTTTTTCTAAAAAATGGCATAAATTGCAATCATTTATGATATTACGTCTGAGTCCAAAGAACAGGTCACATCTTATGAACTTTGAAAATCACTAATAAAATCTGCTGAGTTTATGCTGTTTGCCACACAATACTGAGTTCCACATAGTGTTTCATCTTCTACAGCAACAATTGTGTAAATGGCTATACCTAGAGATACAACTGACAGTACAACAAAGGCTGTCAACATTCTCATATCCCATCCGTTCTGAATTTATCTCAGAGCTATGCTGATAATTCCAAGCATGAATCCAGAAATAGTTGGTAGAAGGAATTGGTATCCGCAGTTGTGAAGGATTTGACAAAAAAAGAAAATGCCTATTCCAATGTTAACAATAGCAGATGCAATTAGAAGTACCTAAACTCTAGTAGATTTGCTTTCTTTCAAGATGATTTCAATCATTTTCGTATTGGCCAAAGTTTTTGTTCTTTTTAATGACTTGTTTAGGTTTTCCAAATTCTTTGAGTTTTATTAAAGTTAATTTGATATCACATAAGAATCAGCTTGCAATTAAGGCTAGAGAAGGTCTTTGAAGGCGTAATCAACTTATTTTTTTCTGATCGGATAGTGTTAAATCGAATTCTTTTTTATTTATTGCCATTTTTTCCTAATCAGAGATTTAAATTAATTTACCATTTTTTGTGTATCCCCCTCACAACTAAAAATAATCTGATTAGCTATCGGACCCATTAAAAATTGATTAATAAGTTAAATTGTAAATGACAAAATCATCTTTTCATTACACTTGATTTGTCTCTCACTTTTAATAAACAATGATTGAGAGTAATAATAGGGGAATACCATTTTGTCAAAGATATTCATTCTAATTGTTCAACTTTAATGATCACCCAATCAATCAATCTGGAGTATCAAATAAATTAATTAGAAGAAAAAAAAGAAAGCATCGAAATACATATTGAGATAATCATTCAATGAGAGATTTTTCATTTAATTAAGGTTAATTATTGAACAATATCACACAAAATTTAAAAATTTGGGAGTTTTTCTTTCTGATAAGGCCTTATAACT
>Ga0302271_10002182_pt1 | contig 17932 bp, 8 predicted proteins | sample III_Bog_N1_1_FD_198767 | JGI IMG/M metagenome (GOLD analysis project Ga0302271, IMG submission 198767) | Peat permafrost microbial communities from Stordalen Mire near Abisko, Sweden - III_Bog_N1_1 | ecosystem: Environmental > Terrestrial > Soil > Wetlands > Peat | place: Sweden: Abisko...
GGGGGTTAAAAAATCCCCCCCCCCCCCCCCTCCTTTCCTGTAAAAGAAAGAGACAAATAACCAAAGAGCTTTTGACATAAAAAGTATTCCAAAATATGGAAAGTAATCTCGCCCTTAATTGTCAGCGCGCTTTCTTGAATTACTATGAAACATCATTCTTGATGACGCTTAAGATATTCCCACGTCCATTCTACTTAGGAGTGATGCTCTTGCTAGTGAAATGTGTCTGGTACCTAAGTCTCTTAGTCTCGGAATAGTCCATCAATCACATATCATTACATGATCAAGATTTCGAAGATTTTGAATTCATCGTCCTTTTTAAAGAATATCAGAATAATTTCTCGATCTTACTAATACTCCTCATAATCAATGGTTTCTTTATCTTCTTGTGCATTCTCTTCATATCATTGCATATCGCAGGAGTGCCTAGGCCTAGATTCATATTATACATATCTAGTTTCATTGCGCAGACATACAATTATATACTATTTACTCCCTCAATGTATTACTCTCTGAAGAACCTAAGCAACTCACCACTGTCATTTCCGAACCTCCTCCTTACAATTATGATAGGTATGTCTGCTAAAAGACACTTTTTTAAACTCCATTCATTTAGAGTTCAAGATTAAACACGTTTTTTTGTTGCCTCAAAAGTGCTTGAATCTGTTTCTCTAATCCCCCCTCCCCCTCCTCTCTCCCCCTTAATTTGCTTAAAATCAATGTAATTCGAGCAAAAGAATCATTAAATTTTGGTATTTTTTGCTAGAAAAACCTAATGTTACCTTTAAATTTTTAAATTAAATTCAAAAGAGTTGAAGTATGTACTTTCTATTAATACACTATTCTTAATTTGGATATTCAGATACTCTTACATTGAGGATTTTAAATACAATATCTTTTCCTCTGTGGGAGCAGTGAGTGAAAGAGAGATTATTTTACATTTAATTTACAGTAACTCAAGTAGTTTTTGTGATATTCTTTTAGAAGTTTTTTGTCTCTTTTGTAATTCAATTGTACATGTATTTACATACTTAATTTACACTAATATTTGATATTTTTTTATTAATTCTTTGATTTGTTATTTGTTTTTAGGTACATTGATATCTGTGCATGATTCCGATTTTAGCTTTCTTTAAATCGATTCTCTGTCTAGGAGGCATGATAATCTCATGAGAACTTTTATTTTAATCTTAGAAATTATCTAAATTGCTTTGTATTGCTATGTAGACAGCATAAAGGTCTCATAAATACTAGGAATAGCAATTGGATTGATTAGAGCTCTAAATCTGCATGAATTTCGAGTCTAAAGAATTGCAGAAATTAATCTATTTTTCTCTATTCTCTCAACACTTGCAGCATGCATATTCTTAGGTTTTTCGATCTTTTCAAGCAGTACATCAATAGTTGTAGTTTTACTGCTGATTTTATCATTTTCCTATGGAATTCTTTAAGCAATTTGTCCTTAGTTTTATCAACCGAAAAGACTAAAATCTAAAGCGCTAAACAAAGACATAAGATATTTAGATATGCATTTACGTTAAATTATTACTGAAGTGCAAGTTGAATTCGAGAAATATCGAACACAACCAATATCCTTAATTCTAGAAGAAATCATCGTTTTGCATACCACAAACTGCAAACAATTTCCATATTGCTTCTGCAATCAAAAAGTAATTTTTTAAAAAAATAAATAATTGCCCTTTTGGTAATAGATTTGTTGGTGATTGCTTTCTCAAAAGGAAGAAGATGCAACGACAAGTAATCTAAGTCTTATGAGTGGGAAGCTCAAAAGGAGATATGCTATTGATTATGTGTTTCTGTAATTCAAAGACTATTCGCTTCAAATAAGCAAGAAAAAGATATCCAGAGATTTAAACATTGAATTAGGATATCTTAGCTTTCTCTATGAGATTCAACTATCAAACTTACTTTTCTACAGTGAGCTTATCAAAATAGACACTTCAAGCTTATCTTCAGTGGATAAATGCTTTGCAAACTTTATAAAATCAACAGCGAATGAATTTTTTGAGAAATTATCAATTGCTTCCAGTCGAGCATATCAATCGGAGATAGAAAGCATTCTCGACTAAAAGAAACGATTTGAGAGCTTCAAAGATAAGAATATTCAAATGGCTGATTTGAAAGTCGCGTTTAGCTTTGATGATAGTGTCACGAAAGCAGAAAAATCGTTTTTTAATTTGCTTGAGAAGAAATAATCGATTTTGTTGCTGCTAGATAAGGAGTTTGTGAAGCTTGAGAAGCTCAAAAAGGAAGCAGTTCATTATTTTAAAGCTCGAAAAGCTTTGTTTGTGTTCATAAAAGAACTAAATGCAATCAATCCTAACAGCGAATAGCTCAACTATGTAATTACAGGTTATTGCTAAGTTCTTGGATTTGGTGTAGAAAGAAAGTCAATGTTCTCTAAAAATTCAATCGACAACGAAGACGCAAAGAAAAAGAAGCAAACGAGTAAACAAATCCTCAAACAACTTCGAATCCACAAGATCGCGAAAGAAAAGAATAAACTTGACATTTTCTCTTCAAATACATGCATTGTGTTCATCTCAATGATAAACAAACCAGGGACGATTAAACAGGCTTAGAATAGTTTCTACCCGATGTTCGGTTATTCCAAAGCAGAAACGATTGGGTAAGATATTTCGATCATAATTCCTAGAATTATTGGTTAGCACCATCTCAATATCCTGATCGATTATTTTCATGGCCACAATCAACTCTACGGTGCTAGATAGAATAAAATCAAAATGCTCATTGCACAAGACAAAAAAGGCTGGGCTATCCCCGTGTCAATCCATTTTAAACCAGAAGAAAATGGAAATGATGATTGTGGTTTAGTAGGATATATCGAGAGACTTCATCTCGATGGGTACTGTATTATGGTTGGAAGAGAAGAAATGCGAATCGATACAATGAGTAGAGAACTTTATGAAATAATGTTCTCCGATTTCTGCAGGTCAAGTGATATTAACAAGATTAAGCTCCTCAGAATGATCCCACTTTTGAAATATCTCGAGTAGAAATCTTTAAAAGACAGCGAAACACATCAAAAAGTGCATTTGAGTGATGAAGAAGAACGATAAATGGAACTGTAATAAGCTAGATATTTTGAGACGGCAGTGTTCATTCCGAAATCAGATACCCTCACTGTAAATCAGCGATTTTGGTTCTCCATTGAGGGGATAAGTTTTGAAGAAGCAGTCAAGCATCTAGAGTCGATTAATATCTCGGATTTTAATATTTATCGCATACAATTGCGTCTCTCCACGATTTAGAATCGGTTTTTTATCTATCACACGATTTAAGTAGGATCGTTCACGAAAGCAAACTCGTTTACGGCAATAAGAGAAAATTTCCTTTTAGTTTAGTCTTAGCTAAAAGCGCTTTTGGGGATAAACTTAATGTTTGACAAACATCTCTCAACACTTAACTACATCTAATCAAATATATCATCGTCTTCAATATTAGGTATTCAAATAGAGTGCCATTGTTGCAAGCTCATTTGCATTATTTTCTTCATAAATTGAAAAATTTACTTTGATTAACCGAAAAACTTCTCAAAATATAAAAATAACTTCTGCTACTTTTGTTTAAAATTCTTCTTTTTTTGATAGAAAATCTTGATATCCCAGACTGTGAGCCGCGATTAGGTACAATAAACGAGTCAATCACACATGAAAATTACCCAGGTTTATTGGAGAACGTTAAAAAAATTAAACCTGAACCTTCCAATCAGCCTCAAAAGGATTCCACTTTTCTAAGTATTGGTGAGAACATCAACAACTTTAGTAATAATAATAATCTCAGTAATAGCAACATCATCAACAATAATGTCAGTTTGAGTCATAACAACAATGTCAGTTTGAGTCATAACAACAATGTCAGTATGAGTCATAACAACAATGTCAGTTTTAGCCACAACAACAACAATCTCAGTAACATTAACAGCAACAATATCACAAACAATAAACCACTCTTTTCTGATGAGTAAAAACATATTGAGGATGTCAACAATACATCATAGGATGCCTCACATGTACATCAGCATCTTAATTTGCTTCCCTCCACGAATCGGCACTTTTAAGATGAAAATGAATTCGATTTATGTTCTCCTCAAATCTCATCTCGCTAATAATTGTTTAGCAAAATTTCTTCTAAACACTAGGATGTGAGTATCAAAAAACTCAAAAAAGATTCTGATTAATTAGATCCTTCAGAACCAACCTAAAGAGCTTCATAGCGTTCATCACTGACCAATCATCGTCAATCTTTTTCTACGCTTGCTCCTGTGAAAGACGCCACTGAAATTGACAAGAAAAGTTAGTAAAATTAGATGCAGCTTTCGGTTATGCTTTCCCCGATAATTTCAAGCATGAAGAGTAAGAGTTCGAAGTAGCAGTTAGGCGTAAGTAAAAAATCTGAATCCACCACGAGACTCGAATAATCCAAGGAAATTAAAACTCATTTAGAGAAATAATTCTGGAAGGATATTTCTGATAATTTTAGTAAAGGGAGTGGTAGAAACAAATAACACAACTTCTCAGAATATCAAGCTTCTTCAAATATCGGGGAGATATCTCCAAGTAATCGCATCAAAAAGCAAGCCACTGCTGATGGAAGTTCCTCGAGATAAGCTTCTTCGATAACATAAGTGTCTCGAAAGAACGTCTGCAAAAGTATTTTGGGTCATAGAAATAATTTATTCTTGGTAATGTTGAAGATTTATGGGAGTTCTTCGTTTCTGGTGATTCTAGGCATGACCATCTATGTCTACATTGAAATGCTGAACCAAATCAACATCGCATTTACAACGTTTTAGTATATTCCTTGGCCATTAACGTTTCGAGCCAACTACTCCCTTTCATCGAACTATCAGGCAATAATGCAGACGATAAAGCGAGATATCTTCCCAGACAACAGCAGACTGAATTCTGAATTCACAGCTTTGCTTAAGGATCGCTCTGAAACAATTGTCGCATCGTTAAAAGATATTATCCTGCAATACATCAGGGGCGATAAGAATATTCTTGGATTCTTCATAGACATAACCTCCACTGAAGTGAATTTTATCTACACAGATGATCTAAACACAATCCCTACGAGCTAGCAGCTAATCAATAATTCACTCTACAAAAATAATTTCGGAATGAGCCTTGCATATTATCTGTAGACATCCGTAGGGTATATCTACAGATTTGCTACTTAGGAATCTAATTTAAGTGAGCAAATCGTCCGACTTGATAATGTTAGTTTTCTCTCTTCGAATATCACTCTAATAGATTCACAAATATCTGACTAATGTAATAGGGTCTTGAATACAATGGAGTTAGAATCTCAAATTCTAATGATTGCTGATATTTTCGTAACAATTTCACTGATTCTCGCAATATTTCCAATTTATCACTTTCTGCAAGTTAAAAATGAAAAAATCCTCAAACTTTTCGCAACTTTACTGCCACAAAACATCGAAGAGATGCTCAAGCCTGTTAATCTACTGCTGCTAGATGGTTTTAAATCTCAAAAGATATCGACGAATCTACTGAATAATTACCAAGTTGCTAGCTAGCGAAGAAGGAAGAATCACTGCTCAACAGACAAACTCCCGAAATACAAGAAAATGTATATTGTCATATCGCTACTGTTTTTCGTGCTGCTAATCATACAGCCCATTTTTAATTATATACAAATCATGTCATTTTCGAGCGAGATACGCAAAGATATCCAACTGACAAGTAAGATCCTCAACTCATAATTTTGCTTTTTTTAATATCAAAAGTTAGTCTAATCTCTGTTTTTCTTAATGATTGAAGGAACAATCTACGGTTTGAGGCCAAAATTCGTGAGTGTGATAGCTCTCACCTTCAGCTATTTGGTTTATTAGCTTGATTCAACGTATTCCTTGTATAATATCCCATACTACGTGAAGAGAGTACCTTCTTCAGTATCTGATAACAATGAATAAATTGTCAGCATACTCTATGCAGTTGGAGAGAGTAAAGGGTCCACGAATCGATATCGATAAGACGAATTCAATAAGTTTTTTTATAAGATGTTTGAAGGCAATATCTGTGAAGCCCTTCGAGATTATTAGCAGTATGTATTCGATGAAGATTAAGTAGATTTTGCGTATTGCTAAAGTATCCGACAAGGTAAACTTCAAGATGGGCTCTCGATCGCACTTAAAGACATCTAATTGGAGTTTTAATATCTAAGAGAATTACTTTTCATAACCGATCCAGTTTCTAGAGCAACATAAATACATGATTGGGAGATCAGATCTGATTTAAAAGATTTCGATGATTATTATACTCTTATTCTAGCTTCAATTACTTCAATCAAGACTTTCTTGATCCAGAAAATATCCGATGAGCTACTTTATAATCAAGACATCTAAACAATTTTATTTTCTCTTCAGTGCTCATTACTTGTTACTATCTTCTATCTTGGATGGCTATCGTTTTACAAGATCATTGCTAAAGACATGCGTCTCACTAAAAAGTTGTTGAGCATCATAAACATTGAAATTGTTCTTGAAAATCCATACATTACTAATCTACTAAACGAATAATGAAATGAACGGGAAAAGTAAAATCTTAAAGAATGATTCCTGTAAAAAATTAATTTGTTTAATTTTTAGACTGTTTGTATCTACATCAAATATGTTATTTCCTTTCCAAAATATTGTTGAGCAAAACATACATTTAGAGTTATTGATGTGTCTGTATTGTGCTCTTTCCTAAAAAACATTCGCTAAACAAGAAATAGATTCCTTTCGCAACAATTGAAATAAATAGCATATCAATAGTTTACATAATAGAGAGGATGTATCAACAAGTTGAAAAAATATAAGATGGGTTTTAAAACAAATTAGAAAGGAGAGAAATAGTCAGCTAGTTGTATCATAAGAAACGTAGTCTTTGTAAACAATCAAGCAATTCGAAAGTCAAAAAATAAAAAATATTTACACGTTTTCATGATGAATACTTGATTTTATTATTTTTATTTCAATTTTTCAAGAAATCCGTTCACATAGAGCATATTTTTATTTTCCTTTTAGTATTGTCTCTTGTATTTTTCACTGGTTCTTGTAGTATGTTCTCTACTTTCATTTTATTGGTCTTTTATTTCGAGCAAAGTTGAACATCTTTTTAAAGCTGAGATTCCATTTTTATAATTCTCAGAACACTTTGAAAGGACTTTAATTTGGGAGAAATAACATCTCTAATAAATTTACTTTATTGCTTTTTTTCTGTTAGAATGTTGGATCCTATTACTTTCTAGTTTTATTCATAAATTCCTAACCCCATTTTCATCAATTTTCCAAATAAATTTTAAAATAAATTACTACCAATGATTTACTTTTGCTTGATTGAAGACAAAGAAAAAGAAAAAAAAGAGTAAATTTGAATTTGTTAATCTTTGTAGAGTTGCGCATTAGTTTTTAAAATAGGAAGAATTCTGTTAATATCAGAGCAAATTTAATTCAAAAATAAGAATCAATTTAATGTTATTATAGTGAGCTCAATTTCTTAGATAGTCTACTATCTCAAAGAATTTACTTATTTTTGTTATCAGATATTAAGGAGTTTCTAATTTACAATGTATCTCCCTCTATCAAAATAAATTAGATTGTAGCAATCAAAAAATAAATTAAAAGATGCGAGTAATTTAGCAGATTTTTTTTTATTCTTAGTTTACTTCCTGCTCCCCACTCCAATTCTCATATTAATGTGTGCATGTGTGTTTAATTATGTAGAAAATAGGCTAAATTTACTTGATTAATGTTGCGGGGGAAAATCGCAAGTTACAAATTATTTAAATAATTAATGAGATGACAATTGAGGATTTCCCTAAAGCTAAATGGCTAAATTAAATTACTATGTTATTTATTACCAACAGAATTCTTGAAATTTCTAGTTTGTTAACCTAATTTTAATAAATAATACCCTCTTAGATTTACTTCTATTACTTCATAGACCACTTTTTAAGGATACCATTTATATATAATCTCTTGTGAAGTAATTCACTCATTAAATTTAATATGATAACTCTATGAAAGTACCTTCCTTACTATCTATTCAAGTGTTCTTTGCACATCTAAACTTAAGTTTCGTAGCAAAAGAACTTTTAAATCGAACAGCGAATAGAAATAATAAAGCAAAAAAGTGCTAATTAATAATCGCTAAACCTGTCACAGATAATGTTCTTAAAAAATAGTATCCATACTGCAGTGCAACGTGTATTCTAGAGCTATTATGAAGATACATTTCTTCAGACTTTGCAATCTTATTCACGATCATTTTTGCTTGGACTCCTTCTACTTATTGGAAACTGCGTCTGTGTATTGAGTCTGCTGATTTCAGAAAAATCGATAAAAGAAATGGCAGAAACAGATTCTGATTTTGTAAATCTCAACTTCATTGTGCTTTTCAAAAGCTATGAGCACGACATATTCATATTGGAGGTGTTTTTGGCACTTAATTCTGTATTCATTCTCCTTAGCGTATCTTCTTTTTCTTTTCACATTGCGGATATATCTGGGTTCAGAAATGTAGTGTCCTCTTCTAGCTTTATTGCATAGATTTATAATCACATTATTTTAATCCCATCCTGTTACTTTTCTATGAATCTCCTCAGTAAATCCTCTATTTCTTATCTTAACCTGATATTTACTCTCCTAATAGGTAAGTAGATTTAATATTTTTAACAAAAGTAATTTTTCTTTAAAAATATTGAAATTACTATGAAAAATACTCCTAAAATGAGTAAAGAATAATTTTTCTTTCATGAAATAGGCTCTCCCTGAAAGTGGATGGTTTTATTTTGTCAATATCTGAGCATTTTGAATAATCTATTTGCGTATTTTTCTCAATTGTCGCAGCTTATTCTTAAAACAAACATTCCAATTTAAATAACTTTACCTTCTATTTAATTAAATAATTGCTAACTGTAATTTCACTTGGTAGCTATTAATTCTTTTAATTTATTTTTTAGGCATTTTGATAACTGTCCACGACTCTGACTTCAGAATGACAAGTTCTGATTCCTTATCCAAAATACATATTCCTAGCAAGAGAGCAATCATATTTACTCTTGAGATTTTATAAATCGCTATTTTTACTTTTGTAGATAAAATAAGGATTTCTTGGATTATAGCTCTCCTCATTGGAATATTGAAATCTCTGAATTTTTATTAATTTAGAGTTCAAAGAATCGCTTCATTCAGCCTGTCTCTTTCTCTGTTCTCCACACTTACACCTTGTGTTCTACTCATCTCTTCAAGTAAATCTGACCCTGTGCCTATCTTCGTATGTCTTATGCTGGTCCTGTCATTATCATTTTCACTTAGCTTAGGTATTTCCTCTTGGTTCTTCTCTTCTAATAGACTAAAAGCAAAATCGCACACTTCTGAATCAGAATATTTGGATATTCACTTGAGATAGTTACAGAAGCAGGTGAAAGTAGAATTCGAAGATTACAGAACCAATCCTGTATCTATTCTTCTCGAGGAAATCACAGTTGAACATATTGAGAATTGCAAATCATTTCCTCATTGTTTCTGCAACAAATAAGTAAAAAGAATAATATGAACTATTATTTGTATTAAATTTATTTATTTTTGTGAATTTAAAGGAAAAAGACATTAGTTCCAGTAATATGAATCTAATGAGCGGATAACAGAAGAGATAATATGTTAAGGAGTATGTATTTAAGCGTTTTTCAGAGCACTCACAATAAATGTACAAAAGAAAAATACCAAAAGACTTGAATATCTAACTTAGCTATCTCAGCTTTCTTTATGAGATTCAACAGTCAAAATTACTATTTTACAGTGAATTGATTAAGGCAAAAATGATAGCTTTGTCTTCATTTGAGAAATGTTTTGTGCATTCTATCGAGCAGAAGGCACATAAGCATTTTGAATCTCTTATGATTTCCTAAAGCAAGAAATAGTTAACTGAAGTAGAATCTATTATGGATTAAAAACAGAGAGCTTCAACTTTAAAGGATAGGAGTATTTAAATGACAGATTTGAAAATCGCTTTTGTTTTTGATGAAAGCATATCGAAAGCAGAAAAGAAATTCTACGCTCTTCTAGAGATGAAGCAGTCGATTTTGCTGATGTTGGATTAGGATTTTGTGAAATTAGAGTAGCTCAAAAAACAGGGAAGTAGTTACTTTAAATAGCGAAAAAGTTTATTTAATTACCTTAAGGAGCTTCATTTGATCAATCCAAGAAGCGAGATGCTTAATTATATTGCTGAAGGTTACTGCTTGATTCTAGGATTCGGAGTGAATTAGAAGTACATGTTTTCTGAAATCAGAAGTGACAACGAAGGATCGAAAATGAATGATAAAAGAAAAATGAATTTGCGTAAGAAATCCAAGACCAAGAAAAACTCAATGAGTGAACAAAATATTGCAGAATTGTTCTCTAAAAACTCATGTGTTGTGTTCATCTCAATGGTAAATAAGCCAGGGACAATCAAACAAGCCTAATCAACATTCTAAAGGCTGTTTGGATATTCCAGAGTTGAGACAATTAACTAAGATATTTCTCTGATTGTGCCTGAACTTGTCGCTTAGTTTCATCTCTAATTGCTTGAAAATTATTTCCAAAGTTCTCAATCAGATCCGATTCATTAAAAATCAAAATTTAACTTTATTATTGCTCAAGACAAAAAAGGCTGGGCTGTTCCTATTTCTATTCATTTTAAACCAGAAGAAAATGGCAGCGATGATTGTGGGTTAATCGGGTATATTGAACGAATCCCTATCGATGGCCACTGCATGATGGTAAGAAGAGAAGATATGAAAATTGAAGTCATGAGTAAAGAGCTTTATTAGTTAATGTTCTAAGAGTTTTGCAGTGCTTTCGATATCAGAAAAATTAAACTTATCCGAATGATTCCTCTGCTAAAATTTCTAGAGCAAAAGAATCTTTTGATTACTCATTAAATTAATGAAGGAGAACAGGATGAAGACAACATATAAAACTAGCTCGCAGATAATAAATATTTTGAGACTGTCGCCATTATCCCCAAGGAAGGTGCTCTGAATATGAACCAGCGATTATGGTTTTTTATGGAGGGGATTTCTTTTGAGTAGGTTGTAAAATACTATCAGACTATGAATATTGAGAGTTCTAATTTTTATAGAGTCTAACTGCGCCTCTAAACTGTTTAAAACAAGTATTTTACGTATCATGAAGTGCATGTGCGTTCATTCACTAAGACCACTTCTGTTCAGGCAATAAATGAAAGCTTTCAATTGATCTAGTCTCAGCTGAAAACCCTCTTACACATTCCTTTAAACTTTGAAGAACGTCTTTCAAAATTAACTCAGATCTAGTCAAATCTTGTGCCTACTTTAATTATGGGTATTTGCAAGTTAATTCGTTATTTGAAAAATAATACTAAATAATTTCAAATTGCTTTTTCTTTTTTGAAGAAGAAGTTTTCGAGGATCTCATAACTGAAGAGTAAAACATAAGTGAGAAGATGAAAGAAAGTGCAAAATCCCAAGACTAGGTTAAGAACTATTAATAATTTACTTCCTCTAACAGACAAACAGATGAAGTTATTCTCAACTCTTTTCCCCTTAATACAGACTTAAACCCTCTTACGGTGGTTCCAGTGGATATTTCGATATTTTCAAAAAAAACAAGACTAAGAAACAGCGAGGAAATAAACAATAAAATATTTGAAACAGTTTAACATTCTCCTAAAATATTGTAAATGTTGGGCTCTCCTAGAACAAGCAAGTAATCTTAAAAAGAATTTTGGTTATCTGAAGAAAATGAACTTGAAATAGGATCTCCAGCTTTCTCTTCTCACTATGGATTAATAAATCCCCCTCCCATGTTAAAATTTTCAACAAAGCAATTCAGTAGCTAAACCGAATAAATAAATGGGAGCGAAATGCGCGTAATCGAGCCATCAAGTAACATCGATTCTTTGTCTACAGTAACTGCTACTAAGGAAGCTGACTCTGAAACAGTTAAGAAACACAAACAGAGCTAATAATTTACCCAACAATTATTGCTAAATTCTCAATATTAGAGTCTCAATAAAATAGTAAAACAGAATTTAATTACTAGGAGAAAGTAAGAAAGTTCAACTATCCCTGAATAAGCTAAAAGGTACGATCTCAAATAGAGCAAAGAGAAATAATTCTGGAAAGAAATTTCTGATAATCTTACTCGAGTGAGTGCACAGCAAAAAATCAAAAAATCAGAAAATTCTTTGGATGATGTTTCCTCCTAGGTAGGGGAAGTTTCAACAATTCTAAAAAAGCGCCATGACCAGACATTTGATGCGAGTTCCACAAAATAAGCGTCTTCTGTGACTAAGGTTTCACTTAAGAATGTTCGTAAAAATATTCTCAACCTTAGAAACACTATTTTCTCTAGATCTTTGAAAATCTTTGGTGCAATAGCATTCCTGCTTGCTTTCGGCATGTCTATTTTTGTTTACTTGGATATGTTAGTTCAAATCGACGTAGCATTCTAGACTCTGTAGTTCATCCCTTGGCCTCTGTCTTTTAGAAGTAATTACTAACTTTCTTCAAATTATTAGGCAATGCTCAATATCATAAGTAGAGGAGTATTTCCAGAAAACAGTAGACTTGACTCAACATTCACAACGGTACTTAAAAATCGAGCAAAAATCGGAATTTAATCTTTGGAAGATCTTCAGCTTTAATATTTAAACGGGAATAAATAGATTCTTCAGTTTTTTTATGATGTAACGGAGGTTAAAGTTAATTTCATTGCTCCAAAAGATTTAAGTACTATTCCTGCCAGCTTACAGCTCTTAGGCCTTCCAAGCACGAAACAAAGTATCTTGATGACTCTTTCTTATTTTCTACAAACCTGCATAGGTTATATATATCGATATTCAACATTGTCTTAGAATTTAAATGAGCAAATCTTCAGATTCGACAATTCAGTTAATCTATAATTAAATATAACTTAAATCGACAATGAAATAGCTAACCAATCAAACGATGCCTTGTCTACAATGAAACTAGAATCCTTGGTCTTAATGATTGCCGATATATGTATTACAATCATTCTAATAACCTCAATATTTCCAATTTATAAATTTGTTCAAATCAAAAACGAAAAGATCCTTAAGCTCTTTGCAACATTACAACCTTAGAATATCGATGAAATGCTCATGCCAATTCATTCTATTCTGCAAAGAGCGTTTAAGCAGTAGAAAATCACAACTTCCCAGATAAACTACTAGATCTCCAGAAACTATCGAAGAAAGAAAAACCACTGCCAAACAAACGAACTGCAGAAATATCGAAAATCCTTTTATTTTATATCGGTAGTATTTTTAGTTTCCCTCATTACTCTGCCTATTTTCAACTACTTAGAGATTGTTTCAACTTCATCAGAAGTCTCCAACAACATTGATCTCACAAGTAATCAAATAATCATGTATTTTGTTGGGATAATCAGTTAATATTTTCACATTTCCAATCTTAATTTTTAAACAACTTTACACAGGAACAATCTTTGCTTAGCGGCCAAAGTTTATTTCAGTAATGTCTCTAGCATTCCACTATCTACTCAAAAGACTCGATTCATCTTACTAACTTTACAGTGCGTAAACTTACAAAGCAATAATTCCTTAATTTATTAAAGATCATGAAGCATACCTATCGATTCTTCTTGCAGCAGTTGACTAAAGCCAGAGAAGTTAAAATAGATTTAAATAAGAAGAATACAAGAATTTCTTTTATAAAATATTTCAAGGGAATCTGTGTGAAGGTCTACAAAATAACCGCTAGTATCTTTAGAGCACAGATGCCTTTTAATTTGATAACTGCTAGAGCATCCGAAATGGAAAGCTATAACAGGGGTTATCAATGGCTCTAAAAGATTGCTAGCTGGAGTTTACTTACTTATCTGACCTTTTAAGTATCACAAATCAATAAAAATTTATACTCCAAGCTCATGAATGGCAAAGAAGAGTTGATTTACGAGATTTTGATGACTTCTATACTATGATCATGATCTCAGGCAAATCAATTGTTACTTTCTTAGTCAAAATGATGTCAGATTAGCTTACATAAAACTAGACAATGCAGACGATACTCTTTCTTGCATAAACTGCGATTCTATTGTTGATATTTTACTTTGGATGGGTGCAATTCTACACTTTTATTCGTTCGGATATGGAGAATACTTAAAAGCTGCTGAGCATCATAGATATTGAAATTATTCTAGAAAATCCTTACATCATCAACATGCTCAACTAATGAGAGTTATTAGAAGCAAACGACTAAGCAAAAAGTGATTTTTGTTTAAAACTAAAATGAAAAATGGATTAAAATGATGTCTATTGTCAAATGAATTTAAACTATTATGTTATTATTTTAAAAGGCTCCTTTAGTATTCTTAAATTTGTTTCTTCGAAAATATTTTTAATTAGTATTTTGATTCTTTTTAGTTTTTCTACATAATTTCGCAACTCAATTTTCATATTGATCTTCAACTCTTCTTTCAAAATAACTTAGAAACAAAATAAGTGTCTTTTTTCAATCCAATACAAAAAGAAAAAAGTATCAATTTGAATATCTTAATCTTCAAAGAGCTGCTCATTCTTTTAGAGAAAGAATTATTCTGTTAATTTCAGAGTTTCATAAATTTTGGGTTTACTTCTTGATCTTCCCCTCCACCTCCCAAAGATCAAATTTATTCCTTGAATAAACGTGATTTAATTTATTTCAGACTAGGCCACATTTTATTTCATCAAAGTGTGAATGGAACTTATTAATAATAATTCATTAACATTCAATTCATGAGACAATATTTAAGATTTCTTCATAGCAAAATTTCTCAATAAATTAACTACTTTATTTTTCTTCTTTGGAATCGTTGAAATTAAAAGTTTACTTAACTAAATTTATTAAGTAATTCCATTTATGATTTAAATCTACAACTTCATAATAAACTTTTGATACCATTTACAGTTAATCTCTTAATTAAAACTCCAGTGAGGCAATTCACCCATACAGGAAATACAAAAGGCTGTGAATAGAACTTTTCAATCTATTCTTTGGTCATCTTGAATAAAGTTTTGCAGAAAAGAACTGTTAAATCAAACAATAAAACAAAAAATAAGGCTAATTAATAAACGCTGAATCTGTCTTGCAAAAAATGATCTTAAAAAATATAATCAATACTACACTGCAACGTACCTTCTAGAGATATTATGAAAGTGCATTTCTCCAGACTTTGCAATCTTATTCAAGACCATATTTGCTTGGACTCCTTCTACTTATTGGAAACTGCATCTGTGCATTGAGTCTACTAGTTTCTGAAAAATCGATTAAAGAAATGGCAGAAACAGACTCAGACTTCATAAATATCAACTTCATTGTGCTTTTCAAAAGCTACGCACATGATACATACATACTGGAGTTGTTTATGGCACTTAATTCTGTGTTCATTCTCCTTAGCGTGTCTTCCTTTTCTGCTCACATTGCTGGAGTACCTGCGTTCTAACCTGTTATAATCTCTTCTAGCTTTATTGCATAGATTTATAATCACATCATTGTAATCCCATCCTGCTACTTTTCTATGAATCTCCTCAGTAAATCTTCGTTTTCTTATCCTAACTTATTACTCACTCTGTTAATAGGTAAGCATATGTAATTCATTTCCCCCAAACTACTGTTTTCTTCCAAAAAATAATAATAAAAACAATAAAAAATTCCTCTTTCAATGAGTAAAGTACTATTTTTCTTTCATGAAATAGAATTTCTCTTAAATTGAAAGGTTCTATCCTGCCCTTTCTTCAAAATGAAGATTATTTTATTTGCATATTTTTAATGGTTTTTACACTGAAAATGATTATGGAAAATATTAATTAATTCTGCGCTTAGCTAAGCTTATTCTTTAAAAGCATTCCAATTTGAATAATTCAGACTTCTGCTCAATTAAATTCATCCAAACTTTAATCTAAATAAGGTATTATTAATTATTATTTGTTATGGTTTTTAGGCATTTTTACAACTGTCCATGACTCTGATTTCAGAATGACAAGTTCTGATTCCTTATCCAAAATACATAGTCCTAGCAAGAGAGCAATCATATTTACTCTTGAAATTATATAAATCGCTATTTTTACTTTTGTAGATAAAATAATGATTTCTTGGATTATAGCTGTCCTCATTGGAGTATTGAAATCTCTGAATTTTTATTAATTTAGAGTTCAAAGAATCGCTTCATTGAGCCTGTCTCTTTCTCTGTTCTCCACACTTACACCTTGTGTTCTACTCATCTCTTCAAGTAAATCTGACCCTGTGCCTATCTTCGTATGTCTCATGCTGCTTCTGTCATTATCATTTTCACTTAGCTTGGGTATTTCCTCTTCGTTCTTCTCTTCTAATAGATTAAAATCCAAATCGCACACTTCTGAATCAGAATATTTGGATATTCACTTGAGATAGTTATAGAAGCAGGTGAAAGTAGAATTCGAAGATTACAGAACCAATCCTGTATCTATTCTTCTCGAGGAAATCACAGTTGAGCATCTTGAGAATTGCAAATCATTTCCACATTGTTTCTGCAACAAATAAGTAAAAAAGAATAATTTAATTTTGTATTTATCTAAAATTATTCATTCTTTTTCTCAAATTTTCAAGGAAAAAGACATTAGTTCCAGCAATATGAATCTAATGAGTGGACAACTTAAGAGATAATATATTTAGGAGTATGTACTTAAGCGTTTTTCTGAGCACTCACAATAAATGTTCAAAAGAAAAATATCAAAAGATTTGAATATCGGACTTAGCTATCTCAGCTTTCTTTATGAGATTTAACAGTCAAAATTACTATTTTACAGTGAATTGATTAAGGTAAAAAGGATAGCTTTGTCTTCATTTGAGAAATGTTTTGTGCATTCTATCGAGCAGAAGGCACATAAGCATTTTGAATCTCTTATGATTTCCTAAAGCAAGAAATAGTTAACTGAAGCAGAATCTATTATGGATTAAAAACAGAGAGCTTCAACTTTAAAGGACATGAGTATTTAAATGACAGATTTGAAAATCGCTTTTGTTTTTGATGAAAGCATATCGAAAGCAGAAAAGGAATTCTACGCTCTTCTAGAGATGAAGCAGTCGATTTTACTGATGTTGGAAAAGGATTTTGTGTAATTAGAGTAGCTCAAAAAACAGGGAAGTAGCTACTTTAAATAGCGAAAAAGTTTATTTAATTACCTTAAGGAGCTTCATTTGGTGAATCCAAGAAGCGAGATACTTAATTATATTGCTGAAGGTTACTGCTTGATTCTTGGATTCGGAGTGAATTAGAAGTACATGTTTTCTGAAATCGGAAGTGACAACGAAGGATCGAAAATGAATTTGCGTAAGAAATTCAAGACCAAGAAAAACTAAATGAGTGAAAAAAATATTGCAGAATTGTTCTCTAAAAACTCATGTGTTGTGTTCATATCGATGGTAAATAAGCCAGGGACAATCAAACAAGCCTAATCAACATTCTAAAGGCTGTTTGGGTATTCCAGAGTTGAGGCAATTAACTAAGATATTTCTCTGATTATGCCCGAACTTGTCGCTTAGTTTCATCTCTAATTGCTTGAAAATTATGTCCAAAGTTCTCAATCAGATCCGATTCATTAAAAGCAAAAATTTAACTTTATTATTGCTAAAAACAAAAAAGGATGGGCTGTTCCTATTTCAATTCATTTTAAATCAGAAGAAAATGGCAGCGATGATTGTGGGTTAATCGGATATATTGAACGAATCCCTATCGATGGCCACTGCATGATGGTAGGAAGAGAAGATATGAAAATTGAAGTCATGAGTAAAGAGCTTTATTAGTTAATGTTCTAAGAGTTTTGCAGTGCTTTCGATATCAGAAAAATTAAACTTA
>Ga0302271_10002185_pt1 | contig 17922 bp, 7 predicted proteins | sample III_Bog_N1_1_FD_198767 | JGI IMG/M metagenome (GOLD analysis project Ga0302271, IMG submission 198767) | Peat permafrost microbial communities from Stordalen Mire near Abisko, Sweden - III_Bog_N1_1 | ecosystem: Environmental > Terrestrial > Soil > Wetlands > Peat | place: Sweden: Abisko...
AAATGCATTGATTTATTTGCTGATATCTCTTGTGAAAATGCTATTCTAAACAAAAACTTACTTAAGTCATTCCCGAGATTGAAATGAGAAGATCTAAGCTGAGCTTATACGTTAAGATTGTCTTTGTTGATCATCTTAAATCTATTTTTATTTTTTTCTAAAACTGTCTTGAATAATAGTCTATTTCAAATATCAGTTTATCTTTCCACAAGAGTTAAACTGGCTCACTAAATAACTACACTGTCTGCCTTTTATTGCTGTTTTTGTCTTTCAGAGCTAAGTTTACATTTTTGGTAACAAAACCAAAATTATATTCAAAAAGTTATTAATCAATCTTCTTTTCAGCAGTTATTTCTTGGTAACTATTATGGAAAGATTCAACGAAAATACTAATAATACGAAAAAGTTTTGTTAAAAATATCATTAATTATTTATTATTATTCTATGAAAGATCAAGAAATTCGGGAGAAATCTTAAACCAAGATATGCTTGAAACCATCCTAGGATTAATAATCAATTCGAAGATATTCTTTTTAAAACAAAACAAAATCAAATTAACCAAAGAATGTTCAAGAAAGCACTAAGCACAACTCTGCGTTGGGCTCCTTAAATGGCTCAAAGAATACCAAGATAAACATTCTTGGTTTCAGGCATCCTTGGAGTCAGTCTTTATCTGACAAACTAAAGAACAAAGAGTGCTTTCGCATAAGCTTAAGCAACATCTGCAGCTGATGCTGTTGATGCCAAACAGAATGATGAGGAACATAAAAAAATCGATTGGGAGGTGTTTTCTGAAAAGACATACGAAGCAGCCATAAAAGAAGGAAAGAATGTCATTGTGTTTATCGAACCAAGTCGATTCAAGGAGAGTTTCTTTGAGGAAGTTAATTCCTTCCTGGAGAATGTCAATGCATTCTAGAAGATCGTCAGTGGGCGACCGATTGTATTCATGAAACTTGAGTTCAATTAGAGTTTTACTCCAAGTGATTTAGCGAAAAAATATTCCATCGAAATCGAAGAAGAAACACTATTCCTAGTTAAAAACAAGTATCTCGATCTCACAGCCTTCAGTTTCTAGGAATATTTCAGCGATAAAGATGCTGTTGTTAAATATTTCCGAGAAGTCCCACTGCTAAATGCTGAGAATAAAAAAGATTTCTTCAATTCTTTGTCTTTTTTAAGCTCAGAGACAACTCTCATTATTGCTTACTGCCCGAAAGAAAACCCACTTTATGGCAAGTTAGAAGAGCGATTAGGCGCATTGACACATCTCAAGCAATACAGTGAGAATAAAAATGTAAGAAAAATAATCTTTTTTGGGAAATAAGCTGATTAAAAATCTAATTTGAATTTGTTTTTGCTAAACTTATTTTTGATTTTTTTTCCAATGAAACAAAAAAACAGCTTCATTTCTTGCTGCTGAACGATGAAGAAACAGCTAAAGAACTCGGTCTTGAAAAGTCGAATGTTGGTGATATGTATTTAGTCACACGGAAAAGCAAAATTGGTTATGGCAAATCAACATAGACAATTAATAATGTTGAAATGAATTTCACTTAGTTCTGCAATTTAAAAGATAAACTCGCTGAAATAATCCTAAAGGCAAGTACTAAGTACAATGAAGTCAATGTCTTCGCTAGTCGCTCCTTTGATCTAGATGCTCGGTATAGTGTCGTCTTGGAAGTCGATGAGAATCGCATCAGCAAAAAAGATAAAAAGAAACTCATAGAATTAATGGGTGAATGGAAACAGCATTTGAGTCTCAACGAAACGGATCTACTCAAGAAGGTGCAGTTCTTATTTGTCAAAAAATCTCATGAAGTCCGTTCTTGGTCGATCTACGTTCGAGATGATGTCAAATATGCAACATCGATCAAACTGCATTCTATTTCTACTAAAGAATAGCTTGATGCATTGAAATTAACTCCTGAAGACGATTTACCACATTCATTTTAGTTTTCCTTCCCCGTGAAGACTACAACGCCTGACACAAAATCTCTCACTGAATGGCTGAAGAATGTTCAAGCCAACACAGCGAAAGAATCATTCAAAAGTTAAACCCCTCCGAATTACAGAAAATATTCAAAGAAATTAGTCAGCAAGACATTCAAAGAGGAAGTTCAAGATAATCAACGAGATCAGGCGGTATTTTTTTATTCTAAGCACTGTCATGCATGCAAATAATATGGCCATTTCTATGAAAACCTAGCTTTAGAGCATCTTCGTAAAGACCCTTTTTAAGGTACCAATCTCATCGAGTTTAATCGCATGAACTCAGATAGAAACACACTCAAGACATCAAAGAATTTCCCATACACCCCTGTTTTCATGGTCTTCAAGAAACACTGCAAGGAAAACCCATTTATCTACAGGTCTGATAAGTTTACTCCAAAACTTCTTAAAGATTTCCTGGAAGTCACCGCGGAATTCGATTTAATCGATCCAGCACTCGTCTAAAAGCAAATTTCAACTGCCAAAAAAGTTGACATTGCAAGTATTATTTCCTGAATAATCCTAAAATTGAAAGACAATTATTCATTTTATTGTTCGTTGTTTGAAAGATGATTAACTGCTTTTTTCTCAATAATTTTTACAATTCAAGTCATTTTCAACAAAAAAAAACAATTAATAATTTTTTTATCATAAATTCTTAAATACAAAATGCTATGCATTTTTGAAATCAAATTGAAATGATCATCTAACACAGAAAATATCAAACTTATTTTTACAAAAAATCAATAATGAAGAGGCCCAAACGCATTGATATAATATTTCGCAGCCTTACCGCATGGGAAGAGCATTTCATCATCGAATTTTACCCATCTTGAAGAATCCTTATCATCTAATTTCTATAACTACACCAAATCTCCTAAACTTTCTGTGACTACATAAGTTTAATATTCCCCATCGATAAGTAAATCCACTTTCTCGTTTAGTTAAGTAACATGCTCTGAATAATCTTCATCGGAGTCATATTCCAAAGGTGGTAGCTGCCCCTCTTTGTTAAGCGTACTAATTATTTCCCTGCGAGAAGTTCCAGAACGCTTAATGACGCTTGTGATACTTTGTAAATATTACATGTTTACAGATTGCATTCTATTAAGGTCTCTAAATAAGCTCACTTGCTGTAGTAATTCCATAACAAAAACAATAAATTCATAAAGTTAACTCAATTCTGCTGAAGATCAAATTAAATGAAAAAAAGAAAAATAACACATAAATAAAGTCATTTTAATTCTTTACTCTATTGTTTAAGTATAACGACAGATTAGTATTGCCTGTAAGGAAATTGTCTAATGAAACAAAGAAGTCCTTATTGGATTGAATCTCTTTTTAGATTTCTCCAGCAAAGAGTTTAGAAATACCACCAAACTAGTAGGCAGAGAAGAAAAAGAAATAAATTAAATTGGCAAGACAAAAAATGAAGGTTGTAGGTATCCTCTGAATGCATACTTTGTTAAGTCGGTAATTGTCATTCAAGAATAATTGAAGGGGTTAAAGTTTACCTTGATAATCGCATTGATTCCTATTTATCCAGCATAGAAATGTCTAAAGTTATTCTGTATAAAAAAAAGCGAGCATTTTGATACTACTGTTTTAACCTGAGAAAAAATGGAAAAACAATGTGTTATAAAGACGATATTTTGTTAATTCGAAAGATATCTCTAAGATTATTTGGATTACTCTCTTTAGTGTTAAGGAATCTTCAATAAGAAGGATGCTTTTCAGGAATACGAAATATGGTTTAAGATCATCTTCATCGATTTTTGTATCTGCGATTACTGCGCCCCAGTTGTTCATGTAATCATTCATTAACGGTTCGTTTTCTGTCGTCAGATAAGCTTACGTTAATGCCAGATAATTCCTAGCTGCTTTTTTAAAGCAAAGTGGAATCAGTCTCTTAATGTACCCACTAAATTTAAAAGTTTCTAATTCATCTTTATCTAAGGCATGTTGAATTCTCGGTTAGATTGAGAACGTTGCTGTTTCTGGGATAGCCACTCCAGGAAATGGCTGCACACTTCTCACTAATATTGAATGCAGTTTCACTAGATATTACAAGTTTTTCTTGATAGACATGATCCTTTTGTTTTTTTCTTTTTATTCTAATAATTCATCGATTGATTGGATTTTTTAAGGCACTATTTATTCTTCTTTCACCAATGAATTCTCAACTTCAAATTCACTCGGACCAACTTATGTTCGATATGCATTATAATCTTGATATCCAGTCCCTGTACAGCGAATTTCAATGAGAATAGATTAAATTCTACCAACCATTTTTTATTTTAGTAAATATCTTCTAGCATTCACACTAACTTCACCAGCTGTACACAAAATACGATGAAAGAGTTCTAACTATTTTGCTTCTACACCTGAAGGACTTATTACTAGATATATTCCGATGTTCAAAACAGGTACAATTGAGCTCTACCAAAAGATAAAACAAAAAAAACAACTAATTTATTTAATAATTATTTTTTTAAATTTTTACATTCTAGAAGAATTTCTCATAAGAAAGCGTTGCTTCCTAAGCGCAAACAGTCTTTATGGCTTCAATAAACAACCCTGAGATAAGATACTTCACATCATCTATCAAACACTCAAGGAATATTTCCTTAAGAAAACTTTCATTCGCTGCATTTCTCAAAAACCAACTGCTCAACTCATAATCTTGAGATACAATAGCGCCTAATTTCTTGCGGAAAGCAGGTATTAGTGATTTATCGTTTTGTCTTGAGAGACAGAATAAGTAGTATTTCAATATAAACTAACTAAGTTTCCTGGAATAATTCGTTTGGTTTGAAGGAGTAATAATCTTAAGAAGTCTGCTAGCGTAATCCTAAATATCCGAGGAGAAGAGATACTTATTAAGATGCAGTTTCTGATTTTCTCGAATAATGTTCTAAAAAAGGGGAAAATAAGGAATAAACACATAAACAATTAACTTAATTGAGGTGTTTAACCCAATAAAAGTTACTTCTTTGACTGTGTTGATCGGATTATGTATGCGAGTTTAATCTAGAAGACTTTTCATTTATTTTCCTTCATTATCACAGAATGTTTCTCGCTCGTAAACTAAAATATATGCATTTCTATTGTTTTATTATTTCTGTGAAGTGAAATTATTGTTCCAAGCTTATTGGGAATTGCTATAATTATTATTGTTATTCCCAGTGTTGTTGTTGCTGCTATCTTGATCTCCACCAAATGCTTCTGCAGGTAAATCAGCGAAATTAAATGGTTTAACTAACGTATCATTGAATTCCAACCATTTATCCTCTGTTTGCCTTATGAAACTGTAGTAATGCCCACTGTCTGATGTACCTTAATGTATCACGACACCTCTAAGCTTGTAACCAAAGTATTCCGCTGATAAAGTGTCCTCAGGTGTATTATTCATATTTTCAGATGAATCCCTGGGATTATTATCTTATCCAGCTTCTATTTATTAGTCTTTTTCTTTTAAATATCCAGCAGTGTATTGTTTCAAATCGATCTTTTCAGGGAATTCACAATATGAGTTTATTTTAATCTTCTGCATCGTATCTAAGTCAAAATGGAATCGCTTTAACACAATCAGTAGTTGATTAGGGAGTTTCTTGAGTGATTATCTCTTCAATGTTGGCACTTTTTTATCACATTTCTCGCAGAAAAACGAATTATCTCCATCAAGCATCTCGCCTTGAACGAAACTTTAAAGACATTCATGTAGATTCTTCTTATTCTTCGCTGGTAGGTTCACTACTAAGAATGGCTCTTCTCGTTCGGATCTGTGTGTGCATCCACCTCCTCTACCAATAAGTTCATTTGACAGTTATCCCTCGAAAATATCTTTTATAATAAACTCATTCTGAGAAGGCTTCAGCAGTGCTTCTACTCTGTCCATGAGTGTGCTGAAGAATTCATCGACATCCATTTGTTGAAGTACATTTGTTGGTTAACCATCCAAATCTTTGAATGCATTGCAGAAATCTCTAGGATCGTATGATTACCGTTGCGATAGTCCAAGAGCACCAAAAATCTCTTGCAATTAATAAAGAACATTCTCTTTTGAATTGAAATTAGCTTAACCTATTGAGGCATCGACCTTCAGAAGAGATTCAGAAAAATCCTAACAGAAAATATCAAAAGTAAAAACAAAAAATTACAAAAATGTTCAGTCCAGTTTGACGAATAATTAAGAAAATTCCTTGAATCTTCTAAAATGAGGCAGTTATTCTGAAATAGCTAATCAAATTACCCTAATCATAAATAGTTGCTATATGATGGAGTTCATGTAGCATGTGCATCCAAGATTTTTCAACCCTATTGGGCAATTATCTTCTTTTTCTTATTCTTCTCTGATATTCCAATCTGCTTTCGATTTTGTCCTCCAATGTGCAGTACTAAAATAGCTATTAATTTATGCATTCACATCGCTTATTTCTGTATATGCATCACTGTTGAGTGTCTGCTAGTTGATGATTGCACCTTAAACAGCTACCAAAAACGCAAATGCACTGTATCTGCTCTTGGAGCTTTTGCATTTAGGAGCATCTGCTTTGTCTTCTGATTTGAAGGAAAACAAGCATTCCTGTAATACTCCCTTGATGAGTTCTTCGTCTTTTATGACAATCTCAGCAAGCTACACATCCATCGAGAGTAACTACTTTGCACATTCAAATGCTCCTCTCAGCATGCCGTCAACTAAAAATCAATCAAAAAGGAAGAAGAATAAAACATTGGTAAATATGTCCCATTTTGTGTAATTTTATTGTCAAAAACAAATTTAACTTTCTTCTACTACCTTCATATCTAGTTTTTTCAAAGGTTGTGGCGTTTTTAATCAGCGCAACTAAGGTCTCAAGTGTGCTTGTCAAATCTGAATACGAAATTGCTTTCTTCGCTATGAGATTATTCTCCGATATATGCTCTAGTATTGCAGTGTAAAGAGTAAAGTATTCATAGCAAGTAGACCTGTAAGCTGAATTCATTTTATCCTATTCGTTATTCAGTATCTTAGCAAGAGTTTTCTAAAATACCAGATGAGCTTCATGCGATGGATCTAAATCGATGACTTTTATTAAAGAAGCTGATAACTATTAGCGGACTTTCTCATCTTGAAGCAGTAAGAGCCCTTCAACAATAGATGAAAGTGCACTTGATTCACAGTGTAGATGAGTAGCTATTAAGGCTTGTTCTTGACTTAACACGGAGACTAATAATTCAAAGCAATACTAAAAAAATAGCAGTAAATATTCTTGAGATTATTTTTGTTTAGTGGAAGGCACTCTGCAAGCAACCAACGCATTACTGATGTTTTAAATTGTTTTCTGTGCAAGAGTTTCAAGGAAGTCGCTTTCGATTGAAGATGTCTTGAATTCATCAGGGAAAATGGAGTAATATTATCCCATCAACGCACTTATTATATAAGTTAATGTCGATATGCAATAAAGGTTGAAAGTTTTCTCAAAGGAAGAATCATTTCCAAAGGAAAAAAATACATCAAGCAAATGCTGCAATCCACCTCGCTTAATCAATGATCTACACCATGAGTCTTAAGCATCACCTTTACCAATGAATTACTCAGATATCTAACGAAAACATGAGAGAAGTTGGTGAAGAGTTTATATCAAAAGAAAAAATGAAGAAAAATCAATTCAAAATGTACAATTTGAAGACAATATTGTAGTTTTCTGAAACATTTTGAAGGAAGAAGGTCTTCCCAGAGCAAGGTTGTGGTGTCTTATGAATCGATTGATTTAAGATTCTTGACAATATTTGCGTTTTTTGGTAAAATATTTAATACATCCAGTGTATTATCAACTATTTCTTCACTTTTTCCATTGGAGAGGAAATCAATGAGAATCTCAGAGAACGTAGAATTAGCTAGCTATTACCTAAACTACGATACTTCTTGAGCATCTTAATTCTGAATAAATTTCACCAAAATAATTTGTCAAAAAAGGAGATTTAACTCAAACTCAAAATGTCTGATTTAAAAATTTACATTTTCCCTCAGCTGAATAGCTTGAATAGTTGGATATTTATTGTCATTTGTCTGAAGAGCTTCCACGGAATACTCTTCCTCTTAAGATTTCGAGATGTTAATATTTTTATTTAAGAAGAGCATATCAAAATCTTTATTTGCCAGTTTGAATTCCTTGCTGATTTCTTTGCGGAGTCTCAAAAGACTAGCATTGCTAGGCAGCTTCAAAGTCTTTTTAGTTTATCCTGATTGAAATGCACAAAACGAAAGATTATTTGGATTCTTATTAAGTTTTTGTCAAATGTAGAAGGAACTACCTAATGCTGGACATTAGATGACTATTTACATTTCTTATCTCTTATCTCCAAAAGACATCTTTCCTTCGATTCTAAAAAGACAAAATATAAAAAATATCAAAAATGTTTTTTTCTTTTTTTCAGAAGGAATCTCTGTTTTTACTCTTATAGGAATGCTTTGAGAGCTAGTACAATATGTGCTTAAACTAGAGCTGACTATGTTAGGGAGAGTACCTCCTAGCATTTATCTTGAAATCGCATCCACATTTTATATCTCGATTCATTTGATTTAGTTGTTTTCCTGAGATAAATCGCTACAAGTAACTTTCGAAGTTACTGTAACACTCCTGCATCCAAACAATTCTGTGAAAATAACCATAAGATGTCTCTACCAACTACAGAATCAAGTTTAGCTACAAGGATAAGTCCTTGTCCGTTAACTTCAATGGATTTGTTTTTCAGATTTACAGTCAAGAAAATGCTACGGAAACATTCAAATATCTCCTGATCAATTTAATATCCATTCATTAAGTCTTTATCTTCAAACATAGCACTTAGTGATTAAGCTAGCATGCCTTCATCTAAGACACTCCCTGGTTATTTATCATTAGATTATTTCTTTTTCTAAAAATCCAAAAAATAGTTATCATTTTAGCAATACAAATGCTAGCCTTTTTAGCTTTATTTATTAATCCTTTACGATTATCCAAGCGAGGAATTTCGTTTTCTCAATGGACGTAACAGTATTTCTAACAAGTATCCTCCATAGTTTCTTCAATTACTCAACAGTTATGTCTTTTCCTTTATTTTGCATATTCTTATTCACCAGAGTAAGGAACTCAAAGCGAATATCAATGTTCTAAATGTGTCCATATTTACCTACAAACACCTGAGGAAATACAAAATAAAAAGGTTTTTTAATTTAAAACAGTTAAAACGAAATTCTCCTTACTTCTTCACCTGCTTTCTCATCTAGCACAATCCCAGTTTTTTTCAATTTTAACAGCAGCAACTTTTGGTAATTTTCAAAATCTTAAACGAGATATTCTATGAGAGATACATCTTTATTGTATTTCATAATAATCCCTTCTACAGTTGTTTCAACTACTCCCATAAACCCACTTGACTACGAGAATGTCTTCAAAAGGAGAATCGAAAGTTACAAGCTCTGTGGAACGCTTTGAAATTTCTTTAAGTTTTCAAAACATAATGCAATGTACTTTTCACGCTGACTTTTGAAAAGCGAAGAACATAGAATTTCCCCTAACGCTTCCACACAGGAGTTCGTTAGTTGATTAGGAAGCTTATTGGCATCTTATATCGCATTCCATAATTTAGGTAAACCGTAATGCTCGAACTCCTTTGATTTACTGCACTCTGATTTGGAACCTACATTTGTTTTAAAAATCAAAATCAAATATGAAAAACTAAGTTTTTTAATTTAAAACTATCTTTACTTTTCGAGAAATATGATGCTGGATTCAGAGAAATAGCCGCATTGAGTGTGAATTCTTTAAGAAGGCTCACAGTGAGTTCGGAGTATGTTTCAAACTGCAGATTGTTGATATTTCTGTATAATTAATCTAGACTTTTTTCTTGTAGAATTTTCGCCAACTCTATAATAACAGAATGTATCGCAGCTAAATCAGCTTCATGCTTGTTCTCAGTGAGTTTCCAGATCGCATCAAGATGCTTGAGAGATAGCGCAGATTCTTCAGATAAGAAATTAAATAATTCAAATGATCTCTTGAATGTTTCTGGATGGAAATTCTCTCCTAAAAGATAATCTAGAAGATTCTCTTCTTCTAGAAACCCTCTAAGCTTATTTCGATTTAGGTATTAAAATGCAGATGAATCAGCACTCATGAAGAACTACTATTTCGATGGAGTAGCTAAATTAGCTCTGTTGATGATGGACTTAAATTAGAGAATTCCACTAATTTTCTTTTCAAGAAATTAACATTTTATGAGCTTAATAATAAATCTAACTTCTAACTTTTCAGCTTCTTCCCATGCTTCTACTTCACTACTTATACGCTATACTATCTCATTCATGAACTTAATTGTGGATATGACCTCTTATATGCAGATATCCTTCAATTCCTTTTCAGTTATTTTCGTAATTCTTTCAAAAACTCGTTTTTTAAGGTTTTAACAAAATGGTATTGCTTTATTTTTAGGCATGAATTGCAAGCATCTATCGCAAACATCAACGATTTTCTTAACAATAGGCATTGGAGTTAGATATAAAGGAGTGTCTGAAGCAGCTCTGTATTCCCAAGAAACCAGATCGAGAAGATTATCAAACCCATAAAGTGTCCCGAAATAATTCATGAAATTTAACATTTACTCGTAGTTGGTAGGATTATTGTTATTATCTTTATTTTTCATCACGAATGGATCAGTTAATGAAGTGAACTCGAATTTGTTAGACTAACCAAAAATGAAATTAAAAACAAAGTAAATTGTTTTCAAACAATTGAAAGAAACAAATATGATTTTTTTTTTTCAAGTTTAATCTTTTAGTTACTCTGTAGAACTTAGAACATCTTAAACTGTCTCCTCCAAAGATATTCTAGATCAGCGTAAAAGCTTCCATGAATCCACTAGCAAGGGCGACTTTTTGGTTCACTAGGAATAAACATTTATTGATCCCCATGGCTTCAATATACTAAAATGGGCAAATTGATCAAAAACAACTTTGTCAAAAGATGTTAAAAAACATAGATAAGTCATTTTTTGTGTGATTTGTTAGCTATTTTACAATTGGTAGAACGGATGGGAGAACTTTGAGATATTTAACAAATAAGCGGATATAAGCACACAAGAATTCGACATAAAGCTAGATATCCTTTTCTGGAAAAGGCTTCCCAAAACTGAGGATTGTATCTCCGAAGATAAACAGCTCACCTCGAAAATATTGTAAGAATTCATGAATATTTTCAAATTTAAAGCCATCCTCTAAAGTACTCATCTCCTCCATTTTCTTAAGCAAACATGACAAAAAGGTAAAACAATTTTTTAATGAATCAAATCTTTTTATTTATTAGCAATGAAAAACTGAATTTATGTTGAAAATAACTCCCTTTTTGTAGCTATTTCTAATTCCTTTTTTTTCAAAAATACAAGCATTCGTTTTCAAATCTTCTTTTCTTGTTACCTCTGTTGCTTTCTGTCGAAGAGTATCCATCGAATAATCTTCTCTCACAGTGACTTTCACTCCTCCTGTGTAGGGCCCTGTCCATTTGTGGAAGCTATCTATCTTTCTTGAGTTCTTAAAATGTATCTACAAAGCGAATAATTAGAATAAACTTTTAGCAATACATTCAAGAAATAAGAAAGCATATTTGTTATTCTCTTGATAACCAGCCTATTTGTTCCCATTCATTTAATGCATTTGCAATTTTGTAACATTTCTTCTACCTCTTTGTACTTATCTGACCATCCATCAAATCGAATATCCATGGCTCCTTTATCATCGATGGAGAGGATTTTCCCAATACACCATTGGTTTCTATTATCCATGACATCTAAATAACTTCCTACAAGACAATATTTCTAAACTGAGTAATTTTTGAGATCAGCAATGGATTTTTAAGCCTCTTCTAGAATCAGATTGACAGATTTCTTTTCTTTATCATGATTCTATTGTTATGGTGATTGTGTTGCGGTTGATAACGATGATGTTTATGACTATTATTAATCTACTTATTCTTCTTAAATCTGCTAATTTATCTCTTAGCTTAGCTAACCTGACATTTACTGTGCCTCTTCCATGTTTTGAAGCTTCAATCTTCCTTGTTTCTCTATCTCTCTCTTTTGAAATAATTCTTGAATCTTTCTCTTTTTTGTTTCTTTTTTCTTTCTTCTTTTCTGATTAATCATCTTCAATATTCAAGAAATCATAGAAAAAAAGAGACAGATTGTTGTCAACTAGAGGTAATATTGGTAATATCATGAACGATATGCATGTTCAGAGTTTAATAGAATAAGTTCATAGTTAATTTTTAGGATGTTTCATTGTTTTTTTATTTTCCATCAGCATATTATTGTAGAAGAATCGAAAAACCTCCTTGTTCATTAACAGATCCGAGGAGAAATAACACACTACTTTCTTGCTATGTCATTTTTCATATTTTGTTCTTAAAAAATTATTTCTTTTTATATAAAAATCATTTTGCAGCTTCAATAAACAAATTATAAAATAAAACTATTTTTTTTCCTTTGTTTTTACATGCTAAATGAAGAAATAATACATAAAAATAGTCTTTATCTAATTCATTTGCATATTAAATTGCCTCTTTTGATATTTCTTTTGAGAAATTAAATAGTTTTGCTTTGTGGTGCATATGGTCAATTTGAAAATCAAGAAATGAAATATTTTTCACTTAGAGAATGCAAAATCGAAATTCTTTGCAAGCAATGCCCTAAGATTAGGGTTGAATTTATCATCAAAATGGATATCTTGATTGCTGATTCCAATAAGGAGTTTCGTTAATGGTTGAATCCTATCGGCAATCTTGAAAAAAATAATGTTAGAGACAATTAATAATAAACAAATATTTTTATTATTCTATGCTGCTATTGTGGTTTTTTACTTCGTTGCTGTCAATAGTAAGAAGACGAGGAAGAATACTATCTCCTATGATGAATCGAAGAAGTTTAAGTTATCTAATTTTATCATCGACTGTCAGCTTTTTGAGAATCTCATTCAAATTAATATCATTCCCTGATTATTTAGGCTTTTATGATGCAGCAGCTGTTTATTCTGTGTATGCCATTCCTGATTCTGATTTTCTGTGCATTACTTGTCCATTCTGTTCTGAGTTCTATGTGGAAGCTTAAACATTATCTTCAGACATGCTTGAGAAGTCAGCAAGAAAACCTTAAAGTTGTTTCATGTACTCCTCTGAGCAACTTTAAAGCAAAACAAGAACAAAAAATAAGTTATGTATTATTTTATATTTTTCATTCTTTTTACTTTAAGAACTCTTCCAAAGTAGATTTAGTCTTCTGTCTATTGTAGCATTCGTATGTAATTGCAAGGATACCTGTTCTTGCTAGTTTTTCCTATCTTCCAAGTACAGGCAAGGTCTCGAGGCCACTATTTAATCCTAGAATAAAATTAAAAAAAGCATTGAAGAAATCATTCAGAATTTTACTAAATTCCTGAAGAAAAAACCCAAATTCTTACCATTCTTCCATAAGTAGAAGCGAAGATAAATGCGAGAATTGAATTCTCTTGCAAATTGTAAGTGATCCTCAAGTATTTTCTTTAGTTTTTCGATTTGCTAAGAATTTTTGTTGATTAAGAAAACAAACCATAGAAATAAGATAACAATTCTAAAAAAAATGAAATTCAATAGCTATTACCTTGTCTGTCAAGAGCTTAGATGACTATTCAAACAGTTCTATGAGAAATGCGATCATGTTCTTGAAAATCACACACTAGATAATGTTTCTTTAGAAATCCAATTTCACAACAGGGTATTTCCTCTAAAAAAAAAACAAAAGTTATTCCAATTATTATTCAATACAAAAATGAGTTTGATATATTTTCCAAAATTGAGTTTATTTAAAAAAAATAAGAAATAAAACTGACATATTCTATTGGTTCTTTGAGCAGAGATGCAATGGGCTTATCAAAATCTTCACTAGCATTCTTTGCTTCAAGGATGTCAGAAGGTTAACATGTCTAAGAGAGCTCAGATAAAGATTAAATAAGTGTGTCCCATTCTTCTTCTTTTAGGAGATGTCCAGTGGTATTTAGGAAAGATTGCAGACTATTTAAGCTAATAGTTGATAATGTCTGTTTAAAATACAACAAAAAGAAATTGTTTTTTGGAATAAATTAGCACAAATATTAAAGCTTTTATCTGAGGAAATTTTTTACTTCTTGATTAGTGGCTATTGTGTTGTGTATGATAGTGAAGAAATCTGGGAGACAAGAGTGTAAAATATCGAATTATTGAACAAACAATGCAACGAAATCACTGAACGCTTTCATGCTTGCATTCTTCGATGCCTTGTAGACTTCTTGAGAGACAAATTCACTCCTCTAGAAAGCGAACTGCATGTCATCAAACAAAGGACGCAAAACTCCTCTGAAAATGAGATTCCAGAATTCAAAATTAAACGTATAAGAATACTGCCTAATCGAATCGAACAGATAACTCACACTTTTCGTAATGATTCTCGGACGATCGTCACTGAAAAAGCTTGAAAAATTACTCAGAATCGGTATCAAGTAGCCTTCGAGAAGCTTCTTAGATTCATTCACAATCAACGATTCCTTACGGCTTTACATGCTGCTCACCTATGAGGGATTACTTTGTTGTTATTATGAATGCTATTTCTACAAATTCTATTACATTGTATTGATATTTTCATTGTTTTAAGTTGTCCCTTTGATATCTTGATTCTCTGGATATTATTTCAACTATTATTCCTATGAATCTTAACCTTATTTGTCTTCATTATTTCCTGGATTTAGTTACTGCTAAGCTTGTTAGACTTCCGATTATCTTAATGTGTTATGCACAAGATATTCAATACATTTTTTAAGATGATCAAGTGCTTTTTAGGCTACTAATTCACTTTTGTATTTTGTCTAATTTGTTAACGCATGGATGAGATCACCAAAGACATCCAATAAATTGTCTAAATTATCTTATCCCATTATGACATCAGTTATTTACACTGCTAACTCAACTAATCGCGGATTCTCTTCTTGAAGAGTCAAATTCACTACTCGTAATATTGTCCTGAGAAGTTAAAAAACATGTGATAATTAATTAATCATAAATGAAAAAAAAAATATTTTAAAATTAGGACTTACTTCCATCCAGAGCGAATATGTTAAGCTCTACTGACAGTCATCATACTCAAGCAGCTTAGGATCAACTCCTTTGTGTCAAAGCTTTATACTAAGTAAAACAAAATCATTAAAATTGTTTCTAAAGATAAAATTTTATTTTCTGATTTTCAATATTATATTTTAAGTTACATGGATGTTTCTAGAAGACATACTCAAATGGTGAAAGAAAATCCTTCTAGAATTGATAATGTGAAAGCTCTGGTTTCTATTTAAAAGATCAAAAACAAGTATTCTCAATCTGAATGGTTTATATTTTTTAAAAAGTTTCAAACATTTTTTATTTTTTTCATATTAGCATTTTTTCTTCCTAAATCTAAATTACTTCTAGAAATTTAACAGCTAGCTATTTCAGAGAATCTATAGCAAGCGCTGAGACTCTAGTGTTCTAATGACATCCAATGAGATTATAATGCGATTTGAGTATCTCCCAGAGTTTATTCCAGACGATTCTTACTCTTGACATGTTAAATTCCGTTACTTCGCCTATTCTTTAGATGCAGAAAATCCTAGGATTTGTCACACTCTCTAACTCTTCTCGACTTAGATCGCATAGGCATCGAATAAACTCGACTATTGTCTCACCGTCAAATAAATTTGAGTGATGGAAGATCTAAAAATTGTCATAGCAAAAAATAACATTTTGATTTTGAAAAATAATTTCTTCATAAAAAACCTACCTTATCAATCTCAGCTTGATCAACGTACTTCATGATAACTTGGCTGTTATACTTATCTAGTTCTTCTTAGCCTAGAGTATTATGATCAGATTATGTTTAATTCAAAAAAGCGTCACTGCTAATCACATCAATATCTCTCCTGAGATTTTAAGCGATCAGATAATAATTATCTAATCTACTGATGCATTCTAGGATTGTTTTCCAAGATTTTCCAAGATTATTTGGACTCTAAAGAGATAAATCCAGAATTGCTTTTATTGCTAAGACGTTTTTCTATTTGATCAGCTTCATTGGACTGAGTAATCCAGTAAGTCTGCAGAGTTCGAACACAAACGTTTCTCGTTCTGTTATCATATGGAATTAGCCAAGTAGTCTAATGCTGCTTTTGAATCCTTCTAGAATATCGACTATCAAATCTAGATTCTCAGTGTCCATCATGGCTTTGCTTAAAGAGGCGAAGACAGGGCTCCAGAGTACTTAAAGCAGCGGCATAATGTAGTCTTTAGAGAAAACTTAGATGTATTTATCGTCTCTGCATTTCTCTATTTTTAACTTGCCTTTTTCGAACATCAATTCCGTTTCCTTCAAAAACATTTCATGTTTTTTGTTTGAATTTGAATTCATAGCATCTTCCAAGGCTTTTTTCGATGCTTCTAAATGATGGATACCCAATGGATTTTTTTTGATATCAGCATATAATAGTTGACTCATTTCTTCTGGTAAATCGCTACCATCATCGATTCCTACAAAGAAAATAAAAAAATCAGGGAATATTGCAAATTTAACTTCTCCTTTATTTCTTACCTTTAATGAGTTTTATGAATTGAGGTAATGTCATTCTTTCTTTCTCTTGTACCTAAGCACTATGGGTTGAAGTATGTAGCATCATAAGTGCATAGGATAGTGTGTAGGGTGTCGTAGCATTCTTGTAGCAATTCGGGTTATCAAGAGAATATTTCTCTCCAAATTTCTCAAGAATTCTATCAACTTATTCACCCTCACCTGGGAGCTAGAAGTATGTCAAAAAAAGACGCAAAGCACTCACAAGATCTAATTCCTAAAATGTCAAGTATTCGCTGAATTCAGCTAGAACACGCTTGCTAAATTCATCAGGAGAACCAAATATTTCTCCTATTTTCTCATGACTAAACTGTGCATTGTATTAATAAAACAGCTCAGCTAAGTCTTTAGAATTCCCTTCATGGATAATTCCAGATTAGATCAAATGTTTAATGCCAACTTTAGCTTTGATATTGAATTTTTATATTCCAATCAAAAATTGTTGTTTCTTTTGTCTCTCTAACTCAATGGGATCTTTAGTTTATTCTTCTTAAGTTGCGCTTTTACTCAAGACACTGGAATCATTCTCAACACTGGCATCTTCCATAGATAATAGCTGATCATTACCAGAATGCTACTTTTCTTCTAATTTGTCACATTCAGATACAAATTCTGATAAACCTTTCATGAGCTCACTCACTGAAGATATTGCTAAAGCACCCAATTCTGTAGCCTGATCTGGACTTATAAGATTAACATATTCTTGTTTCAGGTATTTACCTTATGAAATTTTGGCTAAAAGCACAACTAAATGCTCTAAAATGCATGTTTGATTCATGAAGCAATCATAATTCACAAAAAGTTCAATCACAGCTCGAGGAAGTGTGAATATTTTCCTGAACACACGAATGCAAAACACTCTATGAGGGAAATTGCTATTTGTGCTTTCCAGAATTCTTATGAAAATATTCTCCATAAATACAGCTATTTCTGTCTTAAGATTTTCCCTGAAATTCGATACTAAATTGCCAACAATTCCGAAACTAAGGGAGAAAACTGCTTTCTCAGTACTCAGGGAATTTTCCAGCAGAGAAGGCATTAAATTATTCTGTATTGCTTAGGTAAATTCTTTTTTCGAAAGGAACACAGGGCCAGCAGTCTCCATGACTGTCAACATGAGTTCAAGAATTATGACCTTTTATCGCAGCTAACTTCCATTCAAATTACTAAAAATAAAAGTCATTCAATTTTCTAAAAGTTTTGGCCTTGTTTATTTAAAAATTAGTAAATCTTCTCTAGCTAATAATGCAATACCGGCGT
>Ga0302271_10002187_pt1 | contig 17917 bp, 12 predicted proteins | sample III_Bog_N1_1_FD_198767 | JGI IMG/M metagenome (GOLD analysis project Ga0302271, IMG submission 198767) | Peat permafrost microbial communities from Stordalen Mire near Abisko, Sweden - III_Bog_N1_1 | ecosystem: Environmental > Terrestrial > Soil > Wetlands > Peat | place: Sweden: Abisko...
TTAGGTTCTGCCCTCCAGTTCTTGATTTCTTAATTGACCTCTTGTACATTTCATGTTAATCGATCTCTTTAAGACTATCTCCTACTAAAAGAAAAATTGAAAAGATTTACAGTCTAGCAGCAGATAGCAATAATAATGATTTGTATTTTAAATGTCATTTGTTTTAGAAGCAAAGCTAAATTTTAAAATACCTTTAGCAGCATTATTGTGATTGGCATAATTATTATTCTATTGAGTTGTTGAGACAGTTGAAGCAGTTGAGGCAATAGAAAGCTCATTAGTTCTGTAGTTTGAGAGTCTATTGTTATTTTCTTGATTTTCAAGAGTTGCCTTTCCTTTCATCTACTGAGCAAACAACTCACTTTCTGTGTCTAAACAAAAACAGCCAAGATATTTTGTAAGACATTGTAAAATTGTGAGAGCTATTTATCTTTATTTTATTATTTTTCTTCCCTAAAATACCTCTGATTTATTGTTTGAGCCGCTCTATGTTTTCGATATCGCGATTGTGCATGTTGTGATTTTCTTCCAGCTCAGTTTGAAGCAACGCTAGTTCTTCAAGAATCGAATCTATTTTTTACTCTAGATCCTGATTGACAGCTTCTAGCATCCTTAGATGTTATTAATAAAATGAAAAGGATGCTTATTATCTCAAAAATATTCCTTTTGATTCTACTATTACATCCCTCCCTTGCTTTAAATCGTTTTCATTTATTTTTAAATCAACTTTGTACCTATTCTACGATTCTAAGTACTCCGTTTCATTTTCTTATTAAACAAGCTTGATGCGATCATTCTTGCTTGCTTACAATAACTCTTCATACTTCTGCCTTAAACTCTCTAATTCTCTCTCCAGCTATCTGATGAACTTCTCCGAATCGCTCTGTAAAACCCACACAAAAACTAATTGAGAATTTATTATCTCACAAAATGCAAAACCACATTCTTGGGTTTTCTCCCAAAGAAAGGAACACCCACATGAAAAGAATAAAGTCTTTCCCTTTTGGAATTGTTTTTATAAATATTGCTATTATTTCCATTTGATCTCTTTAAACTATCTCATCTTTTCCTTTTAGGATTCATTTATTCAAAAGAATTTCACATTACTTTTGTTTAAAGTGCCCGCTCTTTAGCATCTTTAAGTTCTTTGTCCTTGCTGTTCAATAACTAAGTAACTTCGCTGAGTTGTTTCTCGAGAAGTTCCTCTATTTCACATGAACTCTCTAATCCATCAATAAGATCAGAAAAAAGAAATTTTAAAATCAAACTTTCTCAGAAGAACTCCTAATCATTCTACCAATAAATAGATACCTCGATATTCTGCGAACTCTTCTTCCAATCTTACTCTAGTTTTTAGCTCTTCTTCATACATCAGCTAGTAATCCTTAGCTATCATTTTTTCTCAACTTCTCCTTTGATTTTGGTTGAATAATCGAATGGTATTTTGTCCTTTCAAACAAAACCCCTCAATCTCTTCAAATTAAAAAATCCCCTCCCCACAAAACTTTGTTTTGTTTTTGCTATTTCAAGATAATTAATCTTACATTCCTACAGCTCTTCCTGCTGAGTATTTCTTTCTCTCTGCTTTAGATTTGATTTATTTACTGTTTGTGATCAAATCTTTCTTTTTAGTTAGTTAGTTAATCACTATAGAGACTTTACCTTCTAAGGATAAACAAATTTCTAAACCAATGCAGCAATATCCTCCCCAAGAATATCAAACAAACAAACAAATAATAAGTATCTTCTCTACCAAAAAAACCAAATAATTGAATTTTACATAAAAATATTAATAATTATTTGCTCAATCAGCAACAAAAAAAAGCATATCCTTCTTGAAATCTATCTTTTTTCTAAATATAGCTATGGAATACGAGATCTACACTTTTATCAACTGCGCAGGAGTGGTTATCATCGGCTTGATTATGCTTTATCATTTTATAGGTTGAAATATGTACCTTTTTAGTTGATTTAATAACAAGAAACATCACAAAGTTGTTAAAAATTTAATTGTTTTGACATCTTATTATCGCAGGAGTTAAAAGCAACACAGCACTCGAAGGCGAACAAGATATTAAGGAAGAATGATGACGAAAACAAGGGATAGCTAATTAAACCTTATTAACAAGACCTTGAGGTTTTAAAATAGTTTAACTGAAATAACCCAGAGAAGTTAAAAGTCTTATTGATTTTAGGATCCTTCAGTACTTCTTTCTCTTTTTTTTGCATGAAATTCACTCAAATATTCAAGATTATGTGTGCTTTTTGCAACTTTCAAAATCATACTTCTATGCTTTTTCCTATTTAAAATACACAAATATTTTACTTGCAATCAGAACTTGAAAAAAAATGCTCAAAAATACACATCCACCCTTCACTAAAAGTTACTTGGCTTATTAATAGCATTTTTATTATTCTAACTACAGCTATTGCTTGAGGAGAGCGCTCTCTTCTTGAGAGGTGTGGACCATTTAGTCGACGAGTTAAGCTCTTTTTGGACGGATTTTAAATCACCGTCTTATCTAAGTAAATCAACTAATCCTGATTATCTCTCTTCTTTAAGCTTAATGACTGTATTCGCAGTTTATTACGATGCGCATTGGTAGTGTCGTAGAGTAGAAAATATCGATTTCAATGCTTTGAACTGCTCCACTTCTGAGCTGAGTTATTGCTTCTGAATTTATTCTTCTTAATCATTTTCGATTTCATTGCAAGAAACAATTATTTCATTGATTCTTTCGAGGGCATCCAGTTTAGTTTGTAATTAGATCTTATGAGAAGATAATTACTCCAAATACAAAGAAGATTGGTATTATTATTGCGCTAAGGTTGAATTCGCTTTCTAGTTTGTATTTTTGCAATCCGACTATTGAACTGATTTTAAGGATATTTCAACATCACGCAATTCCATTTTCATTAAATCAATTAATGTACAGTAGAATTCATGCAAACTCTCAGAAGAATGTGTGTTCTCAAAAGCAGATATCAGCTAAGTTAGTTAATCTGAGAAATCGATCATATCATTGCTTTCATCGTTTATCGTATTAATTGTTGAACTTTATGATTTTTGAGAAGAAAATACTCTTGAACCATAACTGCGTTGGCTATTATTATTATTATTATCCCTTCGTGTTTGCACACTATTAGTCCCTAATACGCTATTCACACTTCTCGATTCATGTGTGTTATCTTAAAAATTAATATATTCAATGCGTTTCCTATCTTTTCTTGGAGAAACTTCTGCTCTTTTAGCATCCTTGTTTTTGCTTTTTAACGTCGGACTTACACTGAAAGATGGATGATTTCCTCTAGTCTTAATTTTTATCGGCAACAGTAGAATCGAACTATTTTAGGTTCTTTTTTCTTAAGTTGTCATGGATAAACCAGAAGCAACTGAAACAGAGCGAGAATTTATTTATCGATCTAAAATATCAAGCACTTTTTACGCTGCTTCGATGGGAGTTCCTGGAAATTATGCAATTATTGAAGGCTATTTGAGTTAAGATTCATCGATAAGGATATCAGTAGAGTATTTGTTATTGCTGATACTTCCAGGAATCATTCGGATTGGCGTTAATTATTTTGATCTTTGTCGATGGATATAATCACATGGATTCTAGGTTTTGTTGCTGTTTCGCGCTGGAGAATGAGAACTATTTTGCATATCTTTAGGATGAATACGATCATTAGAGAAACTTTTGACTGTTTTTGTGTTTTGTTTGCTGTCATTTTGAGTTTAAGGAATGTTCTTTTTCGATAGAAGATTAGGACGTTAAAGATAATTTCTATTGACTTTAAAATTAAAATAGCTACTCGGCTAGAAAATAATCTTGCCATTTTCGTTGAGTTTATATGATTCTTAAATCAATTCTTATGCTTTTAGCTGTTTTTAGGACTAAAAAGAAGAAGATAGATCAACCTATTCCATTTATTTATCGAATATTTTCTTCTTGAGAAATCCTAACTTGCGACTAGCTTCGGAAAGCTTATCTTCATAGAAACAGGTTATTGTCGATGTTGGGTTTTTTGCAGGCTTTAGTGTGGAGGAGTTCAGTGGAGAAAGAAGTGAATCTATGTGAAATGGATCATCCTTATCGACATACTTTTCATTTGTTTCATTAGAGAACTACTCTGAGAATTAGGGGTATGATGGTTTTTATGAATTTACCTTGCTAATTAAAGCTTTCGCCATTGATTCCTCTTGTAAATTCATGAGATTCCGATGGTCATACACATCAGCTATGTCAAGTAGATCGTACTAGTGGTTAATCATAGGAGGATTTGTTTGCGGATGTATATTTCTAGTTAATCTTCTCGCCTGTAATTTGCTTAAAACATTTGCTCGCACTATTTCTTATCCGATGTGCTATTTATCCTATGAATACTACTTAACTTGCTACTGAATATTCTGCTTCTTCATTAAATCACTGCATACTCTTCTTTGCTAAGTTGGAAATTAAATCTTACTATCCAAAGAGTGAGATGACAGATCAAAAATAATCTAGTAATTATTTAGCTTAACGATCAATTCTAATTCCAATGAGAAAAATAATGTATTTTTGATTTAGGAGAAAAGAGAAAAATAGCGAAAGTTTAGAAAAAATATTTTATCTTTGTGATGAATGAAGCAAGGGGCACAAATAGACAATATTATTATCCCACACAAAATATCCCAAAATAATCAAGCCATGTTGCGATATTGCTAGTACAAGTTAATCAGGGGCGAGAATATCCACACTTTGAATTTCTGTCCTAACACTGGATCCTATCTGAACCTGCAAATAAAAAAGTGGAGAAGTTATGGGGGAAATATTTTTATTTTGAAAGGCGGAAATAGCTGCTTATTTTTTATTGTTTTTTTGTACTTAAAGAGGTAGAAGGAGTAGATTGCAATCAGAATGTATAACACTATTTTTCTGAATTTTTTATTTGGTTTCTTCGACTCCAATCCACACTTCACGCGATTCATCAAGCCTACAATCGAAATAATCCAATTACTCATCAATTCATAGACATTTTCAAGCACCTTAGCAGAAAAAAAATTAACATATTATTATGATTACCAAATGGCTTTGCTTTGTCTGCTCTTTTGAGGATCCATTCCGTCACAGTTGAAATTAACTCATCGCATTCTTCATCATGCTGCATTTCATGATACCCGTTCTCAAATAGTTTCAAAGTCTTATCCTAGCTGCGAAAAATCGTCAAGGAAGGAAAAGTTATTATTTTCAAGACTTATATTCGATGTCATCAGCAATAAAAATAATTTATTTTTTTACCTTGAACATTTGTTGAAGAATGCTATTGAATCGAAGTGATTAGTGACCATATCCTTTTGTCCATGGAGAATAATGCACGGGAAAGCAAACTTGAATGCATTAGGGAGAACATAATCTGTTCCTTCAATGATGTTCTTAGCCATATTCATCCTAAAATGAAATATTCATAACAAAAACAAATGTCTATCTTTTTCATTTCCATTTAAATTATCCTACCCTAAGAAAGGAATCATAAGTCTGTCTCCAAAGCATTTCTTGATATATTCATTGTTCTTAGTGAGCGCAGTTGGATGAATCATCGAATTAATCACGATATCTTCTAGCTTTTTTCCAAGTGCTTTCACGAGATATGCCTTCATAAAGTTCATTTTGCGGTCTTTCGGGAAACCTAAAAGTGCACTGGTAGATATCACACCTGCAAGGTTAAGCTGTGGGTTGCGTATAGCTAAACTTATCACGAGAAGACCACCCATAGAGTGACCATAGAGATATAAAGGAAGATCTTTGTTTGCTTGTTTTAAAAGTACTTAAATATCCTAATGTAATTCTTCAATAGTTGATGCACCTCGAGGTCCACCAGAATACCCAAATCCTCTTAGATCTATCAATTGGACTACACATCCTGCCTTTGCTAAATGATCGGCTATCTTAATTGAAAAATTGGCACACACACAAAAAAATATTGTAAAGTAAACGAATAAAACATCTTTTTTACTCTACAAAAAAATAACCTTTTTGCGCATCCAAAATTCAAGATAATTTTGTTATCATCTTCAAATCATTTTTTTACATGTAGGAAACGACCTGAGTGCTCTCCAAATCCATGAACTATGCAGACAGTTGCTTTTTTGTTGGTGAATGGTTCCAGCTTTGTATAGTAGAGTCTCAGTTACTTCCCCATACCGTTGATATAGCCTCTGATAATCGTGTATTCTTTGCAGGTGAACTCACCAATGAATTTATCGCGATCTTCGTCGAAGATTGAATTTATGTTGTCATGCAGCTTTTTCTGATGTTGATGCGTATGATTCTCGAATACTTCTTTAGGGGATTCATCGTTCTAAGGACAAAGAGTACCATCTTCCTCTTGAACCTTTCGAAATTTTTTCGAGAGATCCACTTCTTTTATGTGAGGAATAATCTCTTTCTTTAATACAAAATCAAACATTCCTCTAGTTATTCATATGCTCAGTGTAAACCACATCTCCTATTATTATGATTACAAATTCGATTATTTCTTCTTTCTCTGTTTCTTCCATATCTGGATTGGGTGGGTTAGTTACAATGTCTGTCATATGAAAGCACTTCGCTAAAACTACACTAACAACCTAAGATTGATTTCAATTAATAATGAATATTTCAAAAGCCTTTTTTTGATTGAATATCATAATTAAAAATCAGAAACGAATCAGACGTCGCTGGGAGATTACATCATCTCTAGAAACACGCATCACTTTCTCCAGATAAGATAACTCTTGATGTATAAAATACACCGCAAAAAGATACATATGATAAATGTTATTTTATAAATGAATAATCTCATTCAATGTTCCCTGACTTCAAATGCCTTGAAATAGTTAGCACCCTACAGTTGGTTCCCCTTCATTTTCTTGTCTTCCACATCCTTGAATTTAAACGAACAAACAAATGAGCAAATTATTCTTCATCAACTTTGATATTTTATAATAATTTCAGGAGAGAAAATAAGTTCCTTGGGCATTAATCTTCTAATATTCGGAATTCCCCCAAACCCTTTAATATCAATTAATGAGAATTATCTGTCCAAAAATCTTTTAATAATATTTTGGTTACATCTTGCATTCTTAGACGCTAAAGTGCAACAATCTTCCTGTTATCTGCAATTCCTTGTGTTTTCTTTGCAGCTTCTATGTCGTTACTCTCTAAAAGCAGCTCCTTTTCTTGATCGAATTTACTGTTTTTAAGAATGACCAAAATTGTTAATATTTTTTTAGAAAAAATGCTTCATAAACCCTCCCTATCTTGCAAAAATAAGTTTACTCTTGATTGAGGATAACTTTGGACTCTCTTGTCTAGAATTTATTCCTTCGATAGTTAAATTTATTGTACAGCAAGCTTGTCAATTTCTGCAATCTGTAAATGAATTCCAACTTTTCATTCTTGTCTGCATTTTCCAAAAAGCAAAATCAACAAATATCAGTTACATTCTAATTGCATAATTAGAAGAATAAATCGAGGTTTTTTTTACCATCTTGTCTAGGCTATGCAATCAACATATTTAATCCATCTGAATTATTCCCATTTGGTGAAGCTGTAGATGCTAAAATTGAATTCACACTCTTGCTACTGTTATTGTTAAATCTTATGCTCCGTTCATTCTTGAGCTTTTCCGAAGAATAAAATTTCTACCAGCGAAGTTTGTCTTCGTTATTCTTCTCAAACATGCGTAACTCTTCCCCGAATTAACTGAGGTTGTATCGAGCTTATGTGACTAATTTTATTAGCTCCTCCACAACGGGTTCAGATAGATGCTTGTACTCTCGCTGTCTAGACAAGATTCTAAATTAATCGATTGCTTCTTTGAGATAATCAGCTAATTTATCGTAAACTTAGATATTGTCTTCGAAGACTATTGGCTCTTGCTTTGCTGTATCGATAACTGGTCTGAAGTAAGGCATTCGTTTGTCATATCTTCGGAAAAAAGTAGAAAATCAATTGAGCACAAAATCTCAATACTTCAGCCTTACCTTTTGGGCAGCTTCACGAACTCTACTGGTTCTCTCATGATCTTCTACACAACGGGGATTATTATGACTGATTTGGACTATGCATTTTTCCTTGTATGCGTGTTATCATGCATAGATTGTTGCTATTTCTCCAGTTGCAATTGATGCTATTCATTTATTTCATTCTGCTGCTGCTGCAAGATATCTTTGTGCAATTAGTAGTACTCCTCTTGTTTCTTTCTGTATTCTTCGAGAGGACTCACTCCCATTCCAGGAAAATCTTTGTAAAGTGCCAAATCTTTGCAATAACAACAAAAATAAAAGTTTTTAAAGTTAGAAACACTCCAGACATGCTCTTGGCTTGTTAAAATTGTAACCTTCAGCAAGGATGAGACTAATGCGTTCAAAGAATCCAATGATCATCTCGAATTTGATATTTGCACTGATTCTCGTCGAGAAACTGAGGGAAAGAAACAGTTTGCGCATTTTATTCCTGTCAATCAAGTAGTTTTTGAACGAAATAGATTTATCTGCGAGAATCTTTAGAATGTCCCTCACAACTATCCCTTGCATCAGAGCCTCTGTTTGGTTCAAAGAAGAAAAAATGATCAAACCTTGTGAATTATTTGTGTTAAGATCAAACTGAAGCAATTATTCGAAGACAAAGAAGTTGCACCTTTTGTAATAAATGGCTCAAATTGTACAACTTTAAGCCCCTCAAAGAGAAACTCTCGTTATTCCGTTTTGACCTTGAAATCCCTTACTCTTTCATATACAGGTTCTTTCTCATCGTAGAAGGTATCTCCATTGCCTTTTTCATTCGTTTCAAATATCCAAAAAAGATAAATAATTTAGTATCCAGTACAATATCAGTTTTCTATTCTTTATGCTTGCTATACTACCTCTTTTGAACTCATTTTCTGATTTGATTTTCTTAGGATTAGGACTAGGCGTGCCTGTGGATGTTCCGAAATCCCTAGCCAAATTTTCAAAAGTTTCGGATGGTGTAATACCCTGGTAGGTTAGCGAAGGCAATAAATTGTTTGATTCCACTTTTTTCTTAACTTCTGGAATTTATTCACTTTCATGCTCGATTAGTGGAGGCATTACATCAGCTAGATGCCTATTAATGCCTCTTAGCACACCCTTGTGAGGTTCACTCTCAACAGAAGTTACAAATGTTGCTGCTGGAGAAGCTCCTGGTGAATCAACTTATTTGATATTTATTATGAGAGATTTCCTTTCTTTTTTTTTTTCAAATACCAAGAGGGGTTAATTAAGCAAGGTGATAGTTACTTACAATTAAATTTTTATGTTTTAAAGAGTGTTTGGCTTTATTTTTGAGGAGGGGGAAAGTATGAGAGTAAAAACATCCAAAAATAATCACAATTACATGTTTAAGTCATAATATTTATCATACCATCATCGATTTTAGGTAGTTTAGTGATTGAAGGAGTGGATTTCATATTACCAAGGAGTAAATTGTCCTAACTAAGGGTTAACTGAGAATATCGCTTGTTCGAGACAGGGACAGAGGCAGGCAGAATGTCAGGTTGTTTGCAAGGAAGGATGAAAGACGATAAGGAGATTGTGTTCCCAAAAGTGCGAGATAACATTTTATCTGTGATAATTGAATTTTTCTGCTTGATAGCATTCAACTCGAGCTCTAAAATACGAATACGTTCCCCTATTGAAGATTTGAAATTGAAAAACACCAAAAATATTAGGAATGTGCTCCTCATTTTTAGATCAAAATTATCTGAGAAAGAGAGAGAGTAATTGATTTACTTTCTTCTTGTTGGCGTTATTATTCTGCAGTCAATATGAATCCACTTATTTTCTAAATAATCCACATAACATCATCAAATCAATAATTCTACTCCAGACAAATGTTTGAATTCAAGAAAATATCATCATACTCTTGTTCTAGTTTTATCAGCAACTCCACTGATTTTATCACTCCCTCTAGATGACAAAAATTCACTCGATTAGCTTCCTCTTGGAGCAGCTATCAGCTCCTTCTCTATGTGTGTCCAAAATGAAATGAATATTATTTATATAACATTCATTTTGCTAGTCTAAAAATATTATCTTTAAAAAATACTTCAAAATTTACGATTCTCACTTCCTTTGACTCTTGAACTATCAGACGTTTTCATGTCTAGTTCCTTAACCACTGTTGACATATTCTCTTAGTTCAAAGAATGTCCCCAACCTAAGAGCGCACTAGAGCTTGAATAGGATATTTATTTTGTTATCTTTAGGTTTGTTTGTCTTTGACCCTAATTAAAACGGAAGGAGTTGATTGATTGATAATTTTTCTTAATTTTTGGAGAACCAAAATGAAACAATTTCAATTCACTAGAAAGTATCATACTCCAGTTTAACAAAAGTAATGTAATAGAATTAATCTTTTCATTTTCAACTTAAAAGAATTCAAAAGATAAAATAGGGAAAATACCAAAAAAAAGCATAAAGAAATTTTCAAATGAAATAAAGAATATTAGACAAGAAAATAACAACAAAACAAACAATTCAGCTAAGATATGCATTTTAACAAGCCAGACACTCTTATTATGAAAGACTTGTGAAGATAAGAAAATACTTTAGTTTATTAAATATCTACCTGATTAAACAAAATCTTTTAACAAAAAATCGGTCACCCATTTTATGAATTTAAAAATGGAGTTTCTAATATTTGGTATTAAGAAAGAAGCTGCTTTTAACATTGTACTAATTTTCTTCTTAACAATTTTCCTAAAAAATGCAAATGTTTCTTTTATTTGTATTACTTAAAAGCCTCTTTACTGAAATGGAAAGCATAACTATGGGCTGATTATTATTATTTCAAAATTGAGTTAAGGATAGATAAAAGGACAAATAAAGTATTCTATTCTTATTTCAAATCCAATTAGCACTAGAAACATTGCATTTTATGTCCACAAAATAAAAATTCAAAGCGTATCTTTTAATAATTTTTTCTTAGAACATTCTCTAGTGGTTTAATTGGCTATCAACTCAGCGGATATGTTTTAAAATCTAAGACGCTTCACAAAAGGGAAAGGTTATTTTTAGAAGAAATCAGTAAACCCTCTAATTCTGAGTGAAAGTAAATATAAAATAATCAAAAAGCGTATCTGCTAATGTGTGACTGTAATTTAGCCATCCTTCAAAAGTAATTAGCAGAAAGATCTGTTAATAAACAATCAATAATCCTAAAAATAATTCCCAAACCATAAAGCCATGTTCCAAATTAGAAAAATGAAATAACTCGCTTATCTCTCGAGAAACAGCTTTTCAGTGAAAAAAGTAAATAGCATTGAAGAAATCCAATCTTTTTGGGATAAATTCAGCAGCAACTACAATAATATAGAACCAAGCATGAATTCATATTACTACACTCTTGTTAACATGCTGAGAATCGAGTAAAGAAAGGCAATATTAGAAGTTGGTGCTGGTTCAGGTTTCTTGTACAACCATTCTCTTGCTCTCAAGAAACACAATGCCGCCTATGTTGCTACAGATATTTCCGATGCGATGCTTTAGATTCTCTGCTAGAGAGCTGGAATACAGTATTAGAAAGATCAACCATCGAAAAGCTACTCACTTAACCTTGTGATCTAAAAAGCAAATGCAGAAATTCTACCTTTCGATGATAAATCTTTTGACTGCTACATTGCTAATTTATGTCTAAATATCACTCCTAACCCTGAAAAAATGCTCAACGAAGCATTCAGAGTGCTACAACCTAAAGGAGTAGTAGGTTTCTCTGTTTGGGGTGAGAAAGAAGCTTCTACATACTTTGGTTTGGTTCCCTCTGTAGTTGCCTCCCTTAATTTAGAATCACCTGAGGAATCCTAGAATAGAAGTAATTTTCACCTCAATAACAGAGATAAACTTATTGGGATGCTCGAGTAAGCAGGATTTAAGAATATCGTCTGCTGGAATCAATTCACACCACTGCATTTCGGAGAATAAGATGTCGAAACTTTACTTAATTTTCCTCATATTCAATCTGTCATCAATACATTTCCTGAAAAAAGGGATATTCTCAAAGAAGAAATATCCAAGCGAATCAAGCATACCATAGTAGATTAGAAGTAACCATTAGGCTTAGATGGATTGCTGATTATTGGACAGAAACCAGAGGGATGATAATTTAATTGCTAAAAAGAAATATAACTTGACAGAAGTAAACTACATAAAATTGAAGAACAAATAATAACCACAAAATCGAACAGCTACAATCACAGCAAATGCATTTATTATTTTTAGGATTAATATTTTTAAGATTATTTTCAACAATAATAGAAAATTATTAGTTTATTACATTCCAAGAGCGCTTGGGTGTTATTTAGTTACGTCTTTTTATTACCTTTATTTTTTTAATTTCAAATCATAATTTATTTTGAGCCTGAATTATTGAAATCGTCTGTAAGCAAGGTTAGCATAGGGGGGGAAAGAAAAACAATTGGCAATATTTACCCCTAGAATGAAGAAAAACTTTTAGATAATCATTTAAACAATTAAGTTCGATAGAGCTATTTTCTGATGAGGGGAATATTTTTAGATATTTTGGGAGATCACGTATTGAGGGAGAACAAATTATGATACTTCTTCATAACCTGCAATAAATAAACAATTATTGCGCAATCTCTTTTTGTTTGCTTCTGTGATAATAAATTTAGTGTCCTTTTGTAATTTTGGAGTGCAAATGCTGAACCTGTTAAGATAATAATGTAAGCAAATTCCAGGTAGATGGAATAATCCCTTTGCTGCTTCATTTTCTTAAGTCAAGACTATCGAAGAAGTGCGTCAATACTGGAATCAAAACAGTGAATCCTACCTATGCTAAGACAGCGGTGCAAATGGGTTTTACTTTTCTCTTGTGAACATGTTAAAAATCGAAAATAGAAAAAATATCTTGGAAGTTGGAGCTGGTGGTGGATTCCTGTATGATCATACTCTTCACAGAAAAAGAAAAGATGCCAAATATGTTGCGACGGATTTATCTGAAGGCATGCTAGCTTAACTCAGCTAGAGGTTGGGTGTCACGTACTAGCCTGGAAAGCCAACTGAATGTGCTCCACTGAATCTAACAATAATGAGCGCAAATGGAGAGAACCTCAAGGAATTCTAAGATAACTAATTTGATTGCTACATTGCTAGTTTGTGCTTGTAAATCACACCGGAGCCAAAGAAAATGATAGCAGAAGCCTTTAGGGTTTTATAGCCTGGTGGAGCAGCTGGTTTTGCAGTCTGGGGAGATAAATTCCGCTCGAGATTCATCACAACTGTGCCTTCTGTATTATCAAAATAGTTTGGAATTGAACTTCCAAAGGTGAGAAGTAATTTTCATCTAAATGATAAAAAAGCACTGATTGAACTCATGCAAGAAGCTGGATTTTCTTAAATTATCGCTTGGAATCAGTTCTCACCTTATCCCTATTCAGATAGCTAGGATATTGATACATTATTGTAGATTCCTTTTATTCAAGAACAGCTCAAATTAGCGGGTAGCAAAACAGAAGATGCCAAGAAAGCATTGAGATAGAAGTTTGAGGATATTCTCTTTAAAGAACATGAACCCATTGGATTAGATGGATTGCTTGTTATTGGCAAAAAAATGTGAAAAAAGCAACTCAAATTTAAAGATTAGTTCGAAAATGACAAAATTCATATTTTATTTGTAAAAATGCCTGCAAAATTAACTCAACTTTCATCTCTTTTTAGGATCAAACAATTAACAAAAACATAAATATTTTCTATGAGAGCTCTTTTTAATAACTGAAAGTCTACCGATTCGATTCGAAGAAGGAAAAAATGAAGAAGAAGAAGAAGAAGAAGAAGATTGAGAGAATAATGGAAAAAATAGCTAGAAATGATTTAAGAAGTAACTTTTGAATTAAAATTTCTTTTCCCGTTCTATTCTATTCTACTCTAATTGAGATGTCTCATCAGTTTCTTCTAGAATAAACAAATATGTCTTATTCTATTCCATCAAGGACTTTTAATCAGTTTTTGACATGGTTAATTGAGTTTTATCTATTATGGAACAATTAAAACAAAAACAACAACATTTGGAATAAAAGAGTCTTTTGAACAAAACACAAAAATCGACAGTTTTCGATGGGATTTGCATTATGGGATCAAAGAATAGGTAATGTTGATTATTGGGGAAATCTGGGTTATTAATTAGGAATTCTTAACCTGATAACTGCTTTCTTATTTGATTTGCTCATAAATTCTTCTGGAATTATCGAAGCTCTCTAGAACAATTTCGCTTTCAAGCTTTAAAAAAACTAGGAGGAGATGATTAAAGATTCAATTAATTTTATTCATCAAACAAACAAACAAATCTAATCAACTAACTAAATTAAAGAGATTTGTTTAATACCAATATGTCCATTGCTTCTTAGTCACCCATAAGTCAAACAAATACATTCGGTTTATCAACTTCTAACAAAACTGCTTAATACAAATCTTCTAATACTACTTCTACATCTTATTAGATATTGGGATCACAGGATAATAACAACAACTCCAAATCTCAATCAATCATGTAGAACAATAACAACAACAGCTCTACTTCTTAAACTTCTTCATTGAATAGATCAATATCTCCTAAGAAGCCCCAAAAAGAAGATTTAATAGTAGGATATTGGGGATTTGCTGGTCGAAATATCCCTATTCTTTTGTTGCTGGAGATACTAGGAGTATCTTATAAAGCACAGATTTTCGATTAAGACACTTGGTTTGGAACAGGCCGTGAGAGTCTCTAATTGGATTTCCCTAACTTGCCTTTCCTCATTGATACTACATCAGGTGCTAGAATCACAGAACTCCATAACATCATTAATTACATCCTCTTCAAATATGGCAAGAGTCATAATCTCGAAGATATCATCCAACCTAGTAGAAAGGTCACTCACTCTTCTTTAGATACCTTCAAGATCGATGAGATAAGGTTCCTTCTAAATGACGTGTTTACTTAGATTTCATCTGCAGCTTCGAAATCAACTGAAGAACAGAAACAAAAACAAGCACAAGATTCTGTGACACCGAAGCTAGCTTGGCTCTTGAAATTCGTAGAAAGTAAATACCCTCAAGGCACTACACCTTCTTTTATCATGGGGTATTTGTCCTTGGCAGATGTGTACTTCTACATAATCGCAAAATATTTCTCAAAATACTTTCCCAAACTCTACTCGGGGTTTGCTGAGACTTTTGACAATTTAGTCTCAGCTTTTGAAGCACTCCCTCCTATCGCTGAATTCATATCTTCTCCAAGATTTCCTCCTCTTGGATGAGTGGCAGAAAAATAAACTACTAGACAACAAAAAATCAAACTTTTTCAATCCAAAAATAATACTTTTTTTAAAAACAAAGCATTCTATCTCATTCTATCTATTTCGTTACTTTAAGCTTCTATGTATGTCAACTAATAATGTTTTCAAACTACTAATAATTACTTCAACATACGTCATTTTAATTTCGAAGAATTGGAGTTTAAACGAAAAGCTAATTGAAATCTCCTTAAGGTTAAATTTGGTTTATTGAATCTAAATTAAATGTTTTGTAATTATTCTTCTGTGAGTTGTGATTTACAGAAAAATATGTATAGAAAAGATAAAAGAATTTGCTCGAAAAAGCAAGTGAATCAAAGATATTTTAGACTAGCTGAGGTTGCATCATTTATTAGATTTGAAAGAATTATTTATTTGAGCAAAGAATATTCAAAGAAGAATGAAAGAATAATTTTGAATAGTAATCTATTTCTTTTATTTAAATCTACGTTAATCGGATTAGTTAATAACTGTCCTCAAATGTTCTAGAAGCTTTCACTGAAGAAAAACAACAAAAGCAGATTATGATAATACGTGAAAAGCACTCTTTGGCTTTGGATTGTTTTGACGCATATTAGGCTTAACTGAAATTTAATAATTGGAAAATAAATCAAAAAAATGAAAGTCAAATAGCCTACTTTCCATCTTTTTTAGAACGAGTTATGTGAAGCTATTTCTTTTCAGAAAATCTGCACAATTCTCTCAGAAACTAAGTTGCTTTTTTAAAAGATTGAAATATGAAAGAGAACTGTTCCATTAAAAATAATAACATAAAAAAACAATTCTGTAAATGTAATAACTTGAAAATCTATTTATCTTTGAGGGATGAACCTCATTATTGCTCTGAGATATTTAAAACCACAAATTCCTCAACAATATCTAATTTTTATTATTAGTTTATTCATTTTACTAAAAAATATAATTGATTTATGAAATCAAATAAATTATAATAGATTAGATTTCATCACATGATATCCAATACAACCCATGTGAACTCAAATTTTGTTTGATTATGTATAAAAATAAAGAGAATCGAAGAGCAGATAACCTAAGGAAGAATTATGATTCTATTCATTATGCCTGTGAAGAAAGAAAAAAAACTAGGTTTGGTGGAATCAAAAGATTAAATCCAAAATTTAGAAATCATAAGATATTTTCTGAAAAAGCTAAATCAAAATTTTAAATAGTTTAAGATGTCATTCATAGGTCTTCCTCCAACAATATCAGCTACAGGTGAACAAATTAAACGCCTCGGAATCACTCCTTTCTAAAATACCTTTTTAGTCGTGGTAAGCAGTGTTTTTGGGTTTTATTCCCTCAAAAATTTTAGTATTTGTTGCTACTTTGAGATTATGTTTTAATCTTAGCATTACTTTCAATTGATTTTGAATTGTTTTAACATCAACAGAACACTCGTTCAGCTGGAAACGTTGGCAAGATAGCCATCGATCTTTTAGTTGAGAATAATCCAGCACTTTCAAAAATTGGTAACTAATAATAGGCAGTATGAATCTATTTAATAGTTTTGGATATTCCATTCTTTGATGCTATCATTTCAAACATCTCATTAGTTTCTTTTTGATGTTTCTTCCAAAAAAATAGGGTATTACTAATCACAATTTCTCGAACCAATTGTTGAAGTCTCAGAAGGTTAACAATCATTGAAGTTACCTGCTTAAGTTTACTAAATCGCCAAATACACAATCTTGCAGATAAGAGCGCCAGCCAAAGAAGTAAATCAAATACACACTTTAAACAAGAAAAAGAATACTCATTTGAATTAAAAAATATGCTTATTTTTTTTGAATGATTTTGAAATTTTTATTATTTTTTAACTTAAACAGTCTCGAAAGCTTGAATTTCAGCTCGAATTGCATGAATTTATTAAGACTTAGTAGTTCTTGGGTGTTATTTTCTTAGCATCTCTACCGCTATCTGGAAGAATCGATTTCGAAATCAACTCTTAAACTCCAAATGCATATCGATATTTGAGTGACAATTTCAATGTAACTTAATCTGCTGATCAAGTGCTGAACTTTGAACAAACTATTCCCTTAACAAAACTGATCGTTGGAGACTTAAAAGTATCTGATTTACTTTAAGAAGCTTAGATATTAAGTGACTATGCCAGCAAGACTAATTTCATCTAGTTTAATTATGCAGCTTTTATTGTCTATGCTTAAGTACTTCCCGATCAGTAGTAAGCACTAAAACTCGCTCAAGCCTTCATCTAATCGTAAGCCGATTCAACCATCTTCAAGCCAATTTAGCTCTCGTATACTCCTTCATAAGGATTCTAGTCATAGAATTACAAACTTTCTTCCTCAAATGTTTAGCTTAAATGAAGAGAGAAAGTTCAATATCATTGTTCTTTTTTTATGAGTTGTTTGAATACGTTCATCTTGTTGTCTACTTGTCAATATAAGTTAGGTGTTTAAACTTCCAATGAGGAAAATTTCTAAAAGTGTATTTATCTATTCTTTGTTTCTCCTCTCTAAAACAGAAATACATATCCCAAATATCTCTATTAAACAGTATTATTCTCATGATAATCATTTTTAAGTGCTCATGAATTTTTCAAAAATTA
>Ga0302271_10002188_pt1 | contig 17910 bp, 8 predicted proteins | sample III_Bog_N1_1_FD_198767 | JGI IMG/M metagenome (GOLD analysis project Ga0302271, IMG submission 198767) | Peat permafrost microbial communities from Stordalen Mire near Abisko, Sweden - III_Bog_N1_1 | ecosystem: Environmental > Terrestrial > Soil > Wetlands > Peat | place: Sweden: Abisko...
CCAAATACACTGATAAGTGCATCGATAACTTCAAGGCAAAATCTGCTTCGATTTTCATAGCTTCCTCCATATTTGTCAGTTCTCTTGTTCACTCCGTCTCTTAAGAATTGATCGACTAAAAACCCATTTGCTCCATGTAGCTGAAGTCCATCGAAGCCTGCTTTTTTCGCAAGAACTGCAGCTTTTCTAAATTCTTCAATTACGTCCTTGATTTCAGCTTCTGTCAAAGCATGTGGGATGGCATATTCTTCACCAGGACTTACATAGTTGATAGAATCAAGCTTTACAGCAGATGAACTAACAGGTTATTTTCCTCCAATGAAACTTGGAGCTACAGCTCTACCACTATGCCATATTTGATTTATTATCAAACCTCCCTTAGCATGAACAGCGTCTGTAACTTTCTTCCATCCTTTTGCTTATTCTTCGTTGTAAATACCTCCTGAACCTAAAAGGAAATTAAGAAAATTAATGAGATTGTTTATTTTTAAAAGAAGAAATTAGATTATTACCAGGAAAGGCATTCGAGAGAGGACTGATTTGACTGCATTCAGAAATGATCAAACCAAAAGAAGCTCTTTGAGAATAATGTTCAACCATTAGATCATTAGGAATGCCATCAGCAGGATTAGCTCTCATCCTTGTAAGAGGAGCAACAACAAATCTATTCTTAAGTAATAAGTCTCCAAATTTAACTTATTCAAAAAGATTCGACTGAACTTATGAGCTTGAACTGCAACCCATCATGAGAGTGTTTATTTTTTTTGTTGTTATTGTAATAATATTATCTAATTTAATCTTGTTTTATTTTACTGTTTTAGATGCCTATGAATCATATTTGAAGGAGTTAATTTCCTTCTCTTGTTCTAAAAAGAACTAACGAATCTAAATTATTTTTTTTTAGTTTACACAATTTCTCAGCTGTAAACCTTATTTTTCTTAATTAATTTGATAAATTCCTATTATTTTGATTAAAGATTACTTATTAAATTTCTAAATTCCAGAAAATAGAACAATTAAAGAAACAATAGAAGCAACTTTACTTCTCACAAATCAATTCAAATGTTTTTAAAGTAAAAATCTAAATTTATTTGTTAAATAAAAACAGTATTATCATTTTTTATTGGTCTTAGCGTCTTCCCCCCAGCAAATGTTTCTTTCAAAAAACATAAATAACTTCATAAATTGAAATTCAAGAAAAAAAGTAGTTAGTTTTCTACTTTTTCTTTTTTGTTTTAGCATTCTCTATGAGATAATAATAGTAATAAATCTTGTCTTTTCAAACTAATACTCTAATAAAGTAATTATTACTCTATTTAATAACCTCAATACTCCCAGTCAAAAGGAGCTTCCCATTTTGAAATAAGTAATATTACACTGTACTTGTTTTATGTAAAGTGAACAAAAGAAATTCATTTAAATGAAAATATCCTATTTTTAAAAAAAGGATAAAGATTTAAAAATAATTTCACTAAACTGAATGAAATTCACATAAATCCATCTGAATTATCAGAATTGATGAAACTCTAAAATCATATGCAAAGAATTGATTGTTTTATGCATATTTGTTTTCATTATTTTTCCAATTATTATTATTATTCTATCATAAAAATAATCTTCTTTCTTGTCCTTCTATTAATAACTCAAAAAGTTTTAACTCAATACAACTTCAATTGAAAATAATTATTTTTTTTTTGCTAAGATTTCGAACTTTAATTAATCTCACTTCTTTGTGCTGTTGTTGACCATATAATTTCATTTTATTCGGATTATTATTTTCTTCAGAATTGATCAATTTAAAGAACTTTCTATGCTCCTTCGAGATCTTTTTTGAAGGTGTTATTTTTTCTAAAGAATAATTGCAGAAAGATATTTGAAGAAAATGATGCAGGATGAGGATTAATGAACTCTATGAGTAATTCAATCTCTAGCATCAGTATTTTTAATTAATTAATCTAATTTCAGAAAACAACGCAACTAAATCACATGGCTGCAACTAAAATATTATTCAAAGAAACATAACTCGGAGCATTGATGCTCAAGAATAAGTTTGTAGTCGCTCCACTTACTCGCTGTAGAGCAAACAAATCTGATGGTGTTCCTAATGATCTCAATGTTGAGTATTATTCTTAAAGAGCGCAATTTGGTTTGATCATTTCAGAATGTAGCTAAATCAGTCCACTTTCAAATGCTTTCCCTGGTAAAAATGCAGATTATGATGTGAATGTCTAAAAAATATTAAATCGTGTCTAACATTTTACTTTGGTACTTTAGGTTCTGGAGGTATTTTCAGCGAAACTTAAGCAGAAGGGTGGAAAAAAGTAACTGATTCCGTTCATGCAAAAGGAGGATTGATCTTAAATTAAATATGGCACTGTGGAAGAGCTGTTGGACCAAGCTTTATAGGAGGAAACTAACCGATTAGCTCCTCTGCTGTTAAGCTAGATGCTCCTAACTTTCTGAAAAAGGAGGAACCCTATCCAGTTCCACATTAGCTATCAGAAGCCGAAATCAAAAAGGTAATTGAAGAATTTAAAAGAGGAGCTGTTCTAGCTAAGCAAGCTGGGTTTGATGGGCTTGAGTTACATGGAGCTAATGGATATTTAGTTGATCAATTTCTCAAAGAGAATACAAACACAAGAATAGATAAATATGGAGGAAGCATAGAAAACAGAAGCAGATTTTGTCTTGAAGTTATTGATACTCTTATTAGTGTTTTTGGAAGTGATAGAATCTCAATTCGTTTATCTCCAACAGGGAGAGTAAATGATATGTATGATTCAAATCCTCTTGAGCTAATGAAATACCTTCTAGGAGAGCTTAACAAGCGGGATCTTGCTTTCGTAGAGCTAAAACGACATGGATCTTTAGAGAAAATGACTCCTTCTAAAGAAGGCAGAATTGAACCAGCTGTTTAACTCCCAAATTTCTTTGAGTAACTTCGCTCGTTTTATAAAGGAAATCTCGTTGCTAATGATGGGATTTCAATTGAAGAAGCTACATAGCTAACAAGCTCTGGGATTATCCAAGCTGTTTCTTTTGGAACACTTTCTATTGCCAATCCTGATCTTCCTCATAAAGTTCAGACAAATTAAGAAATCAACAAAACGATTGATCGAAAGACTTGGTACAGTGGTGGAGCGAGAGGCTACACTGACTATCCTTTTTCAAATTTAACTAGAAATTGAGAACATAACCATGGATCATTTTTATAAATCTACTTATTAATGCAAAATGATAATCATAAGAATAGTTTCATTTGAGGCAATCTTTAAATTTTGTGCAATTTGATTCTCTTTTTAATTGTAATTAAGAGTCATTAATAATAATAATAATAATAATAATAATAATAATAATAATAATAATGATAATAATAAATATGTAAATTGTCCAAGTCAAGCTGCAAAATAAGAATGGGGAGGTGGGGGGAGGGGCTTGTTTTGATTTTGAGTGAGCTAATTTGCATTAATTTCTTTAATGGACTAATAGTCGTAATATCTTTTTTATAATAATTCACTTCCATAAAGATGAAATCATTGTTTGCCAAGTTTATTTTAAAGAAAACATTAGAATAGCATATTAAATAGGAAGATAAATTGCTTCCATTTAAGCTGATTTTAGCTGTTTTTGCCTTTAACTGTCTTCATTTTTATGAATTCACTATTGATCAACATTTCAAGCACTTTATTATAATATCCCTGAACCACTTGGCTAAAATTCTTTTATTTTTGAAAAAAGAATAATAATTTAAATTAGTCCAGTATCTAAAACTAGCAAAAAGATAGCTGACAATAAAAGTGAATAAATAATCTTCTTCTTTTTAATTTTTCTGACTAGTACAATTATTTATTGGATCTATCATCATAGAATAGATTTAAAGCTCAGAATAAAGAGACTAAGCTTCAAATATTTTTTTTAGTTAAAATCATAATTTATCCTTTAGCATGAACAAACAAAAATACAATAAGATAAAACAAAAATCCATGGACTCAATGAAGTTTCAAGTATTAATTCGTTGTGTAATTGAAAGAATGCATATCTATCTTTTCTTATTTAGTAAAAATATGAAGGAGGGATCTACAGATAATAATCTATTTTACACTTAAAAAATAATATGAAAATAGATTTATAAATCTGTCTAGTGGGACTATTGTTTGTGTATTGTGTTCTAAGCTCATTGAATTCAAATTTTCTTCAGGATAGTTTCTGAATCAATTAAAATAATAATAATATTCATTTCTGAAAGTAAAAAAAAAGAAAAAAATATCTAAAAATGAATATTGGTTTCATTTATTTGCTTCTAATTCTTCTGGCATCTGAATTAGTCTATTGCTAAAATAAGTGCCCAAAAGGTCAAAGTTTACTATTTAATGAATGTCAGACATGTGATTATATAAAATAATTTAATCATTGTGAATTCTAATGCTTGTTGCATTTCTCAACAAGACCAATCGATGATCTTCTTTCTAATTTCTGTGAAACTGAGTGTAAAAATGTGAAAAATTATTATAAAGCAGCTTGTGAGGATTCTTGTCTTTTATTAGATAAAAGAACTGTACCTTATGAATGTATGTTAAAATTTTCATAGTGCTAAGATGGTGTAGTGAGTTCTAATGGAAAATATTGTCTTAAGGAATGTCCAAATCATTAAATCAAAGTAGTATTTGATAATTATAGCAAGTGTCATGTTAAAGGTTAAAAAAACTCTTGGGATAATTGAAAACAAAAGAGGCATGTCTGAAAAGTTGTTAATATAATTAATCAGACTATCTGCTCACTAATGATTGTATTGAAGAGTCAAGTTACTCTAGATTCCTCATTTATATAAACTTGTATTGTGTTTAATCCTGTTTTAAAATTTAAGGAAGGATGCAATTGTATTAGTATATTAATTTAAAGCCGCATCTATTTATTAATATTAATGATTTAAAGAAAAAAGAAAAGCTAAATGTTCTTAGTTATTTATTAAGTTTGATGATTTCCAAAAAGGGAAATAATATTGTAAATACGACATCAGAGTTATGCATATGAAGCTTAAGATAAACAAGATACAAATAAAATGAAATTCATCAAAGAATTAGATACAATTGAAACCTTTTCGCAGCATAATCTTGACCTTTTGGATGCTAGGGAAGAAAAGGAAATACTGTTTTTCAGCAAAGAAACTTGATATGAAACTTAGAATACAACTTTTTTTTTTAAAAGATCTAGCTGAAGGAGTCATCTAGCAGGGAATCAAGAAACTTTGAGAAGGCTGGGAATGCAAAATAAAGATTATTCCAAATTAAAAAAATGTCTTTATCTGGAACTTTACATTTATTGTGATTTTAGTTAGACAAATGTAGTTTTGAGAATGCAAGTTTTAATAAAAAAACTTAAAACTTCATAACAAATCACTTACAGTTAATATTTTTGATCTTCTTGTTTTGCCAGAAAAGGAATGAATAATATGATTAGAAATATAAAAAATGAATATGAATTTGTATTGTTTTCAAAAAACACATCAATAGAATGGTTATTATTTGAGCTGAACCTTAGAGGTAAAATGAAGTATTTAGATAAGTAAATGTAAAAATGCATTCAACTTTTAACTTTATTAGCAAATGGGAAATCAGTGTAGCCACTTGCTCCAGAACTAAACCATGTATTTCGGTCCACTGTCTTGTTGATCTCATAGCTGTGGAGGACTCTTTCTGGGAGATCTGGATTCGCAATTGAAAGCGCTCCAAAGGAAATTGCCTAAGCCGTTCCAGATCCAACTAGTTATTTTGCTTCTTCAATCGAAACACCATCGTTTGCTATCAAATTACCCTTGTAAAAAGGACGAAGCTGCTCGTAGAAATTAGTAATCTACTGCTCACCTCCAATTCTGCCTTCTTTGGGAGGGAAAAATTTCTCAGTTGCTCCGAATCTTTTGATCTCAACGAAAGACAGATTTCGCTTGCTAAGTTCTCCAAGGAGATACTTCATAAGCTCCAGAGGGTTAGAATCATACATGTCATTGATACGGCCAGTTGGAGATAGTCTGACAGAGATTCTGCCACTACCAAATACACTGATAAGTGCATCGATAACTTCAAGGCAAAATCTGCTTCGATTTTCATAGCTTCCTCCATATTTGTCAGTTCTCTTGTTCACTCCGTCTCTTAAGAATTGATCGACTAAATACCCATTTGCTCCATGTAGCTGAAGTCCATCGAAGCCTGCTTTTTTTGCAAGAACTGCAGCTTTTCTAAATTCTTCAATTACATCTTTGATTTCAGCTTCTGTCAAAGCATGTGGGACTACATATTCTTCACTAGGATTTACGTAGTTGATCTAATCAAGCTTTACAGCAGATGAGCTAATAGGTAATTTTCCTCCAGTTAAGCTTGGAGCTATTGCTCTACCACTATGCCATATTTGATTTAAAATCAAACCTCCCTTAGCATGGACAGCGTCTGTAACTTTTTTCCATCCTTTTGCCTATTCTTCGTTGTAAATACCTCCTGAACCTAAAAATAAATGTAGCAAATTAATGAGATTGTTACTTTTAAAAGAAAAAAATAGATGAATACCTGGGAAAGCATTCGAGAGAGGACTGATTTGACTGCATTCAGAAATGATCAAACCAAAAGAAGCTCTTTAAGAGTAATATTCAACCATTAGATCATTAGGAATGCCATCAGCAGGATTAGCTCTCATCCTTGTAAGAGGAGCAACAACAAATCTATTCTTAAGTTAGAGGTCTCCAAATTTAACGTGCTCAAAAAGATTGAACTGATCTTAAGAGCTTGAACTGCAACCCATCATGAGAGTGTTTATTTAATTTTGTTTGTTTGTAATACTATTTTTTAATTTAATCTTGTTTTATTTACTGCTGTTGATACAACAAATGGTATTTAAAGAAAAAAAAATTAGAAAATTTAAGGAATTTCGTTTTAGTTTTCACTATTTTCATCTGTAAACCTTATTTTATTACTTGATTTAATTAAACTTTACTCATTAATTTCTAAATTCTAGAAAATAGAACAATTAAAGAAACAATAGAAGGAAATTAACTTCTCTCAAATCATTTCAAATAGAGAAGGAAAATTTTTAATTAATTTGATAAAATAAAAGCAGTATTAACACTTTAATAAGATAGCTTCCCCTAATCAGAGATCTTTTCACTAAACTGAATGTAGCTTTTTAAAATCTATTTGAGTAATAAGAGTTGATAAACACTCTTATTATTTCTAAAAAATTGATTGAGAAAATAAATGAATTTGATAAAGATATTGGTGATTTTGTCTATTGTTTTTATTATTTTTTCAATTTTTAGTGTTAAGCTATCATAAATATTCTGCTTTCTTGTTCCATTAATAATTTAAAAATTTTAACTCAATACAACTCCAATTTAAAATAATTTTTTTGCTGAGATTTCAAACTGAAATGTCACTTTTTTCTTGACCATATTATTTCATTCTATTATTATTTTCTTCAGAATTTATCAATTAAAAAAAGTTTCTATGCTTCTTCGAGATATTTTTTCAAAGTGTAATTATTTAGATTGATACTTCTTGTTCATTGTACAATTACTTAGAAATTTTTACTCTTTGCATTATTAAAAACAAATTTAACTCAAAGAACAGAATCTTCTGTGAATCATCAATATACCTTATCACAACAAGAAATTTCCAAAAAAACCATGAGTGAAACTGTCAAGAAATGGACAAAAATGCTGATAAATAATTATAGAAAAGCAAGTAGAATTATTACAAAGGATAGTTTAAAAAAGCCTTAATGATAAAGAAAAATAATTCTTAACAGATTATTTTTGAATTACTACAACCTATTTAATAAAATAAATGTTTCTATTAGCCTATCAAACAAGCACAACAACTTACGAACTTTTGAATGGTTACAACAATCAAATTACTTTAATATGTTACAGTAAAACTCAATAAGCACCACAATAACAACAACAACAAAAAACAATTCAAATTCAACACGAATTAAACAATTTTCTAAACAATACTGATTATTCACTCAATCACAAACGCATTCACATTATTGCCTTTCCCATACGATTCCTCTTCATCTTCTTCGTAGCTCTACTTATGATTATTGCTAGCTGCAGACAGTATTTTTGCTTTTTTATCTTTAGTATTGCTATCCAAACTTTTTTCTTCATGAGCCAAATCAGCATTAAACCCATTACTATTAATACTATTCTTATTGCTTGTAGCTTTCTTGGATTTACCGTATGTTCCTGAATATTATCTTGAATTCATGGGCTTATTTTCAGTGTTTGAAGGAGATCTTTCTTGCTAAATATTATTGAATTTCTTGGAATCGCTGTTTCCCGCATATGTTTGCTCGCTAGGCTGATGAATATCTCCATCGTTTTCAGCTGTGTACTTGTGGTTATTAGCTGATTTAAGAGGAGTTTACATCGGTTTCAGTTATGTTTCGTATGTTGCAATACCTTCTAGATTTTAATCTTGCTTTGGATTTTCAGAAGCTCTAATAAGTTGCTATTGCTAGATTTTTTGTTATTTTGGTGGTAATGATGGTGCTAATTTGCCAATTTCTTCATTAATATTGTTATTTTCGTCAATATTATTATTATTATCTTTATATTTATTTGCAATCATAGAGTCATTATTAATTTCCATGCCCAATCTATTCGTACCTGCATGCGCATTAGCATAGCTGAATCTCGCATACTTCACATGCCATAACAGATACATTGGAAGGAGAATTATTGCTAAAACAAACAACGCAACATTCGAGCTATCATCAGCAAACTCCGCTATTCCTATGATAGTCAAAAACAGATTCTCAAGGAGTCTCAATAGAATGAACATTTTCGACCTAGCTGACTTGAAATTATTATTCAATCGTGTCGTCTGTCTATGGTTATCTTAGTTTCTATTGTCTTCATTCCATTCATCAGCATCCTACACCATAATATCCTCTAATCTAAAATAAAACACACCACACCATCCTTTCTGCAAAACTGCACCCACCCAGTAGTTCTTCTCTTGTCCTTCGCGTCTGCAAGCAATGAACTCACAGAGGATATTCACAAAGAACATCCCAGTGAGATATCCTGCAATCCCTCCTTTTCCAGCGAGTTACTTGAAATATGACAGAAACACAAGTCTATAGAAGAACTCGCAGTAACTAAATAGATAAATGTAGATTCTTTATTTAAGAGTGATCGTGACAATATTCTAGCTGTAGAATTCTAAATTAGACTGGATTGTGTTGACTGCGTGAATGAACCCGCATGCTAAGATCAATCCATGATGCTATGACAGCTCGAAATAGCCAAAAAAGCATAACACTGCAAAGGGGGAACTGACGAGTAATGCATGCGCATACTTTTTCTTGAAGAGTCGCATACCTCTACCTTCTTAGGATGTGCATAACTCAAGGAAGTAATCTAAATAGACAAGAGACATAAGTGCTTTAGACCATTTGTATGTCTTGACACCATTGATCAGAAACTAAAAATGCATTTTGTGTTAAAAATAAGCAATAAAACAAGATTATATAACTAAAAAAAAGATAAGATATGAGTTGATAATTAAGAAGGATGTATGTGTGTGGGAATATTATTTTATAAAGTACTTGTCCAATTCTATCTAGTAGAACGAGCGTAAGGGCAACTCCAGCGAGATCAAGCTAATCATGATCGAAGAATACAACCACCGTGATGATCGAGAAGATAACATCTACGTGATGGCAAATTGCAGCTATGAAATTGATTTTGTCTTTGTCGTAGACCAGAGATGACCTGCTGCTTGTGTGATTCGCGTTGATATTGTTGGAGGACATTTATTAATGTTGTTTGATATCTGAGGGATATTTCTTTATTTTTTGAAAAATTATTTATTCCTGAAGCTTCAATTGAAATTTTTCAGCAAAAAGAATTTTTGTTTTGTTTTGTTTGTTTGTTTTGGGAGAAATTACGCAGAGATATTTGTATTTCAAGGAAAAAGGGATTAATCAGCTGATCGTTCTATGCATTTTTTCGCTTCGATATTTTTAAATAATGAACTGAAATCGATTGATCTAGTTCATTTAGATATTTTTGTATTCATTTAGGATGGAGATTATTCAGTCATGATATAAATTTTTTGTTTTTTTCTTTCACTTGAGCTTCTTTTTTCTAGAAGGAGTTTTGTCTATTTTTGGTATTTTTTTCAATTCAAACAAGCTTATATTGCACAGTAACAAATAAGTGAATCCATATTGATTAACAACAGAACAAAAATCTCAAACATTTTTTGGGTTTATTATTATCTAAATGTTTGGTAAAAGCTTTAATTCATCACAAATTGCTCAGATTTTTTAATAATTCCTGAAATAAATAATGAGTCCAGTGAGGTTGATGATAATTTAATATTTTTAGCTACAAAGGAAAACAACACAATTTTGAAGAGGAAAAAAGGTATTTTGAAGGTTAACTACGAGAGATTTCTGAGAAGTTGATTGTTCAACATTTTGAAATGAAAATCCTTGTCATGAAAGTGTTTAACCTATCAATATCTTTCCAAATAATGTGGATTTTTGAATTAAGTGCTATTTTTATTTATTAATTTCTTCAAGATTATCTTATTGTTTTTTTTCAGTCTGATTACTTCTATGAAGATCTTCTTGGACATTTTTAACTTGATCTTGAATAAATATGGAAAAGGACACAGAGAATCAAATTCTAATAGCCTCCACCATTTTCATTGAGAGATTTCAGTAAGATATTTAGTATTATGACACAATATTTAAAACTGCCAAAACAAAAATAGAGTTTATTTGAGATTGGTAAAGTACCCTTTTTTCTTAAAACCCAAACAAATACATTCGTCAGATATGAAAAGATCAATATTATTATTGTGAAAATCTCAGAAACAATAAGAGGCAGCAATATAATGACAGAGGAAGGAAAAATAAAAGACTAAAGGTGAAGTAAATTGGTTAAGGAACCTTCTTTTCTATCCTCGAAAAAAACTCACATTTATCAACATCTCCTTCAAGTTAATTACCATAAGTAATCTAATTATCTCTCCCAAAAGAACAGAAATTCTCTCAGAAAAGAAGATTTCAGTTTCCTCTCCTAAAATAGCATTATCATCAGTAAAAATCTAACCTCTTAGTACATCCTAAAGCCCTCGTTTGTCATTTTTGTATTGAATGAACTGCAGAAATTTAAACAAATTGCTATTTTGACAAAAAGGAGAATGGATAAAATGGAGGAAATAATTTTTAAGGGTGTAAGTCAAAATATATGATCATCCTTGATATTAAATGAAGGGCTACAATCTAATTCTTCAAAGCTCATTCTCCTTGAAAATACTTTTAATTTGCTTCAATATCTGCGACCCATTAAATTTGTTTGTTTCATCAATAATTTGTGTCACACATGCTGATTAATCGATAACAAATTTTTCATTTACTAAACTACAACAGAAATCAATAATTTTTCGGACATTTTATTATTTTCTCTTCTTTTTCTTGAGAGATCCTCTTGAAAAAACATCTTATTGGAATCTTTTTTCGCTTTATAACAAGCACAAGCACAAGAAAAACAAAATTGAAATAGAAAAATTAAAATAACTTTCCCCTTAGATTTTTGGCAGTGTCCTTTTTAGTAATTTGATAATTTCTTTTAGGGAAAAATTAGCATTAGCCAAATCCCGAATTATTATCGAAATGAATAGAAATAATTTGAAAAATCTTAATTATTTTTTGTTTTTAATGAATCTGTTATTTAATCCACTGGATTGCATTTCAGATGTGCGTAATCTTCTCAATTTTAATTTCAGTATCATTTTTATAATATTACCAAAGGTTTGACATTTTTTAACTTTTTTATTTATTTGTCTCTGTTGTGATAGTTCTCGTAATATTGCTAATAATGAATTATCTTTAGCATGATTTTTCAAAAAATTACCCTACATATTTTCTTAACTTTCATTGGTAAAAATGGTTTTAATCTTCTTCAGTCATCAGCAAAAAAACTCTTGTTTTTTTATCAAGCTTTTTACATATTTTCTCCTCTTAAATAAACCAATTTTCACTGATCGCTAACCACTTCACTGCTAACTCTAAAACTTAAGAATGATGTTTATTTCTGATTCTCCATCATGATTCTATTTTTAACAAACAAAATTTTCAAACAAATCTCTGGACAAAAATCAATGATAACAATTGAAAGCTCTAGATTTTTGCTAGGAAAGGGCAAAAATATTAATATTGTATAATATTCCTCCTACTTTGATGTTTATTTTCAAAGGTTATTCCAGCGAGAAAAAACAAGAATCAATAGATAAAATATGGATAATAATGACAGTTAGTTAGATGAAGGTATCAAGCTCAATATTTCATGAAATTATGGTGGATAATGTTAGCAATTCAATGTACAAATGAGCAATGAACTCTTTTCATTTTCACTGGACAAGAAGAAACATCAATCGCTTCCCAAAAAATCACTTGACTTTGAGATTAATTAAGCGATTTATCCTTTTATTAGTCAATCAAAAGGTAGTAGATTCGAGGGGAGAAAAATTTACAGTACCTGTTCGAGGGGATTAATTTTAAAACGAAAGAGGATTGGACTCTTTCAATAAAACTCCCACCTCATCACCTCTTGAAATCTGATGAGAAATCAACTGATAACTCAATAAACAAATAAAAACAGCAAACAATCATAATTACAAACACCCACACAACATCTACAAAATCTAATTCAAAATGGAAGCAAGCCTAGAAGGAACCTTCAAGAAATACACCGCTGGCAAGGCAGAGATGGACGGCAAGACATTTGCTAAAGTCGCTAAGGACAGTGGTATCTTGGATAAAAAATTAACTGCCACAGATATCGACTTGATCTTCGCTAAGGTCAAGAGCTCCTCTGCTGTCAGAAACATCACTTACGCTTAATTCGAGAAGGGTATCGGTTTGATGGCTGATAAAAAAGGAACCTCCGTTGATGATGTTCGAACTAAAATCAGTTCTCATGGTGGTCCAGTTCTGAATGGAACTAAACCTGATGCAGTGAAGTTCCATGACGACAAGAGTCTCTACACTGGTGTGTACGCTAACGGTGGTCCCTCTAGTGTAGATAAAGGTAAGATTTCTGATATTTCTCAGACCTGTGATAGAACTGCAGCTGATGTTAGAGGTGTCAAGAAATGATTTTGTTTTTTCATCTCCAAATAAATTACTTTACTAAATAATTGTATGTCAACTGCATATTCTTTTGTTATTTCTTCTAAAATCAAGTCATTTCTAGTTTAATCTTTCCTTTTAATTCATTTCTTTTATTTTAAAGATGTGCAAGATATTCATTTTTAATGTCAATTTTTGATTCCAAAAATAAGCATTACTGTATATGGCAGTAGTACAATATACACACAGGGTCTTTTATATAAAAATAAATGGAAAACCATAAAATAAAGCTTGGGAATCATAGCAATTCTAACTATTTTTGTATTATTCTTATGGATAAGGCATTTTTGTTCTAAAAAAAAATTTTTTTTGTTTTATTTCAGAATAATTTGAAGTTATTGTTCTGCTGGAGATGAGAGAGCAGTGGGGATAGAATGTGATCTTGAGATGGCTGAGTCAGTGTGAGTCGCATGGTGTCAGAGGTAGGCTGTGAGAGAAATATAGCTCGCATAGTGTCTTAAGAAGGTTGAGTTTAAAGAGTTGCTTTCGTGAAATCTTCAGTTTAAGGTGGGCTTTTTTACTTCAAAGACACCCGAACTGTAGCAGCTTGATTGCTTTGGTAATAGGAGCTACTTGTTCTGGATTAGGGTTATGACGATGATGGTTATTGTTATTTTGATTGGAGTGACTATTATTAATTGATGCGATTTCCTCCTTGAAGTTGTTGTTATTGTTGTGATTGTGGTTGTTACTTTTATGACGCATAACTGCTGAGTAGACTGCTATTGTAGTTGTAAGGGAATGCTGAATACGCGCTGTTGTTGGTGTTATAAGTGGAATTAGAAGTAGAAGATGTTGAAGATGATGGTGCTCCTTGATTTGAGAATTTATTCGTTTTTAAGTTGCTGCTACTGTGAGATGCTTTGTGATTCATTCCAGAGCCTTTCCCTTGGCTTGAGTTGCCTCCTGCGAAGTTGTTCGTCGAATTGTTAGGTGTTACAGCTGATATTGGATTCATTTTCAAAGCCGATTCAAATTATTTAGATTAATATCCTGATTGTTGCATCTACTGCGACTAAAATTAACTTGCTTAATGCAGATACTTCAGTGGGCTATCTTACGATGCTAACCCATTTAAGAAGGTAATCTCTTAATGATCTCTAGAGTTTGGTTGAGTGGGCAGACTCTACAACGGTTATGATAATTAATACTATGTATTCGATCGGTTAGAATATGGTGGAAGCTAATGGATGGAGTTATGTCTAGAAGAGTTATAACTAGGAAACTATTAAGCTTAGACATCATAGCTTATCTGCTGTTATTACTGCTGCTACTGCTGCTACAGTTTACCCAGCTACCCAGTAGTAAAAGTAACTTCACTTTTTGTTTTGGTATGAGAAATAACTTTATTTCTATTATTCTACTAGCTCTAATTCCTTTGTGAGTCCTTACTTGCTTGTTATTATTAGACTACTTAAGCAGCTTGCTTGGATACATTCATCTGTTTTCTAGCAACCTTCTCACTGTAGTGCGTTCGATCTGTCATGAATCCATTCGTGTTTTTACTATTATTATTGGCATTTCTATTTGTATTTGATGTGCTGTTGTAATTACAACTCATAATACAATTTTGCTACTTGCGTGTTTCTTAGTTGTTTGTGTTATTGGTGCTGTTGTTGTTACTGCTGCATTGACTATTGCTGTGAGTATTCTAGAACCAAGTATTCTATTCGTTTAAAGCAACCATCAGTGATTGCCTGTGTTGATCTTGCTCAGTATTTGCGAACTATTATGTCAATATTTGTTGATTCATAAGCTAATGATTCCTTTATTATTCGAATGCTTCAGTTTATAGATTTGGATTACTGCATCGCTGCTTTTATAACATGCTATTAGTGTTTGTTTAGCTATTCTAGTTGACTTACAATTGCAACATATCAGCATTCAGCTACAACTTTGGGATTTCAACTCGGCCTGTTAGTGGTCTACTTCCTGAAGATGATGATTATGACTGCTTGGAGTTAGCTGCCTTTGAGATATTCGATGATGTATTCTTAGCTAAAATCACTCCCTTGCTATTGTTCCTTTATGATAACTCTTTTCTTCCTTCTTCTGTGTGATTTTACGCTGGTAAGGAAAACTAAATCAATTCATTGAAGTTACTGTTGTTATTGTTATTATTAAGGAGCTACAAATTCAAATGAAGTTTATTAGCTAGTATTCTCTGTTCCTCTCCAGTTCGAGCAGTCTAGCATCCTTTGTTTGGGAGAACATTACTGTTGTTAGTGAAGACTATACTATTGCTGTTATTGTTAGTTAGAATTGGAGACTGTACTTTCAATTAAGACAGCTTCTAAGTGCTTTGAGTTAAAGAATTAGGAGCCTAATATGAAGATTAATGCTATTAAAAGGTAGATTGCTGTAGTTACTGGGAATATGCGAGATGATTTGGGTGTAGGAATTATTATTATTACTATTGGTTCTGCTACTTTAGTTGTTACTGCTATTAGTCTTATTCTGCTTGATGCTGTAATTGCATGAATAGTTGCTAGTATTATTGTGCCTCTGCAGAATGTACTTCCTGCTGGATTGGTTAGTTCATACCGTTCAAACACTGATTATTGCTGCTAGTGTGATATCTTTTGTGCGTTTTAGCGGTTTCCCTGTGTGAATACTATACCTCATTAGCATTAGGCTTGACACACTATGCATACATCCTCCTGAGTTCATCTGTATCTTCTGATACACCTCGGTAACTCTCATAACCTTCTCTCCTCTCTGTGTTACTTTGAAAAATCAACGCTGCGGGTGATGATGATTCGTCCTTCTGCTGCTGTTGTTATGCAGATAACGACTTAAACAGATTAGGATTCGATGATCTGCATAATTGGTTAAATGACTAAGCATTCCCTGAGAGAAGCTATTGTTATTATGTAGAAGATATGTCTTACAAGATTGGTGTGTAAAGCTAAGATTATTATGGCTGCTGGTATTACTGTTGCTGTTATTGGTAAGCTGGTGTGATTTCCAAGAGACCTTGTTGGGTGTTTTTACTAATTTAGCTGCTAGGTTATCGTGAATGGTAAGCAGTTTGAGTCTGCAATCTAGCATAAGGTTGATGGCTTTTGTTGTTGATGATATTGCTGTTATCCTATCCTCTTAGCATCATCATCATCTCAGTCTCTTAGTTTTAATGGAACACATGCACTGATTCTGCGTGTTTCTTCTGCGAATTCTTAAATTAATCGTATTATAGTTGATCGTGTTATGCATGCCCAAATAACTTCTGAAACGCATCTTTCTTCTCTAATGGCGAGCTAGGACAAGTGTTTGTTGTTGCAGTCGTCGTTGCAGGCATAGTTATCGTTGCTGTTTTCGTTGGCAAACGTAGAGATTATAATTATTATATTGAAGATTGTTATGATTATTATGATGATTTCTACTAAAGCTACTTTGTTGACTGCTACTGTTACTGTTATTGTTGTTATTATTATTTCTGTTAATGCTATTTGTAAGCTTGAAATGAGCTGGGATACTGTGAAGATAACTGAGATATCTATTATCCAGATGAGTAAGTAGCTTGTTGTTGTTGTTGTTGCTGTTGTTATTGCTATTAGTTAGTTGTGTGTTATTTATGTACTGAGTTACTTCTGCTAGTTGTGCTACTCCCAATGACTTTCTTAGCATACAGTATTTCAGATTACTTAGCTAAACAAGCTTTCACTGAATTAAAGGCCCCACATTCAGTTAGAATATTATTGCTTCCTCTAGCTGACTGACAAAACTCATTAGCATCACTAACAGGAGGAACAGTCATTGTTTCACATCGTGGAGATACATGCTTCGAGTTTGTTTATGTCTTAGCACTAGATGGATTGATTCCTTATTGTTATTATTGCTGTATATTATTAGCTTAATGCTGTTGTTCTTTAAACTACCCTTTTAACTATTATGTCTATGCTATCTATTGTTGATTCTCTTATAAATGCTTAGTCGTTGGGATCGAACAGATCGACGTAGTTGATGGATGATGTGAAGGTATGCCTGAGAGTATTGACAAACTTCCATGTGTGCCTGCAGTTGAATGCAGTGATTACAAGAATTATTATTATTTGTTATTATATTCTTTCTATGATTACTAATGCTAGAATATCTATTCCTATTGATTTATGAGTGAAATCTGCGGTTGCAAAGGTAATTGCAGTTAGAGCTAGGAACCTAATAATTTTTTTGTTGGTTTAGTCATCATTACATTGGAGATCATTTGTCTCGTTAGCATACCTTACGTTGATAGTTTGTCTTGTGTTTCTGAGTTAAATTACCCATTTTTACCATATTTCTCAGGTAATTACTGTAAAATCCCTTATTGTTCTTGAAATTACAAGAATCTGCTAAGATTCCCAATACTATGCTATTAATCCCGTTAGAATCCACTCCTTTAGCTCTAAAACGAACTTAACAGCGTGTAGCTTGAATTATTACTATTTAACTCATTATTACCTTTATTATTATTCTTGCTACTTCTCCCAACAATATCAGCTAATTTCATTTTGAGATCATTCAATGCACGAATAGATTCATTCAAAACAGAATTATCATCATTTTAATTAGTATTTTTAATATTATTTATCATTGGTTTATCTTAATCACCTCTAGGTATCCTTGTCGAACTTTTCAACAAGAAGCTTTCTAACGGTGCAAGTAGCCTCTCCATAGAAGGTTCTTAATGATTATTTTAGATATATTTTTACCCGTTAGTTTATTATTAGCTTT
>Ga0302271_10002189_pt1 | contig 17910 bp, 11 predicted proteins | sample III_Bog_N1_1_FD_198767 | JGI IMG/M metagenome (GOLD analysis project Ga0302271, IMG submission 198767) | Peat permafrost microbial communities from Stordalen Mire near Abisko, Sweden - III_Bog_N1_1 | ecosystem: Environmental > Terrestrial > Soil > Wetlands > Peat | place: Sweden: Abisko...
ATCGATTTAAGTCTGAAATTAACAATATGCATGATATCTACGATACTAAGGAATAGCTTTAGGCTCAGCTTGAGAACAGAATCAGTGGACTTGAGGCAGAGAATGCTTAGCTCGTTCGAGCTCTAGACGATTCAAGGAAATAATTTGAAAATAACTTAGCTGAATTAGAAGGTGAAAGGGATTAAATATTCTCCGATTCGGAGCATTTACAAGTCATTCGTGAAGAAATCGCTTAAGCATTTGAATAAACTTCCATTTTCGTGTAGGTTTTTTCGAAGAAATCCAAACTCACTGGGATTTCTTCTATTGTTTTACCAGAATTCGAAGAAATGCTGAAGAGTTTTGATTTCGAGATTCAAGCGGATGAGGTGTAAGGCATCAAGTTTATTGTTAACTCACTTGCAGTTCTCTTCTAATAAGTTGAAGTAATCAGATAAATATATTTCAGGACATTATTGAAAAAAGAATAATCAACTTTCCTTGGTTGGTTGTATTGCAAAAAATAATTTACAATTGTCTATTATTTGAATCCTTTTTTGATAATAATCTTTCATAATTCATAGTACGGTGTGAACCATATCTTACGATTAGAGGAGGAAGCAGAAGTATCTCGTGATAGAATCGATGAATTACAGAAGGATTTAGTAGAATCGGTGAACATTGGATAGATCCTCAAAGAAAAGGAAATCAGAATGAACAGAGAAATAGAAACAGCCAGATAAAACCAAGAAGAAGACAAGCAAGCTATCCACAAGAGTGTCATTTAAGAACGAGATCTGATTCATGAGCACCATGCTTAAAAATAGAATTTCTTTCTTCTTCAAGAATAGCTAATCACTGCATAGCAAGAGGTAGATTAGATTCAAAAATTTTTAATGATTCTATTTTCTTGGTTTGCTAATCTTGATTTGGATTGTCAGGTAGCTAGTTTCAGAGAGGAAATGCTTGCAAGAGATTCACTTCAGCAAGCGAAAGACTAGCAGGAGAGATTAATCAGAGATAACATCCAAGAATTACGATTAGAAGCGGAGAAATTCAAAAATCAAAAAGATGTGTATTGCAACGTTCTGTTCAAGTAAGAATCAACCATAATAGTTCTAAGTGTTCAATGTTGATAATTGAGGCAATATTTTAAAAAACTAGAATCTGCCATGCACTTCCATAGAGCGAGATGGAATAGTTAGTGCAGGAGTTGATTTCAAACTGTGAATAGTTATTCACAGCGTAGAGCGAATAAAAATAACAAGAAGAGCTCATGCATTCAAGCCAGAGTGAATTAAAAAGGCAGATTTAGGAAGATTCCTTGAATTCTAGGACGATTATAGCAAAGAGAAAAGCAATTGAATAAATCAAGGCGAATTACAAGTTGCTTGTGCTGCGATGCAGGAAATTGAGGGATAGAGAGAATGCTATTTTGAGTGAATTCGATGCGATCACATAGACTCATAGATCGCAATCTCAATCGGTTTAGAGTTTACAGAAGCAGCTGCAAAGAGTAAGTTGAGATTTGTGAAAAGTTAGACATATTTATGAATCTTTTTTTTGCCATAGACCAAAAGTTAATTGGATTATGAAGTCAAGTAAAGAGAGATAATTACAACAAACAGAGCAGCGAATCTTAGTACGAAGGAAAGTGGATTATATAGGGAGATCATAGCACCAAAGTAACTAAGCAACGACATTGAATGTTTGGGTGGTTGTGCTTTTGTTTTGTATTTGAAATAATTCTTTGAAAAGCTAAAAAAGATAAAGTTCAAATGATGTTGAAATCTTGCGAAATTCAAGATACAATGACAAAGAGAATAATCTAGGTGAGCTTGAGATAAAGAAAGTTAGATATGAAGAAACAGAGCCTGATATGGGTTACACAAGTAAACAAAAATAATACCAAGATAAAACAATAAAAATATGGAATATTTTTGTATTTTGATTTTTTTAAAAAAAAGGTGAAAGGATGAAGGCATCTTACATGAAATAGTCTTAGTTGAGTGATGCGAACACTAAAGATAAGATCATAAACAATTTATTAACTTAAAATTTCTAATTACAAAACAGCGTGAATACTCTGAAGCCATCCTCTCTATCGATGCAAACTCTTTAGTAAATACAGAATTAGCAGCCTGTTGACAGAAATACACTCCTGAAACTGAGGCTTTAGGACAAATTAAATTCTTCCAATAAATACCTTAAATCTTCTAATTTGTTTTTGTCTTGAGCTGAATCAAGATAAACAACTTTAACATAATTAAAATATGAATAGGTCATCGATAAAGGAATGAAGAGAGAGTCATAACATGTATGTGTTGTTATTGCATAGTTAAGATTTTTATCTCTCTAATTACTTAATTACCAACGTTCAAAATACTTGAAGTTGTATTCTCTAAACTCCCTTTTGATCCTTTTAAAGGAACAAAGGAATTTTTTCTTCTAAGCTATCTTCTTACTGACGACATAGCTCCTTTTGATCTTGTTCATTGTGCAAAATGTACAAGTTATGGGTAATAATGTTTTTGTTGTTTACAACTATTATTGTAACTTTTTGAAATGCCATATGATTTATTCCAAAAAAATCAACTAAATTTATGAATAAATTCATTAAAAAACAACAACAAAAGCCTCCAGCATCAACATAAAAAGGATAAAGAGTTTGAATATCGAGCATTCATTTCCCACCGAGAGCTTAGAAGAGCTCCTTAACTGACAATTTCCAGTCTTCAGTGAGATCGAAATAGCGCATGAGACAGTAGATTTCTTGGTAAGTAAGATTGAATCCGAGTTACTTAAGTCCAACAACAACTTCATTGAAATCCACAGTGCCTTTCCCTGCCTTGTCGACTTGCTTAATGAGAGAAACTAAAAATTCTTCATAAGATGCATATTTCACAGCGAATTTCCTTAATCTGACTAGCACTTGTTCGATATCTGCTTCTCTGAACACTTCTGGCTTAGATTTCATGTATTTATGGGTATACTCATCAGCACGAAGAAGCTAGAATCTATAGACCTACAGCTAAATGATCTCTCCGATTTAGAAATCAACTTCAGTGTATGGTTTGTTGGAGATTGGATTGTTGTGCAGCATTCTTTCTAAGAATTTACCTCTCCAGATTCCAGCGTTTTTATCAGCTGTTTCGTAGACCATGATGGTGTCATCACCACAGAAGAACGAAATGATAAATGTCCTTGAGTTGTCTTCTCTGTTCTGCGAAATGAGTTTAGCCTCATATCGGAGGATATATTAGTCCTGGGTGTACATTTTATTGATATCTTTTTTAGGTGGTTTAGGCTACAAATTATAAACGCTGCCCAATGAATCAGGTTCAGTTCCGTATCCATTGTAGGGAGGCACTGGTTGGTAGAATCGTTTAATGTCAGCTTTCTTCAGCGAAACGGGCAATTGCTCTAGGTTCATGTTATGAAGGTACCATTCTTTAGTGTAGGCATCGCAATTGTAAATCAAACAATCCTTGTTGTAGATTCGAATCATGTTTCCGCAATATAAATCAAGTGGGGAATAGAATTCTTCCTTTTTTAAGGTCATGCCTGGGTAGTGAGTCATGATTGGTTCCTGGAAAAGAGTTACAATAAGGTAAGGTTTAGCATAGTTTATGGTGCAAAATAGGGTTATATCACCTTAGGCAGTTTCTTTCTGGAGAGGAACAAAGGGAAAGCATCTTTTCCGCTGTTGTGTCTTCTGATTTCCTTGATCTCAATGGTGTCATCACCAAGGAAGAAGTTAAGGATAAAGTAATTGAGGCCACCTTCAAGGCTGGTATCGTTCCAGAGAACATTGAAAGATAGAACCTGGCAGAATAAACAGAAAGAAATTAAGAAAATGGATTTACAAAATGCTAAAATTTCTTCTTACTTTCCTATCATTTTCGATGTATTTCTGAAGTCCACCGTTTGGGTGTCCACCGCCAAGTTTAACTTCGTTGTATTCATTGTATTCCTTCGTATTGGGAGGAGGAATCTTAACATCCTTGAGTTTTTTCTGTTAGTCAAAACTATCGCAGGGATTTGGCTCAGGAGGGTTGAGTCTTGCGCCCATGTAGACAAAGAATTCTCTAGTGAATGCGTCGCAGTCAGTAATTCTAAACACACGCTCAAAGAAGTTGATATTGATGCCTTTTTGTTTAAGTTTCAAATTGGATTAGAAATAAACCAATACATGATGGAGGGGAAAACAATGAGTATTTTTGAAAGATTTTTAGACAATTTTTATAAAATTACCTAGGTTAAGATCTTGCCAAGTATAGTAGGCATCCACGGTATTGAGCTTCTTTGGTATTTGCTATCGCTTAATGAACAGCCCTTGTTGAATACCTGAGTTCATGACACGTGGTTCGTTCACGTGGATCGAGCCATCGGAGAGATAGTAATAAACTGTGCATTTTCTTATGCGGTAGTTCTCATATGGATTCTCAACGACACTTTCCTGGAAGTAGGCATTAAACCGAAGGACTTGACGATCGTACTTCAGCCAAGGAGGTTGGACTCGAGGGATGTAATCGTTGATAGGTGCTTAGCCTAGGGAAAAGTAAAACACAACAATTAATAATAAATTAAATGTAGATATTTTTGCCGCTGTCTTGTCGTTGTTGTTGTTACGCTTTCCATATGTTAGATCTGGAGGAGTTCCCATACGAAGGGAATCCACTAGATTCACATCATCCTTCTCTTAGATGAAGTTAGTTTTCTCGCAATGGACATTGTTGATCAGAGAAAACTATTGCGTTTTGTGGTGGTTCTCCTTGAGATGGTCAGGGAAACAGTGCCCTGGGAGCATTGGAACTGTCTTTGGGAGGTTGTATAATGAACTCATGTTTCTTTGTGAACGTATCTGTCTCTCTCTAACTATTTGTTTTTATTTTTATTACCCGCTTATGTTGATTCTCAGAAGTTTTACTTTTTCACAACGGAATTCAAGCACTCAATTTTTTCCTTAAATCTAATTCACTCTCTCTCTCTCTTCTTCTATGTGAGTTTCTTATCACTATCTAAACCAGTTATTAAAAAAAATTAATCCTCCCCACCTTGTTTGAATCTGAATTCAGCAAAATTTTAAACTTTCCCACCTTTTGAAATCTGTATTCTTCCTTTTTTTTGCTAATGAGTGATCAAGTACATAGGACAAAAGGCAATAACAAAATGATCGAATAACAACATAAGCAGTTGGATTATTTCAAAGGTAATTTAACTTCTGATGTCATGAGTGCCTCAGTTTTTACCTCTTTTCAGATAATGAAAAAGAAGAAGAATCAGAATCCGAAGGAGAGACTTCTGCAATGCGAGAAAAGTTATTGCTTAAATGCAAGTGCGTGATTGAAAACCTCCACCATGAGATCGAAATGCTGACTCAAGATAAACAAGAGAGCGAAGATAAAACAAAAGAACTTTAGAAACAACTCCAAGATGCTTAGATCCGCTTGAATCAAGAAAAACAATAAACTAATAAGAAAGAAACATGTAATAAAAATAAGCAAATCTAACATGAAAAAAATACTGGCTAGAATATGGATGGTGCTTAATTTTAACTCAAAATGATCTACTAAATAACATTGATTTAAGAGTATTTTCAACTTTTTTAGACCTTGAAGAATTACATGGTCTCAAGGACTAGGCTTAAAGGTTTGAGGCACAAAACTAAGAATTAGAATAGGCTCTCAATGAATATCGATCGAACGAAGATACTATTGTGCTGCAATTAGAAGAATTGACTGCTACGAACAAAGAAATGCAATAAAAAATACATGAATTGACAAATGAAATAGCGAAAAGAGAACATTTAGCTTCAGAATGGCATTAGACTAATCGAACAATCAATAGGAAAATAGAGCAACTTGATAGAGAAAATCATCGTAAAATTTGATTTTTGTGAATTTATTTCAAGGAAATAAACCAAAATATAAGATGTTGTTTCGATTTGGTAGAGCTACTTGAGGAGAATTCTTTATTAGTAGACAGCTTAGAGAAGATTAGCAATCATTTACCTGAAGGTGGTAGATCTGGCAGAACCAAACAGAAATCTGCAGAATGGGTTAGAGAAACTGTCATGAATATACAAAATATCCTCCGAGAAAATGACTCAAAGAATTAGCAGATTTATCAACTTCAGCGAGAGATTTAATCCCTTAAAAGCAATAATCTTGGACTTGCAATGGCTCTCGAAAATTATACCCCAAAACATGAAAGAAACGAACAGAACAAAGAGAATCTGTAGAATAATTAAACATACCAAGAATCAGAGTTATATTAAGGTTAAGAGTAATATCCTTAGCAAAATAGAATCCCACAAGCAGTTGGATCTTAGCAACTACAATAAGAAGATATTCAAGCTTAATAATAGCTCTAAGAGGATTTCCTAAGTGAGTTACGTGAATTACGAAGTGTTCAAGAGCGAAATAAGGATGAAGTTGAGAGAATCTAAACTGAGAATATTTTTTTGAAAGATTAATTGAACGCTTTAAATATTCAACTACTCAGTGCATAAATCGATCAAGGAGAAGCAAACTCATACGCAACTGCAAACACACTCCTTTCCCAGCAGAATTATGCTTCATAAACTCAAATCTAGCAACTTCAAACTGTAATAAATTGTAATTTATAAATTCATATTTTTTTAACTAATTTTTTACTTTTTCTCAAGGCAAATGATTTTCTCAACGAAAATTTAATGGCATGCAAGGAAGAACTTGCCGCATTGCAGAGAGAAGTTCAAATATAATTTGACAAAGAAGATCAAAAGGCTTTTCAAGCTGTTTAAAAGCTGAGACACCTTGAAGCAGCTGTCAGAGAAAGAGATGTAATTATTTAGAATATTATCAAAAATATTAAAATGAGTTTTCATTTTACATTTGATGGACTACTTGTCCAGCTGGTGATAGGAGAATTGAAAGAGCAATACGAGAGACTAAGATCATCTTCAGCAAGGTTAGAAGATCATCTTCCAAGGGCTGATACCCAATAATAAGATGAAGAACTTTTAAGAATTAACGATATTAACATGAAATTAGGAAGCCAAAATGAAATGCTCCTGAAAGAGAACAAGAATTTGGAAAACACAATAAATAATTTAGTCAAAGAAAACGAGTGGTTAGTCATGACGAACGTAAGGTTAAGAGACGCTGTGCAGAGAGAAAGTTAATAGAGATTATCTGATACTACTCTTATCAAGTAATAGCTTGAATAACTGTAATAGCAACATTAAGAATCTTTTCTTAGTAACAACAGCAATAATACCAAGCCTATGAATAGAAATATCAGGGATGATAACTAGATAGTTCATTATCAGTAATAGACTTTGCTATTACCTGAAGATTCATTCTAGGATAAACAACATCAAAAACAGCAGAAAGTAATAAAAAATTAATAATTTTTTCAATTTATTTATCTTCTTGAGGGCTCTTTCTATTGATTTATATTTGGACAACGGAACTTATGGTTTTTGGCTTTGCTTAATCGTTGTGTTTTGTTACTTTTCAATCAAGGAATTAACCACAGATAAGGAGAAAAAATCAAAAAAATAATCACCTCTAAATTTAAATGGCATCCCTCCTCTTTCCTCAAAATCTACTTCAAAGATATCACACATCAAAAAGAAAAAGTCTTCAACGCCCCAAAATAAGCTAAATGGCAGTGCTAATAGTAGCATCTCAGCAATTGAAAATAATAAAAAATACCATAATAACTCAGCAGAAGATGTTGGTGGTTAGGTTACGAAATCAGAAACATCTATCGGACCTAATAAATAGTCTAACCGAACTGCTCTATAAGTTCCTAATTCAGCAATTTCACAGAAGAATGTTGAAATCCTGGAAGTTATTCGTAAGAGAGCATCATCTTCTTCAATGGAACAAAATGCCACCATCACCCCCAGCAGTACCAGAAATAATAAAAAATGATCACAATGTTTTTGTGAAAGCCTTTTTGAACAATTCTCCTGAATTATGTAAAAACCAAACACTTATGTTCTAATTGAGTCTAATAAACAAACAATTAAAAATAAAGTTTTGCCATGGGTCGTTTCTTGGATAAACTAATAACCCTCTCTTTATTATCTATTAAGCTCCAAATTACATAAAAAGAGTATTGCTTCAAATACATAAGTTTTTATTGACAAACTCTTTTGTTCACCAATTTGTCTACATCGTGTGTTTTCATAAGTATTAAAATAAACAAACAACTTAAGTTTAAGTTAAGCTGACTGCCCAATTAATTTGATGGAACAGGAGGGGGGAGGGGGGGGGGGGCTGCGATAAAAGATTTGTTCGCTCTCTCAGAATAAATATTTTGAATGAAAAAAAAAGTGATTTGGAAAGTTTAAATATTTAAATGTAGTCTGCAGAAAAAAGAAATAAATGAATGAGAAACTAGTGGTTTAGCTTGATTTCTCGTTTCTATAATTTTAAGATCTTACTTGAATATTATAAAAGAACTTCTGAATCTAAATCTTTCCGAATAATATCTTATTAGATTGTAAATCTTCATTCAAAGTTGTAGGGTATCAACTAAGAGATCAATATCGTATCTGATAATAAAGGAACCAACAATAAAAAATAAGACTTTTTGAAAGAATGTAGTAATAATAGTAAGCTCCAAATATTATTGAGAGATAAAATCTGTGTGTGTGTCTGTATATGCGTTTGTTGATGTAAAGATGAAATAATAAGAAAGTTTAAATTGAAATTTGGGCTTAATAACAGCCCAGCGAAGTCAATCCCTGTGGTATAAAGGAATATTATACACTGGTTCAGAAAAAAAACAAATCAATGATATAAATTTTAACAATAATAATTGCCATCAAAAAAAAGGAAACAAAAACAAAAGAGCACAACTGAACAACAGCAAACAATAGAAAAAAATCTCACAATGGGCCAGGAATTTGGTTGCAATTGTGTCGACAGAAAAGATCCCTAAAGGCATCAGCAAAATAGGATTACAGAGCGAAACAGCAGACAACACTATCCCAGAGAGCTACGAGTTGATCGGTGCTTAACTTAAGATCAAGGGTTGGCTTGGTTGATCAAAAACCAATCTGGGACACCTAATGCAACAGGTGCAACATATGTGTTGAAGCATAGGCTTTTAGAAACTGATTGCAGTTTCAACACTGATTCCAACACCTCTTTTGTTTTGAATGGCGATAAAATGTGTCCACCAAGATATTCAAATACCTTGCCATAAATTGAAGCTCTCAAGAATTTAAACTTTATCAATGCGTATTTATCCTTTTATACACTGCATAACTAAGAAGTCTTGCACTATCTGGAAATTCACAAAGATGTAAGCACAAATAGCTAATGAATTTTGTTGATTTCTGTGACAGTTTTGTTTTGGATTCTGAATTTGGATAGGAAATCTTGAAGCCAATTTAAGTTATGCCGCATCCCGTGTTTAAAAACCAAAGCCTTATCGTTTTGCAATAATTAGACTGGCATAGCTCAATATTCTCTAATACTAATAAGAACATTCATAGCATTATTGATTTCGCATCGAAACGATTCCTCTCAAAAAGCAGTAGCTCATTTACATTGCTTTATCAGTAAATCTACAATTACTTTAAGAGGTAAAATTCGAAGAATTTGTTGATAAATATTTATCACTTAATTTTTATATTTTCACTTTTATTTCTGAGAAAATATCTTCTAAGTTTGTGTTCTTTTGTTTTTTCTTGGCTAATTAACCCTGTAGAGAAATGCCAGCGAATTGGGATTACATTGGATACAATTTTAGCTTAAAAGAGTATGGAGAACTTCATATTAGTCTGTTCTTCTCCATAGAAGAGGAAAACACATAACTAGGCACTCCATCAAATATTCAGAACATGACATACCCCGAGGGTCTAGATCCAAGGGGATTAAATAACCCAAACAGCAATGCTCGAAATATTCCTGAAAATATCATCCCTATTGATTTTGAAAGTAATATTTTTTTAATTTTTTGTTAAAAAATTTAACTAATGATGCTTCAAAAAACAAAATATTGTCTCTCTTTATTCCATTCAATTCACTTGATTATTAGCAATGACAGAGTTTTCACCAACTGCTTTTTCAAGACATCTGAATGCGAACTCATAAGAAAGCAAACAATTCAGAGGATGTATATCTTTTTTTCACGAGAATACACCGAATGATGGTACAAAATGGACACAAACACACACAATGAAAAAAATAATGAAATCTTGGAAAATACTTTTTATGATTCTTTTTTGTTTCTCTCTCCTTATTAGACTGGAATATTTGCATCTTCAAACGAGAAGAAAGTCTGCTAAATCAAGGGTAAATGGCAGTGACTGTTGTAGAGTCTGATTGCTTAATCGCTGCATAAGACACAGAGAAAGGAAAACAAATAGGCAGCTCCATACAGCAGACTTGTGAGATAAATGTAAAACAATACGAATTCGAAAACAATTGAAGGAATATAAATATTAACCAAGAGAAAGAAAAGTAGAATCTAAGATACGAATTAGGAACACTAGTTAACTTGTTGACGTGTTTGCTTTTTTCTAGGGTTATTTTCTGTGCGGTTTCTTGAGCGATTGGCGAGGATAAAAGCTGTGGATCATATTTGGAAAGCCACGAAGAGCAAGCGTGTGAAATAGGGGGGGAGTTTCAATAATTCCCAGGGAATAAATCTAAGTTATTTACATTTTAAAATTTACTCACTCATGTAGGTGTAGTGTATGTCGTCTCTTAATATCTTATTCATTTTTGCAAAGTTTAGCTTGATAATTCTTTCTAGGATAACAAAATAAGTACAAGAAGAGAAGATTTAAATTGAAGTTTTTTAGGATGCTTTTTTCTTCAGAATTCTATCCTGGAAATCTATTTGTGACAAGAAGGGCAAGAATGTATTGCTGTCTGGAAGCGTTGAGGAAAGAAATATGGGATCAGACACAGTCCGCATAGAAATCCAACTAAACCAAAACCAGCTGCGACCATATGCGTCTTGCAATTCGGTTGAAAAGTTACTTTAGTTTGAACATTTTGAGCGCAGAAAGGACATTGCATTTCAATGGAGCACTCATCGTTTGTGGAAGGAGATTGAGTTTAAGCTGGAATTTGATGTTGCGAGTTAGTTTTATTCAGATTAGTATTTATCGTTGTAGTCTAGTACGAGGGTTGCTCTTCTTGAGGTTATTGATTTTTGGAAGTTTCAAGCAAGATATCAATACGAGGGCTTAACTGCTATTGAGATTTTTATTAAATGAAAGTTGAAAATTGCGATTATGGAATGGCCTATTTTGGTTAATTATTGTGGGATAATTTTGAGGAACCTAGTAACTCAAGGACATTATCTTACTGCTGTTGTTGCTGTTCATCGAGTTCAGAATTCGGTATCGGTGTGCTGTGAGCTAACGAATGAGCTGTAACTGTTTATTGATATTGCTATTGTTACTCTTCCTGCAGCTGCTAAAGAATTATCTGCTGCTTGGACATACTAATTTATTTGTTTATTTAAGGTGACCCAATAATCGATGATTGATCTTTCTTCACTGTGATCACAGTACTTAGCTCATTTATCGATCTATGTTAAGGTTTACTCATGATATTGCTAAGATTACTGAAACCTTAGCTGAGATGGCGATGATCCCCTCGATTTGCGCCGATGTTTGATATGTAGCTATCGATTTATCGCAAGGTGAATTCTTCTTAGGACGGTGCTTCTTGGATTGGAGTTGACACGCCATATGCACGGACGATCTATGAGCCTGTGATAGGCATAAAGTATGGATCTTCCTCTAGGGAATACTCCATCTCTGCTCGATTCATAAGTCCTTAGATTTTGATTTCAGAAAAAGAAAAACAAAAAGATCTTTTTCCACTCCCAGCGCTCTGTGAAATTCCTCTAAAATCTGCTATAAACACTGCGATTCATAGCTCATAGAATCATACATTTTTAATTAATTAAATTATCATAGGGAATTGTTATTCAAACTTGTTCTCAAATTTTCAACGGGGGGAAGTTTTTTGCTGAGATTTAAATCCCTGAGATGATTCTTTTGTTTGTTTTTTTGTTTTAAGAGAGAATTGTAATAAAGGGAAATATGACAATTATTAGCTACTTATAAGAGAAGAATCAGCTGTCATATGTCTCTTTCGAACCCTTAGAGAAAGATAAATGCTTCTTGGTGAAAAATTTCAATACAATTAGTTGCATATTAAAATTCAAAATGATATTAGATTTAAAGAAATAGGATCTGAAAAAAAGAGCTAAAATTAACTCATCTAGCTAAATTGTATAATTTAAGCATTGAGAAACTGAAAACATCTTAATAACATTTACAAGTTTTGAGATCTCATATTGTTATTAACACCCCAGAAGATAAAGAAAAAAAGAAGAGCAGGGGGTATTTAATAGTTATCTAGGAAAACTTTAATCTCATCTAGTTACAATAGAAGTTTTATGTGTAGTTTTTAGAACTAACTGACTTATTTATTTGGGTTCAGCACAATATTGTCGTAGCTTCCAAGAGAGTATGCAGTATAAAAGCAGAGGGTACAATAAGGAGAAAGGAGAGGCGGAGAATTGGAAGATAAGTTTTTAGTTTTACATAAAAATAAAGGATTTATAATATCCTTTTTGATTGTTGTTAGGGGGGAAGGATTTAATTTTCTGATGCAAAGCCAGTGACGATACACATATTCGATGCGTAAAGTAGATTTAAGAAAAAGAAAAAATATTTATTAACAACAGACAAGGAAAAATCAAGAGAAGGAGAAAAGGAAGGAATTGAGGATTGGTATTGTGAAGTTGATGCAACAGGAAATCTGTGATAATGGGTTTGACATTTCGGATATTGAAACAAAAAGACAACAAATTGGAATAATGTATTTATATTGGGGAAAAGCAGAGAAAGAGAGAGTGTCTGACATTTAGTGGATCTGCAGGTCAGTGTGCTTGTTCGCTTGCTTGCTTTTCGCATGATGGATTTTTATGATATTACTGCCATTTCAGAAGCATCTTGCACATCTGATAATAATCTTATCAATCTCATTTTCATCTTTTCTTCTCTTTCACAATGCTGGGTTGCTAGATTTTTCGGGTGCACCGAATTCCTTATTATAAAGCTCGATGGATTCTTGAATAATCTAGTATGCTTTCTCTTTTCCTTAGAATTCATTAACTATCACATCCTTGTGCTCAAGTTTCTTGTAATCCTCGAAGAATCTCTAAATCTATGCAATGAGATACTCTGGCACTTCAGAAAGATCATTGATTGTGTTGACTGACTAGTCATGTGCTGCGACAGCAATAATCTTATCATCAATCTCGCCTCCGTCGATCATGTGCATCACACCTATGACTTTCGCTTCGATCAGACACAAAGGCTCAACATCGACACTGCAGACAACTAAGATATCTAAGGGATCCTTATCATCACAGTATGTCTAAGGAATGAAACCATAGTTAGCTGGGTAATGCACAGCAGAAAACAAAACACGGTCGAGCTTCAGCAATCCTGATTCCTTGTCAAGCTCGTATTTAGCCTTGGAACCTTTAGGGATTTCAATGATAGCTTAAACAAACTAAGGGACTTTCTTGCCAATATCGACTGTGTGCCAAGGGTTCTAAGCGAAGAGGTTCTTGCGGGCGGTCATATTTTTCTTTCTTGGGGTATTTGATTACTTTTTTGTAAATTTGTAATTTTTGATTGTTTCTGTGTGCTTTTTTCTTGAATATTTCTGAGTACTTTCCCCTCCCTTTAGCTTTTATATTATGCTTTGCTTTTAAACTGCCCTAGCTAATTTACCCCTTGAAAATTTATCATCGGTAAACTTCCCCTAGTTGCTCACGCATCCTCCCAGCATACAGATTTCTTAGTGCGAACTATTCTTCACTCTGCGGAATATCCCTGGTGAGTCACTATTATTGCCGCATATGGCTGTACTTAATTTCGTTTGCTGACTGGATTATATTAGCTGATGATGTCTTTCATTTCTTATTTTCAGTGTGTCTTCATGAATTTCACTACAAAATAGAATTCACAATACTAAAAATATATAACATACAGCATATTTTTCTCTAAAATTCATAGTTTTTCAAATGTATATCTTTCAAAAATTGAAATGAGTGAGGATGTTATCGTATACCACAAAAACCTTGTGAAGCCAGTCCCTTGATACTAGTCTTAAAACCCAAAGAGTCTTATCCTAGGCATGTATTACTGTGATTAATCTGTGAAATTAACATTCCCTCAAAATTATCTCAACAATCCCTTTTTCCAAAAGAGAATTGCACCAAGCCATCTTAGTAAATATAATAAAGCATGCATAATATCAGAGACTAAAAAGATAATTTCAATATAATCAGAAGCAAGCCAAACTGATTTAATAATAATAGCTTCCCTGATAAGAAATGCCTTTCAAGCAAAAATTTTAATTGTTTTAGTTTTTTCCTCAACAAAAAAAAATTAATAATTTTGAGAGAAGGTATTTGCTGTATTTTTCAAAATCTTTCTTTAGTAATCCTCTTCCATCGGCAATGGTGCTTAGAATTAAATTCTAGGTTGCTTAATATTTTTAAAAGATATTGAGAAGAATCTACGTTTTCTTAAGAATGCCTGATATGATAATATATCCTACCTGTGAGGTAGGAGTTCTATGCTTTTTGAGGGGTTCTTTTGAATCCATGAGAACTAATCTTTTATACTTAAATTGAATTAACGATTCATATTTTACTTCTATCTGTTTTCTTTAGACTCACTTTCACTGTTTCTACATGTTCATCTTTCTTCTTCTTCTTCAATTCTTCCTTCTTTTTTTGAATAAAACCAATCACTTTCTAGACTACTTGCACCCATATGAATTCCCCTAGATAAAAGCAGTTAAATGCTACAAGAATAACCAACACAGCGTTGCCATAGTTGAGAAAAGAAGCAACTTCTTTGGAAGGAATGATACTTTGTTGCTTGAAGAACTGCTGAAATGGAACGAATTTCAACAAGAATATCATCCAAGTTGTAGCTAAACATACTTCGCCACAGATCTTGGAGATATTCCCCCATTTGCTTTTATAAGGACGGAGGATTAACGAGATAATTGCTGAGAAAGCGAACAAAATTGAGCTGATAATGCAGACAACAAATGGGTATGCTTCGAAGAAAACAATCACAGCTGCGAGAAGGTATTTCCTAACCTACTGAAAGAAGAAATACCGCCGCATCGTGACTGGTCGTTGCTCGAAAAGAAGCTTCTCGACAAGATCCAGATAGGGATTCTTGCTGGTGTATCCGCCATTTTCTTTAATGACAGTTACTTCGAGATTTCTGTAGTTGTGAATGTTCTAAGAGAGAAGGATAAAAAATATCGCTATTGCTGCGTAGAAACTGAGTTTATTGATGTATTAGTGTCCATTGAGATTCAGAAATTAGTTGAACACACCAGTGGAGATGAGTAACAGTCCAACTTCTACGTTATCATTGATTTTCTTGAGACAAAAAGTAGCTGCCTTGGTAGCATAACCTAATGCTTTGTTAGTGGTTATAACTGACTTGGTGATTTTACTCAAGAGGAGCATGAGTGGCCATGATAAAGTTGCTAGAGCTGCAATGGAATTATTTACCAGAAATGTATTGCAAAAAGTGAATCTTCTGAATACTTCACTGGTGTTCTCTGAATAATCTTAGCCTTTCGTTAATTCAATCCCAAGAATATCATATTATTCCTTCGTAATGACAACTCCATAATCAGGCACAGCAGGGAAAATAAAGAGTCCTATGAGCTGCAGAAACTAATAGAGATTCGGTGGGAGTGTAATTCTCACCATGAGAAAGCTCACACATGGCTGCAGTGTGTTGAGGATGTAGAAGATAATTTAGAATTATCTCAGGAATTATAATACATAAGGATTTGCACTCTGCAAGCTGCTTGTCATGTCTTCTAAAGATTTCGTAGAGGAAAACTCTGAGGATGCTATTAGAAGTGGTCCAATGTTGAATGTCAGGGGAACTGTGAGATACTTCGAATTGAGAACAGCGTCATTTGAACTGCTTATAAATGGTTGATTTATGAGAAAAGTAGCATGCCCTGATTGCGCTGAGAAACTTGATAGGAATGTCAGTGTTAGTATCAATGTGTTCCCATTGAGATAAGGGGCACTAATCGAGTAGTTTTTGGAGGAAATCTAAGAAATGTAAATATAAATCAAGGAGTCTATCGGGGAAAGAGTGAAGTCTATGTCTTTTAGAGGGGAATCAAAGGTGAACACTAAGGAATAAATGGAGTTACTCAGAGTGAGTTACAGACTCACGTCCATGTATGCAGAGCAGATAATGTCTCCTGAAGATGACCAAACGAATGAGGAGAGATCTGAGCATACACAGGTTGAGTCCGCCAGGAAGAGACTATCATCGCATTCCGTGCAGGTCGTGCTGGCTCCTGAGCAGGATTTACAACTTGAATCACAGTCCTTGCAAACTGTCGTGCCTGTTGGAAGGAATCTATGGTCACCGCAAGTCTAGCATGTTTTATCAAGCTACTCGAGATATCCATCGGTGCAGAGACACTTAGGAGGGTTATCACGTCCCGCAGCACAGGTTAAGCAGTTTCCTTATGAGGACTTACAAGTGTCACATTAATAAGAGCAAGTGATTGGAATACATGTTTCAGTTGTGGATAACAATTAATCGTAGTACTAAGGATCGCAGCTGCAACTTGGCTAAGAGATTCTTCCCTCTGAGCAGGTACTGCAGTTATCGGCTGTAGTCGAGCACGAGTCACACTAAGCTAAGCAGTCTAAGGGATGCAACAAATATCATTTATTGTAGATTAATGAGGAAAATAATAGAAAGAACAAATAAAATAGAGGGAGATATGTAAAGATTATTTATTATTTTCCATTACTTTAGCACATAAAGTTATTGTCAAGATACTAATTGCTGTTAGCGCAGTGGCAATCTGGTGTGAGCTAATTAACATCCTTGCACGATGTGCAATCATCATAGACTCTCGTACATGTCTGGCACTTTGGATGGCAAGCTAGTTAATTGTATCATATACAAAAATCACACGAAAATGAGCATTTATCTGAATGAAACAAGGTGTTTTTTTAATTATTTCTAATACCTGTGCACGTCGATGTAATTGGATCTTTGAAATAGCCTTGCTTGCAGCTTGTACACTCTTCAGTCTGAGCGTTTGAATCTAAGCACTCAAGACATCCAGAAAGAGCATCTTCATATGTTTTGCACTCTTGAATGTTGATATTCAGTTTTATACATTCCATCGTGTAGGGGTTATAAATCACCGCTTAGGTAGCTGTGGATAAACTGTAGCAATAGGATTTATCATAGACCACATTGTTTATCTGAACATATCCTTGTTTTGTCTTGAGACACTGCATGCTAGCGATATTGTAGAAGAGCCAGCAATGTTCAGTAGAAGTATAGTCAAAATAAAAATCGTAGTTAGAGAAGATCTTTAGATTATTGAAGAAAAAGCCTGCATTACCAGAATTGTACAAGCGAATATTTGATTTCGTCAATATGAGATCTGGCATGCCGATATGGAACCGAATCTGTTCTCGTCGAAAGTTGCAGACAACGTCGAACTCCAAGTATGTCACATCAGGAGAGGAGTAGTCTAAATCTTTCAAAAGGATCGCTTTTTTGAGAAAAGGAGATAAATAATCAGATCTTTGAGCAATCAAGAATAGCCAGTTTCTTTGCATTATTACATTACCTAGGAACTAAGGAGTGCTCTTGGTAAGCACAGAGTAGCTGGTAGATTTACAGGCGTTGGAGTAGCAGATGGAAATTGCGATTTGATCACTGAATCGATGCTGAATGAAATAGTACTATGCTGTTAAGAAGTTCAAGTTATATTAGAAAAACAGTGTGTCTTAAGATAGTTGGTCTATGTAGACACTCATGCAAATAGACATTTCTACTCCATATGAGAATGTTCC